>OLSX01004088.1_pt1 | contig 11172 bp, 8 predicted proteins | sample 1673141 | NCBI WGS metagenome assembly OLSX01 (sample SAMEA3136759, study PRJEB25190) | human gut metagenome | biome: human gut; feature: human-associated habitat; material: faeces | place: Austria | collected 2013
CGAAAGGTGCGGTACTTGTTAAGTTGATTGAGCCGCCGTGTACCGAACGGTACGCCAGACTGTCTAACGATTCGAAAATTCAGTCTGATGTACGGTATTTTTATCTTCGATTTTTTTAATACCATTTTTATCTTTGTTTTTCAAATGAATTACATGTGTTCCTCTACCTGCTACATCACACTTTCTTCAAACTTCGTTACTAATTCTTCTGTTGAAAACATGCTTAATAATCGCTTAAAGTTATAAGCGATAAACATAGATGCAGCTTCTGCGTCAACATTCTCTTGTCTGCGTCGATGAAAGAAACTATATCCGAGACTTCTTTTTATAGTCCCAAACGGATGCTCCACGATACATCTTCTCTGTTTATAAACCTCGTTATTATTTAGTGTTTCATTATACACAGTTTCAAGAACATCTTCATGTACCCAACGCTGTATCGTTCTTCCAGATGAAGAAGTAGTGCAGTCTTTTTTATATTTGCATGAATTGCAGTCTGTACACTTATATTTGCGATACTTCATACCATTCTTCGAAGTATTTTCAAAAAATCGTAATCTATCTCCTGCCGGGCATGTATATTCATCAGTTTCACCATTATATATAAACTTTTCTTTGCGAAATTCATTATCCTTTGTAGCATTATTCGCTTTAGCTTTTTTTATAAAGACATTCATTCCGGCGTCAACACAGTTTTTTATCTCCGTTCCGTTATAATAACCTGTATCTGCCAGAACTGTAGAAGACTCTTTTTCTAAAAGTTCGGATGCTTTTTGTGCCATAGTGTAAAGCTGGTTTTGATCATTTATATCATTAGTCGTCGAAATATCTACAACAAAATGATTCTTTGCATCTACAACAGACTGTACATTGTAGCAGATATCCAATGAGCCGTTATTTTTCATCCTTCTTGAATCAGGATCTGTCAAACTCTTTTGTTCCAGTCCTTCATCTTTTAATTCCTGTTTTTGTATAAGATACTGTTCTTTTAGCTCTTGATATGTTTTTAGTTTATCTGTAAGATCATCTGCCAGCACTTCATCTTTAGCGATTGCCATAAGATATGCATTTATCTGAGCTTCCGCATATTCGATTTTTTTATCTAAACCGCTTTGCGTAATACAATTATGCTTGCTGTTTTGAGCACGGATCTTAGTTCCATCAATAACAATCAGTTCTCCATCAATGAGCTCCCAACCTTTGAGAATAAGGGTAAGATTTCGTAATGTATTGTGAAACGCAGCCTTATTCTTCTGAACAAAACCTGCAATAGTACCATGATCAGGTGTTATGCAGTTTACCAGCCACATTAATTCCATGTTGCGTTTTGCTTCTGTTTCCAATGCTCTGCTAGAACGAATCTTATTTAAATAGCCATAGATATGAAGTTTTAATAAATCAGATCGGCGATAAGGTGATTGTCCTCGATTCCTACCACTATACTCTATAAAACCCAGATTTTCTAAATTTAAGGATTCTACATAAGAATCTATTACTCGGACAGAATTATCCTTACTTATTAAGTCATCTAATGAAGTGGTTACCATTCTTGTTTGATATCTATCTGCGCCAACAATATATGCCATAACGAATCCCCCTACGATACTGTATTTGGTAGTTTTATTATAACATTTTTCTTAATCGTTAGACAGTCTGACGCACGGTGGTGTGAGAGGTCGGGAAAATTTATTTAATTTTCCCTCCTACTCGATTTTGTGTTGCATTTCGTGCTGCATATACTGGTAAAAACATCATTTGCATGTTTATTGATCGTCCCGGATTGATCTGATAAAGCATGTCTGTATGGAAGAAGAGCATTTGCCTTGATGTTTTGGTGATATGAAATACATGAGACTTATTTGACGAAAGGCACATAATATAGTATTCTTAAAGTAATAGAGTTGGTTAGTTACTGCTCATACACCAGCCGGGCACCTGCAGTCAGACGGCTCAGGTACAGGCTTCAGGAATGGACAGTAATAACAATTGGGAGGTATAGGTATGATTTCAAAAATTTTGGGGAATTATCTTATCAGTAAGGGGAAGATTACATCGGAGCAGTTAGACGATGTAATAGAAGAAATTACCAGGGTTCGTGTGAAGTTAGGGCTGATTGCAGTAGCAGAAGGGATGATTACGCAGGAACAGGCAGATAAGATCAATCGTCTGCAGGCAGTGATGGACAGGCGTTTTGGTGATATTGCGGTTATTAAGGGGTATTTGACGGAGAAGCAGGTGGACGAGCTTCTGAGACTCCAGGGAAACCCATATCTTGCATTTGCACAGGCTCTTGAGAATCTGAACCTGATGAAGATTACAGAGCTTGACGATATTATGAGAGAATATCAGGCGGAGAATGAATTTACGAACTCCAGTATGGAGGACTTAAAGAGTGATGATGTGGATCGCGTATTACCGCTGTTTTTGCCGACAGATGCAGCAGAGTATCTGGATATGGCAGGGGTGGTACTCCGTACGATGATGCGTTGTGTTGATAATAATGTCATGCCAATGAAGGCATATTTTGATAAACAGTATCTTGCAGATAACGGTGCGATGCAGCTTGTAGAGGGCGAGAGGCCGGTTACCTGTGCTTTCGCGGGAAACGGTCAGGCACTTTTACCGATTGCCTCCTGTTTTGGACATGAAGCGTTTGAAAAGGTGGATGAGGACGCTCTGGATGCTGTGGCAGAGCTGATTAACTGCATAAATGGTCTGTATGCATCGGATATGAGCCAGCAGAGAATTGAAATGGAATTATGTCCTCCGGAATTTTCCGATTCCATCAGTGGATTTTACAGCGGAAAGATGCTGGTGCTTCCACTTGAAGTATGTGGAGAGACTATACGGGTGCTTATTACCATAGGCGACAGCCTTGAAATGCGATAGAGAAAACAGGAGGAGAAATAAGAAATGGGAAAGATACTGATCGTAGATGACTCCAGAACATCCCGTAAGATGTTGAGAGAGATTTTGGAGGGCATGGGACATGAAATTGCCGGGGAGGCCACGAACGGTGAGGAAGGCTATGTCATGTATAAGGAACTCAATCCGGATCTTGTAACGCTGGATATTACCATGCCGAAGATGGATGGTATTGAAGCCCTGATGCTGATTAAGAAGTATAACGAGAATGCAGAGGCAGTAATGATTACAGCAGCAGGACAGAAGGAGAAGATGATTCAGGCAGTAAAATACGGAGCATCCGAATTTATCACGAAGCCTTATGAAAGTGATGAGGTGGAGCGTATTATTGCACAGATTCTGGATTGATTTTTCGCAGGAAACAAAAGGAAAGATCCATAAGATCTTTCCTTTTTAGCAAAAAGGGAGCAGAAAGCAGATGGAACTATCAGGATTTAGTCAGATTCCGGTGTGGCTCAGAGAATTACGGGAATTGAATATGCTGTCAGTAACGATCCGGCTTCTGCTTGCTCTTCTTTCAGGAACCCTGATCGGAATTGACCGTGGAATGAAGCGTCGTGGCGCCGGAATTAAAACGCATGTACTGGTCTGTCTTGGGGCGACACTTGTTATGATGACCGGACAGTATATTGTGGATTGTTTTGGCACCAGACAGGAGGTTGCACGTCTTGGAGCGCAGGTAATCAGCGGAGTCGGCTTTTTGGGAGTCGGTACGATCATTGTAACGGGCCGGAATCAGGTAAGAGGACTCACTACGGCGGCGGGGCTCTGGGCTTGTGCCTGCATCGGACTTGCGTTGGGAATCGGGTTTTATGAAGGGGCATTTGTTATGCTGGTACTCGTTCTGGTTACCTTTGTGGGACTTGCACGGCTTGACCGGTATGTCTATATGCATTCCCGTGTGCTGGAGCTCTATATTGAGGCGGACAGTGCGAAGAGCATTGTGGAACTGCGTAAGCAGCTCCGTAAGATGGATCTGCGGATAGCAGGATTTGAAACTATGGAGACTATGATCAGGGGAGATGATACTGCGGTGATGACCAGTATTGAGCTTGCCGGTCCCCATATGCACGACTCGACGATACAGGCAATCCGTGACATTGAGGGAGTTGTTTATGTAGAGGAACTGTAAGCGCTTTTGACTTGCATTTTAAGCGTAAAAGCGTTATAGTTTTTAAGAAATACGTAATTATTCAGTATGTTCTGACTGGACAGAAATATAATGATATGAGTGTCATTTGTGCAGGAACATCTGGTAACAGGAACGGATATCATTTCAGGATATTTATGGAGGAGATTATGGCAGGACAGACGAACTTACAGAAGGATGTGCTGGTACTGAATATGGAACATCAGCTTTTGGAAATTGCACAGAACATGTTTGATAAGGAGATTGCAGAGCTTACAGATCAGGAGCTGTATTATGTGGTGCTTGTATTAACGAAGCGCCTCATGAAGGTCTCGGATGAGAATGAAGGCGAGAAGAAGGTGTTCTATATCTCCGCAGAGTTTCTCATAGGTAAGCTGCTTTCCAACAATCTGATTAATCTTGGCGTATATGACAAGATGGTGGAGATCCTTAATAAATATGGAAAGAAGCTTTCTGTGATCGAGGAGGTTGAACCGGAGCCTTCTTTGGGAAATGGCGGTCTTGGAAGACTTGCCGCCTGCTTTATGGATTCCATTGCAACGCTGGGATTACCCGGTGAGGGAATCGGATTAAATTATCATTTCGGTCTGTTTAAACAGGTGTTCCGTGATAAACTGCAGTGTGCAGAGAAGAATGAATGGATGGAGAAGGAATCCTGGCTTACCAGAACAGATATTTCCTTCGATGTCTTTTTTGGCAGGAAAAAGGTCGTTTCCCGGCTGTATGACATTGATGTTCCGGGATATGACAGTGGTGTCAATAAGCTTCGTCTCTTTGATATTGAAAGTATAGATGAGAGTCTTGTTAAAAAGGGCATCGACTTTGATAAGGAAGCCATTGAGAAAAACCTTACCTTATTCCTTTATCCGGATGATTCGGATGAGGCGGGCAATCTGCTCCGTATTTATCAGCAGTATTTCATGGTATGTAATGCGGCACAGTTGATTCTTCATGAGATGAAGGAGAAGAAGTATGATCTTCGTAAGATGTATGAGCATGCAGTCATCCAGATCAATGACACGCATCCAACCATGATTATTCCGGAGCTGATTCGTATTCTTGTGGAAGACAAGGCATTTACCATGGATGAAGCGATTGAAGTGGTAAGTAAATGCTGTGCCTATACCAATCATACGATTCTGGCAGAGGCTTTGGAGAAGTGGCCTTTAAAATACCTGGAGAAGGTCGTTCCCCAGCTTGTTCCTTATATTAAGGAGCTGGATAAGAGAGTAGCTGCGAAATACAAGGATCCGAAGGTACAGATTATTGATAAGGATGGCAGAGTGCACATGGCACGCATCGACATTCACTATGGATTTTCTGTAAACGGTGTGGCTGCAATTCATACAGAGATTTTGAAGAATACCGAATTAAATGCGTTTTACAGGCTGTATCCCGAGAAATTCAATAATAAGACGAACGGTATTACCTTCCGACGCTGGTTGATGAGCTGTAACCGTGAGCTGTCAACCTATCTTGCACAGACCATCGGAGATGGTTTTAAGAAGGATGCGGATAAACTGGAGAAGCTTCTTGAATATAAGGATAACCCGGAAGTGCTTGATCAGATTGAACAGATCAAAATGAACCGCAAGCAGGAGCTGGTTGCATATGTGAAGGAAAACGAAGGCGTTACTTTAAATCCGGATTCCATTTTTGACATTCAGATTAAGCGGCTTCATGAGTATAAGCGTCAGCAGATGAATGCTTTATACATTATTCACAAATATCTGGAGATTAAAGCGGGTAAGAAACCGGTTCGTCCACTGACCTTTATTTTCGGAGCAAAGGCAGCACCGGCCTATATCATTGCACAGGACATCATCCATTTACTTCTGGTATTACAGGAAATCGTGAATAACGATCCGGATGTAAACCGGTATATGACCGTTCTGATGGTGGAAAACTACAATGTAACCTATGCAGAGAAGCTGATCCCGGCATGTGATATTTCCGAGCAGATTTCTCTTGCATCCAAGGAAGCATCCGGAACCGGCAACATGAAGTTCATGCTGAACGGTGCCGTGACGCTTGGAACCTCCGATGGTGCGAACGTTGAGATTAATGAGCTGGTTGGAGATGATAACATTTATATCTTTGGTGCGAAATCCGAAGAGGTTATTGAGCATTATGCCAAAGCTGACTATGTTTCAAAGGATTATTATGAAAAGAGTCCGGTGATTAAGGAAGCCGTGGACTTTATCGTTGGAAAGCAGGCACTGGCAGCAGGACATAAAGAGAATCTGGAACGTCTCTATAAGGAGCTTTTGAATAAAGACTGGTTTATGACACTGCTTGATCTGGAGGCATATATCAAAGAAAAGGATAAAGCATTTGCAGATTACGAAGACCGTACCAAATGGAAGAAGATGATGCTGGTAAATATTGCAAAGGCAGGCTTCTTCTCATCGGACAGAACCATTGCTGAGTACAATCGCGATATCTGGAAATTAAAATAGTTACAATAGTGTTTATATATGCTTCAGAAGAAAACAGACAAAAGAATGAATGGAATAAATGATGAAAAAAACAATAATTGTAATGCCTGTTGCGAATGAAGAAAGTACGATGGGGCAGATTCTGGATGAAATTCTGGAGCTGCCCTATGACCGTTTATACGTATATCCTGTTGTTGACGATTATTCAAAGGATCGTACGGAAGCGATTATACGTGAGAGGGAGAAGCACAGCGATAAGGTAAAATGTATCTATTACAAAGAATCAACCGGTGTGATCAGTTGTTATCTGGAAGGCTTCCGGAGAGCTCTTGCAGATGGCGCGGAACAGATACTTGAAATGGATGGGGGCTTAAGCCACTTACCCTCTGAAATTCCGCAATTTCTGGAAAAGCTGGAGGAAGGGTATGAATGTGTCTGGGGATCACGTTTTATGAAAGGCGGTTCCATGAGGGAACAGCCTCTGTACCGGAGAATTTTAAGCGGAGGTGGAACACTGCTTTCCAATCTGGTACTGGGAACGCGGCTTAAGGATATGACCAGTGGATTTGAGGCTTTTCAAAGGGAGATTCTGGAAAAGATGAATTTTGAAAAATTCCTTTCTACCGGACATATGTATCAGACAGAAATGAGATATTATTGCAGAAACTGCAGGACTGTTGAAGTTCCCATTCATTATGTGGGAACAGCATCCAGCCTGAAGGGAAGCTCTGTTGTGGAGGCTCTGAAAATATTATTTAAACTAAAGAAGAATGAAAGAAATATATGGAAAAAGTAAAGTATTTGATTCTGGGAGCGGGACCTGCGGGATTGACCTTTGCAAACAGATTAAAACAGTCAGGTGAAGATTCTTTTCTGGTAGTGGAAAAGGAAACAGAAGCAGGAGGACTTTGCAGATCCTGTCAGGTGGATGGAAGTCCTTTTGATATTGGCGGAGGTCATTTTCTCGATGTCAGACGGCCAAAAGTGAACGAATATCTGTTCCGTTTTATGCCGGAGGAAGAATGGGAGAGGTTTGACCGTGACAGCCGGATTGTAATAGGAGAAAGAGAAATCAGTCATCCGCTGGAGGCGAATATATGGCAGATGGAACCGGAGGTTCAGGTTCAGGTGCTTTCTTCGATTGCCAGAGCCGGATGCAATAGTGACAAGCCGAAGCCGGAAAAGTTTCGTGACTGGATCACATGGAAACTGGGAGATCAGATAGCCGGGATGTATATGCTCCCCTACAATCGTAAGATGTTTGCGGATGAACTGGATGAGCTTGGAATATACTGGCTTGATAAGCTGCCTGATGTAAGCTTTGAGGATACGCTGCGTTCCTGTCTTACTCATAAGGCTTACGGGCAGCAGCCGGGACATGCCTCCTTTTATTATCCGAAAAAGTATGGTTATGGAGAGCTGTGGCTTCGTATGGCACAAGAAATTGAAGGTCATGTAAAGTATGGAACGGATGTCATTGAGCTTGATCTTAATCACAGCAGAATCAGAATGGCGGATGGAGAGTATTGTGAAGCAGAAAAGATCATAACAACTATTCCCTGGAACAGCTATCAACATATCACGGGATTACCGGAGGATTTACATCTGGCAGTGAAACGATTGAAGCATAGCTCGATAGAAACCAGATATGTCGGTGATACCTTACAGACAGATGCCCAGTGGCTCTATATTCCGGATGAACAGAAGCCCTATCATCGAATTCTGATCCGGCATAATTTCTGTCAGGGAAGCAGGGGGTTCTGGCTGGAAACCCGAAAAGAGCGCGTGGACATGTATCCGGACGAAGCGCAGTTTTGTTATATGAACGAATATGCTTACCCGTTAAATACGATTGATAAACCGCAGATTATGCAACAGCTGCTTGCATTTACTTCTGAAAGACAGGTTTACGGCCTGGGAAGATGGGGAGAACACTGTCATTATAATTCAGATGTGGTTGTTGACTTAGCAATGAAACTTTCGGAGAAGATTTGTCATGAATAATAAAATTTGGTTGAAAAGAATCATAGGAAGTGTATTCGGACTGTTCGTTTTTGCAGCGGTCATGCTTGTGCTTACCCATACTGCACAGAATAGTGTTGCTACTACGCAGATTCTTCCGACGATTAACCCGGATCCTGTCTATGTGGAATGTCCGGCGGGAGAGGAAAGGGAGATTACCTGGAAGGTTAAAGAGGATTTTTCCGTCAGTGGCTTTGATCTTCTTCTGGTTAATGTTTCTTCGGAAAGTCAGGGAATCTTTCGTATGAAAATCTGGAATTCCGAGAAAGAGCTTATATTTAATGATTCCCTTGCCGTAAATGAAATTGAGCCGGGTAAGTGGACGGTTTTTCCTGCGGAGCTTTCGTTTCAGGAAGGAGAGGAGTACCGGATTGTCATCGAGGCGGATGCAAGTGATCCCTATTTCATGCAGGTGCCGGATGGCTGGGGAGAAAAGCTTCCTTTTGAAGAAACGGTATGGGAGAATGGAGAGGCTCTTTCCTGTGGAATCTCTGTCGGAATAGAGAAGGTGGAGCCTGTGCGGGTAACTTACGGAGACATTTTCTACTATTCCATTCCTGCGAGTATTCTGCTGTTGATTGTATATTTATTGCTGATATGGATTGGAAAGGAACGGTTGCTTGGATTTGTCCGAAGAATTCCTCTCAGGGAATGGATCGGAAAATACGGAAGTGATGTTTTCCTGATTCTGGTATTCGGAATGGTCTGTATATTGATCTATTCAAAAGCATATCTGAATGGAATTTACATATCCGCTGATTCCACAGGCTATCTGGAAGAAGCGGAAAACCTCGTGCAGGGCAATGGCTTTCAATATGACGGGATTGCCGGATATCGTTCCTGGTTTGCCAACTGGCCGATCCTTTACCCGGCATGTATTGCGGCGGTAATGCTTGTCACGAAGGTAAATGCGTATCTGGCTTCCAAAATACTGGCCATGCTGATTGTGGGTCTTTTACTTATTCTGATGCGTGTGTGTTTTCGAAAGGATGCTTGGATTTATGCACTGTGTCTTACAAATATCGGCTTTCTTGATCTGTGCTATTATACGTGGAGTGAAGTTCCCTTTATTCTTTTTTTGTCTGGCTTCGGTCTTGTGCTTGCACGGATTCTGAAGGAGGACCATCCCGGGGTGAAGTGGTATGTTCTGCTGGGCATTATGGGGATATGCAGCTTCCTGACCAGATATTTCGGAATTTATGTATGGATTGTTACCGGGGTATACATTTGTGCATTATTATGGAAATATTATAAGAAGAGGGAAAAAACCGATTTTCACAAGGCAGTCTGTCTTGGAATAACATCAGCTGTTTCCGGAATATTGAGCATGGGATATCTCATGATGAATAAGATCATGAATGGAATGGCCTCCGGAGTAAGCAGAACAATGTGGTGGGATGATTTCCGGACACTGACAGATGATCTGATCCAAAGCCTGCTGACAGAATTCTTTAATATATTTTCATTACAGATACCGGAGTATATGGAGAATTTCCCATATAGAATTAAGGTCTTTGCGGTTCTTTTCATCGTCATTCTGCTGATGATTCTGATTATGAAGAGGTGCAGGCATTTTTCATTGCAGTCAGTAATGATTACCATGGCGGTAACCTATTATATGGTGTTCATTGCCATTCGTTATGTATCGTCCATGGACACCTTTTATTTCCGATTTTTTGAACCGGCAACTTTTTTGTTGTGCATCGGAGTGATTGGACTGATCCTGCCCGATATAAAAAATGGTGGGAAGGCTTATGTTCTTGGAGGGACAGTGACGGTCTGTGTGATTCTTTCGATATGGTCTGTCTTTGACAGAGAGAAATTGACAGTTCAGCAGCCGTATTATGAGGCAGTTACCGAACAATGGGAACAGGCTTACGCAGAGATTCCACAGAAATCCGTAATTATCTTTAATGATATTGACTACCGGTCTTCCTGGTACCGTCCGGATGTAGTAGATGGAACCATAACCCCACAGGACAGTAAAGAGAGCGTAATGAAAACCTATTATGGATCCGAATATTTATGTATCCGCAGAACATTTGCAGAGGAAATGCTTTCCGCAGGTGACTACAATAAGGAGATTCAGGACTGGCTGTCACAGGGATTGGAGAACGGCACAGAGGATCAGAAATTTGTTGTCCTGCCTTTACGGTAAAAGGAACGGATGGAATGACAGGAAAATCTAAAGCTGCTCAGGAATGAAATAAGAATGGGAGAAGGGCTGCAGCATGGGATCATTCATGCTGCAGCCCTTATATTAAGTAAATATGAATTCGCGTAATTTAGAAAACGAAACTAAATTCTTTCTGCAAAGCTCATGTAATATTCTCTGCAAAACTCATTGATTCTATCTAAAATTTTCTTCATAACAGTCACCTTAACCTTTCTGTAAACAATTCTGTTACAACTTATCCAGGTACTTTTCCTGTTTGGCGGAAAAGCCTTTTAAGAGGTCCGGCCTGACTTCCTTTTGATGATTTTACTTTAACATATGTGACCTATAATGTGAAATACATATAATGACATTGATATAATACCTATAAGGTATTATACGTGCGGCTCAATAGTAGGGAAATAAATGGAAAAGATAATACAGAGAACATAATATAGGAAGCCTAATACAGAATATATAAT
>OLSX01004093.1_pt1 | contig 11159 bp, 11 predicted proteins | sample 1673141 | NCBI WGS metagenome assembly OLSX01 (sample SAMEA3136759, study PRJEB25190) | human gut metagenome | biome: human gut; feature: human-associated habitat; material: faeces | place: Austria | collected 2013
GGGGCAGCGGTGTGTTCCGGTGCAGCGAGGTGGTGCTGCCCGCCCAGCAGCAGAATCTGATCATCCTCAAGCCCGGGCAGGGCGGCAGACTGGAATATGCCGGAGCCTACGGCCCGCTGGAGATCATCCGGGTGCAGTTGTCTCCCCAGATGCTGGCGCAGTTGTCGGATGAGGACACTGACTTTGAAAAAAGCTTCAACGTGGTGCCCTTCCGGCAGGTGGCTGTCCGGCCGGACAGCCAGATCTATATGCTGCTGAAGAATCTTGCCCGGAAACTGCTGGTGCTCCCCCAGGAGAGCAGCCAGTTCGGCGCGGCGGCGTTCGAGCACGGCATCCTGCAGATGTTCGTGGTGCTGGCGCTGCGTGCCTGCATCCATGCCGAATTCCATACCGCTTCGGTCAGCCGCCACCACCTGATGCTGGATGAGGTTTTCCTGTTTATTCAGGCGCACCTCACCGAGGAACTGACGCTGGAGCGTCTGGAAAAGGAGTTTTTCGTCTCCCGGGAGCATATTGCCCGGGAATTCAAACGCCAGACCGGCCAGACCGTACACCGCTACATCGTAAAGGCCCGGCTGGACCGCTGCTGCGCCCTCATTGAGCAGGGCCTCCCCATCACCGAGGTGTACAAGACCAGCGGTTTCGGGGGCTACAACCACTTTTTCCGCGCCTTTAAAAAGGAGTACGGCATGACCCCCAAGGAATATTTCAGCACCACCCGGCAGGATGCCCGGGGATGAGCCTTTGCAAAAGAAGTCCCGGCTGCAATTTTTGTGCAGGCTGAAACGTATCCTGTATAAAACGGCAGCTGCCGTTTTTCAACAAACGATCTCCATTACAGACAGGAGGAAAGCTCTATGAAATTTTCTGCTGATTATCGTGCCCTTGCGCTGGATGCCCTACGCGGCAGATGGAAGACAGCTGTTCTGGCCGGACTGATTGCCAGTTTGCTGGGAGCCAACATTGTGGGCAGCTCAGGCAGGGTCATCTCCAACATGAGCCAGAACGCCAACGGCGACACCCCGGGGTTTGCCGGGCTGTTTTCCACCGGCAGCGGCGGCGTGCTGGCGGTTCTCGTGATCTGCATCCTTGCCTGGGCAGTGTTCACCGTCATCGTGGGCGGTGCGGTGCGGCTGGGCTACGCCCGGTTCAACCTGAACCTTGCAGACGGCAGGGACGCTGCCCTCTCCGACCTCGCTTCCCAGAAGCACCGCCTTGTGGGACGGCTTCTGCATGAATTTCCTGCAGGGACTTTATGTGGCGCTCTGGTCGCTGCTGCTGTTCATCCCCGGCGTGGTAAAAGCCTACAGCTATGCCATGACCCCCTATATCATGGCCGAGCACCCCGGCCTGACGGCCAACGAAGCCATCACTGAATCCCGGCGCATCATGGATGGCAACAAGTGGCGGCTGTTCTGCCTCGATCTCAGCTTTCTGGGCTGGGAGCTGCTCTGCACCCTGCCCATGCTGATTGGTTTCTCTCTCGTCTTTTTCTTCACCCACTCGGCGGATACGGTCCTCGTTCTGCTGTTCCTGCTGTCCATCCTGCTGAGCGCCGGCTTTTTCTTTCTGCGCCCCTACGAGGAAGCGGCCTGGGCGATCTTTTACCGGGATATCACCGCTGCACCTTCTGACACCGAGGAAATCCGAGAATGAAACATACCGCCTGCTATCACCTGCCCGGACTGTTCGAGTTCTACGAGCTCTACCGCCTGTTCCTGCCCCTGTTCCGGGAGCACCGGGAATATTTTTATGACTGGTGCGAGATCGGCTCCATCTACGGCGCTCCGCCGGACTGCATCTGGGGCGGGGGCCGCGTGGAGGCCGGGGAGCACTCCCCCGCCGAAGTCCTGGCTCTGACCCAGGAATACGGCATCTCTGCCCGGCTCACATTCAGCAATTCCCTGCTCCGCCCGGAGCACCTCTCAGACCGGAAATGCAACGCCGTGTGCCAGCAGTTTGCCCAGCGGGGCACTGTGCAGAATGGGGTCATCGTCCACTCCGAGCTGCTTTTGAACTACCTGCAGAACCATTACCCGGAGCTTTATCTCGTATCCTCCACCACCAAGGTCCTGACGGATCCTCAGGCGTTTCAGGCAGAGGTCCGGCGGCCGGAGTTCCGGTATGTCGTGCCGGACTTCCGGCTGAACAAGTCCTTCGATGCCCTGGATACGCTCTCCCAGCCCGAAAAGGACAAGGTAGAATTTCTCTGCAACGAGTGCTGCTGGTTCGGCTGCACCGAGCGCAGGCGCTGCTACGAAGCCGTCAGCCGCAAAAATCTGGGGGAGGTCTGCGAACATCGGTGCACCGCCCCCGGCGCGCAGGAAGGCTACCGCTTTTCCAAGGCGATGGAAAACCCCGGGTTCATCGGCACTGCGGACATCCGGGAGCGTTATCTGCCGTTGGGTTTTTCCAATTTCAAGCTGGAAGGGCGCGGGCTGGGCAGCGCGCTGGTGCTGGAGTTTCTGCTCTATTATCTGACCCGGCCGGAGTATCAGATCCACGTCCGGGAGGCGATCTATCTGGACAACATGCTGGACCTCTTTTAAGGGTTGCACCACCGGCGCAGTGTGGTATAATCAGCATAACAGAGCACTTGCAAGCGGCGCTCTGTTCCGTCCAATCCAAGTCAGGAGGAGATCGTTATGGAATTCACTCAGCTTATTGCACAGCGGTATTCCTGCAAAAATTTTGGTGCAGGCAAGGTAGACGCTGCAGCACTCCACACCATTCTGGAAGCCGGTCGGCTGGCACCCACCGCCAAGAACACCCAGGAACAGTGCATCTACGTCGTTCAGTCCGAAGAAGGGCTGGCAAAGATCGATGCTGCCACTCCCTGCCGCTACGGTGCCCCCGTTTGTCTGGTGGTCGCCTATGACAAGAACCACACCTTTACTTACCCCGGCGAACGGATGAACTCCGGCATGGAGGATGCCGCCATCGTGGCCACCCACCTGATGCTGGGCGCTGCCAATGCAGGCGTAGACAGCTGCTGGGTCAACTTTTTTGACCCGGACAAGCTGGCAAAAGCGCTGGGTCTGCCCGAAAACGAGGAGATTGTAATGCTCCTTGATCTGGGCCACACTGCCGAGGGTGCAGGCCCCCTGCCCAACCACAGCTCCCGCAAGCCTCTGTCCGAAACCGTCACGTTCCTGTAACCATCACAGGGATGCAAAAAAGCCCCCGCACGTTGGCTTTCCGGCCAACATGCGGGGGCTTGTGCTTTATTCCAGTTTTCAGTTCTGCGGGTGGACGATATCCCGCCAATCCAGATCTCCACGCTCCAGACCGTGGATGAGCACCTCCGCGGTGGCGATGTTGGTGGCCAGCGGGATGTTATGCACATCACACAGGCGCAGCAGGGTCATCTCGTTGGGCTCGCTGGGCTTTGCGTTGATCGGATCGCGGAAGAACAGGAGCAGATCGACCTCATTGCAGGCAATGCGGGATGCGATCTGCTGATCACCGCCCTGAACACCTGCCAGAAAGCGCTGGATCTGCAGACCCGTTGCCTCGGAGATCAGCTTGCCGGTGGTGCCCGTAGCCACCAATTTATGCTGGCTCAAAATCCGGCAATACGCCGTACAGAACTGAACCATCAGCTCTTTTTTGGAGTCATGCGCAATCAGTGCAATCGTCATCGGTCAACCTCTCCTTTGTTTTGCCAGTGGGCATTTTCTTGCATATATCATAGTATCACAGTTTCCGTTCTTTTACAACCGTTTTTTAGACAAACTTCATACTTTTTTCGGAAAAAAGCGCCAGAATTCACCAAAAGCAGTGTTTCAGCGTTTTATCCTTCTTCAATTGTCTAAAGCATCCTGCCCGGCAGGTGCGGTCTCCTGAGCAGCATCCGTGGTGCCTGCGGCGGGGTCTGTGGCCGTATCCGCTGCCGCATCCGTGCCGGTTTCGGTCTGGGCGGGGGCAGTCTGGGCAGCAGAAGTGCTGTCTGCGGCGGTCTCCTGCTTGCCGATGGTGCCATCCTCATTCAGGGTGCCGTCCTGCATGGCGAAGTAGGCGTTGAAGATATCCGCCATCAGGTTACCAGCACGGGCACCGCCGCCGCCGTATTCCACAACAATGCCAATTGCGATCTGGGCATCCTCTGTCGGGCCGTACGCGATCATCATGGTATTGGTGTAATGCCTATAGCTGCTGCCGGAATAGTAACCCTCACTGCGCTGGGGGGTACCGGTCTTGCAGGCGATGGTATACGGGTAGTTCGCCAATGCGGAGATCGTCTGAGACACGCCGATCATTCCCTGCTGTATCAGATCAAAGGTCTCCCCCTTGTCCTCAATCACATCCATGACCTCGGGCTGGGTCTCCTGCAGCACTTCACCAGTGTTGGAATCCAAAATCGCCTTGACAAAGTGGGTACGATAACGGGTTCCCCGGTTGGCAATGGTGGCGGCATAGGTCGCCAGCTGCACTGGCGTGACCACCGTGTTGCCCTGGCCAATGGCCGCCTGGATATCCAGGGATTCCATATAGTTGGAGTCGTTCTTGGTGGTCAGGTGGCCTGTGGCCTCGCTGACCTCCACGCCGGTGCGCTGGCCCAGGCCCAGCTTATAGGCGTAGGCATCGTAAACATCACTGGTCAGGCGGCGGCCCACATCGTAGAAGAATACGTTGCAGCTCCACTTGATGGCCGTGACCACATCGATGTTGCCGCTGTGGCCATGGCGGGTGCAGCGGGGGCTGTACCCTTTATAAAAGGTGTACACGCCATTGCAGAACACCGTGGAATACTGGTTGATGAGCCCGGAATCCAGCGCAGCCACTGCCACGGCAGGCTTGAAGGTGGAGCCGGGGGTGTACAGGCCCTGCAGTGCCCGGTTGAACAGGGGCAGGCTCTCGTCCGCGCTGTACTCGCTGTACTGGGTGGCATACAGGTTCTGGTCAAAGCTGGGGTAATTGGATGCGGCCAGCACACTGCCGTCCTTCACATCCAGCACCACGGCGGCACCGGCGGCAGCTTTCATGCTGCCGGTGTTGTAGACCCGGTTGATCATGTCGATGTTCTCGGCCAGTGCCTTGTCCACCGCCTTCTGGAACCGGCTGTCGATGGTCAGCTGCACGGTGTGGCCCGGCTCGGGCACAGTGGTCAGGGCCGTATCCACAATGACCCCATCGGAGTTGCGGGTGATAGTCTCCACGCCATCCTTGCCCCGCAGTTCGTCCTCATAGGCCGATTCCAGGCCCGAGATGCCGATGATGTCGTTCATGTTGTAGCCTTTTTCGCGCAGGGGGTAGGTGGTCTGGCCGTTTTCATCGGTCACCTTCCACTTTTCAGCGGTGATCTTGCCCACCCGGCCCAGCACATGGGGCAGCACCGTGGATTGCTCATAGCTGCGGGTACTCGTTTCCACGATCTCCACGCCCGGCAGCGAGAGGCTGTGCTCCTTGATGGTCGCCACGGTGGCCTCGCTGACGTTTTCCGCCATGATAAAGTTGTTCACATTGGAGAACGCCTGCAGCTGCATCTCGTAATGGATACCGCCCAGCGTGCGCTGCCAGCTCAGCGGATAGCTGGCAAGGTCGTAGTCCTCCACCAGCTTCTCCATCACATCATTGGCCGTTGCATACTGCTGTAAACCAAGATTGTCCTTCATGGCGGCAAGGGCTTTCTGATCCCTGGTGCTGCCCTCTTCGGCGGTAAAGGTATAATTGCCCGCTGCATCCGGCTGGCTGATGAGCAGAGTATCGTTCCAGCTCTCACCGTTGGCACGCAGCAGCTCGACGATCTTCTGGAGCATCCCGTCCAGATCTTCGTCTCCCATCAGCAGCTTGTTGAGCACCACGTTGTAGCCCGTGACGCTGGTGGCAATGCGCTCCCCCCGGCTGTCCACAATGTCACCGCGTGCCGCCGTGACCGTAAACTTGTAGTCGGTGGTGTTGGTGGCCTGGGATTTGAAATCGTCCCCGTTGACCAGCTGCAAAAAGATGAGCCGCAGCCCGTACAGCAGCATGAGGATGCAGGCAGCGGCAACCAGAACACGCATCCGCCGGATGGCGGTTTTCCGTTCTTCTTGGTTCATGGATTCTCCTTCCGGCGCGGGGTGCGTTACACCACGCCGTTGTCGATCTTAAATTCTTCGTGGATGCGGCGCACGACCCCGAACAGAGGGAAGCAGACAGGCACCGAGAGCGCCGCCGTGGGCAGCACAAACCACAGCCAGCGGCTGGCCGCGCCGCTGTAACCGGGCATGTAGTAGAAAAACAGCCAGTCCAGCGTGAGCACCAGCAGGGCGGCAGCAGACGCAATGAGTGCAAAGTTTGCGGCCGAATTCTTGAAGTAGAGCTGCATCACCGCCGAAACGGCAAAGCAGAGCAGCAGCAGCTCCAGCGCCAGCATGCCCACGGTGCGCCCGGCCAGCCAGTCCCACATCAGGCCGCAGACCGCCCCAAAGACAGCCCCGGCGAACTCGCCCTCAAACACGGCGACCGCTAACGCCATCGGCAGCAGCCAGAGCGGCTTTGCCGCCCCGAACTGGAACAGCCCGGGCGTGGTCTGCAAAACAGCACAAAGAAGGCCCAGCAGCGCATAGCAGATCCATTTGACGATCTGGCCCCGGCTGCGTTTCCGGCGTGATTCCATCAGGGTCCCTCCTCAGAAACTGGTAATGATGAACGCATGGCGCACCGTGCGGGGGTCGGTACCGGGTTTGATGACGGCAATGGTCGATTTGCCGCTGACCTCGGGCACCAGTTCCTGTACCACGCCCACCAACAGGTCAGCCGGGAACACCCCGCCCAGCCCGGTGGTGACCACCTGGTCGCTTTTCTCCGTCAGGGTGTTGCGCGCAAGGTTGGTCAGCACGCACAGGCCATCGGCGGCGTATTCGGAGCTGCCGGTGACGATGCCGTTGTCACGGGTGCGGGATACCACGCCCGCCGCGTTGAAGTTGGGGTGAAGAATGGTCATCACCTTGCAGCTGGTGGGCTCAGCCTCCACCACCATGCCCAGCAGATAGCCTTGGTCACTGACCACGGCATCGTTGACGGCCACGCCATCCAGCGTGCCGCGGTCCAGCGTGAAGCCATAGAAGGAATCCAGCGGGTCACGGCCAATGACAAAGCTGGAAAGATAGCTCATCTCTGGCCGCTGGCTCTGGATGCTTTCCAGTGCCTTGTAGGCCTGGTTCTCGGCCTTGACGCGGTCGTAATCCACCATCTGCTGGCGCAGCTCGGCGTTTTCGGCCTTGAGCGTCTCGTTCTCAGCCATCACGTCATCGATGCTGGTGTACTTTTCCCACAGGGAAGCCACGCCGCCGCTGACCACGGCCGCCATTTTCTGGAACGGCGCAGCCGCCACGCTCAGCAGCTCCTGCGGAGCGGCAGTCAGGCGGCCGTTGGCACCGGCGTAGGCCATGATGCCCACCAGAAACACCGCGATGCCCACCAGGATCTTGAATTTCCAGGTATCGAAAAAGTCTTTCAAGGGGTTTTCCTCCGATTGCAAAAGGGCGCGGACAGCCCAGAGCCGTCCGCACCCTCTGTTACATCGTTACATATGAGCTCCATCGGTGTCCAGCACGTCGTGCAGAACATCCACATGATCCAGCACCGCACCAGCACCCTTGGCCACGCAATCCAGCGGGTCCTCCGCAACATGGACATCAATGCCGGTCTCGCTCTGGATCAGCTGATCCAGGCCCCGCAGCAGGGCACCGCCGCCGGTCAGGGTGATGCCGTGGTCGATGATATCGGCACTCAGCTCAGGCGGGGTGCGCTCCAGGGTCTCCTTGATGGCGCTGGTGATCTTGACCAGGCACTCCAGCAGGGCCTCGCGCACATCCTCAGAGTGGACGACGATGTTCTTGGGCAGGCCGTCCACCAGGTTGCGGCCCTTGATCTCCATGGTCATCTCGGGGTCCATGGGGTAGGCCGAGCCGATCTCGATCTTGATCTGCTCGGCGGTACGCTCACCGATGAGCAGGTTATACTTGCGCTTGATGAAAGCGATGATGGCCTGATCGAACATATCACCGGCCATCCGGACGCTGCGGGAGGCTACGATGCCGCCCAGAGAGATGACAGCGATCTCAGCGGTGCCGCCGCCGATGTCCACGATCATGCTGCCGGTGGGCTCGCTGATGGGCAGGCCCGCGCCGATGGCAGCAGCCATAGGTTCCTCAATGACAGAGACCTGACGGGCACCGGCCTTGAGGGTCGCCTCACGCACAGCGCGGCGCTCCACCTCGGTCACGCCCGAGGGGATGCAGATGACCACGCGGGGGCGGGAGAACATGCTGTTGCCGCAGGCCTTTTTCAGGAAGTTCTCCAGCATATTTGCCGTGATATCGAAATCGGCAATGACACCATCCTTCAGGGGGCGGACTGCCACGATGCTGCCGGGGGTACGGCCGATGACAGCCTTTGCCTCAGCACCCACGCAGCGCACCTCATCGGTCTTGGTATCCACAGCCACGACCGAGGGTTCCCGCATGATGATGCCCTTGCCCTTCATGTAAACCAGGGTATTGGCAGTACCCAGATCAACGCCAACGTCCTTTGACAAAAAACTCATAATGAAGCTCTCCTTCGTATTTCCGGTCTATTCCAAAACGCACAGCAGCCCAAACTTCACAGGGTTTGACCGCCTATCGCAGAATAACACGTTTCTATTATAGCCGCAAGTCAACGTTTTCTCAAGCGTTTTGTCAAGTTTTTCCGTATTTTTCATTTTTCTGTGCGTTCCGCCGCACAAACTGTCAGAACTGTTCAAGCAGGCGGACCGTCCGGCTGACGGGCAGGCCCATAATGGTGTAATAATCCCCCTCAATGGCATCCAGCCAGACCGCCGCACGGCCCTGGATGGCGTAGGCACCGGCCTTATCGTAGGGCTCCTCTGTGGCGGCGTACCGCTCGATCTCCTCCTCGCTCAGCGGGAAAAAGGTGACCTTGCAGGTATCCACAAAGCTCTCAGTGCGGGTGCCATCGGAAACGCAGACACCGGTGTGCACATAGTGGGTCGCACCGGACAGCGCGCGGAGCATCCGTCTGGCATCGTCCGGGCTGTGGGGCTTGCCGAACACCTCGCCGTTCACATCCACCACGGTATCGCAGCCCAGCACCACGGCACCGGGGTGTTCCTTGGCCACAGCAAGGCACTTGCCCCGGGCAAGCTGCTCCACCAGCCGGGCGGGGGTATCCGCCGTCACGGCGTCCTCGTCAAAATCGCTGACGCAGACGGTAAAATCCGTCGTGTACAGGCTCAACAGCTCTTTCCGTCGGGGGCTCTGGGAAGCCAGGATCAGATCTTTCATACGCTTCACTTCCCCGTCGAGCCAAAGCCGCCCGCGCCGCGCTGGGTATCCCCCAGTTCGACCACCTGAGCAAAGGCGGCGGTATACACCGGTGCAATGCAGAGCTGTGCCACACGCTCACCGGGCTGGATGGTATAGGCCTCGGTGCCCAGATTGATCATGGGCACCTTCAGTTCCCCGCGGTAGTCACTGTCCACCACACCCACGCCGTTTGCCATGCACAGGCCGTGCTTGATGGAAAGGCCGCTGCGGGCATAGACCAGCGCCACAGCGTGGGGGCCGGGCAGCTCGATGGCAAGGCCGGTGGGCACCAACGCCCGCTGCATGGGGGCCAGTGTCAGGGGCTCATCCAGCACGGCGCACAGGTCGGCCGCCGCTGCCCCCGGCGTTGCATAGGCGGGCACCTTGGCCCGGGGGTCCAATACTTTATAGTTTACGGTGATCGGTTCCATAGTATACCTCATAAGTTGTTGCCAAACCTCTCCGTCAAAGCCTGACGGCTTTGCCACCTCCCCTAGTAGGGGAGCTGGCGAGCGAAGCGAGACTGAGAGGTTTAATTCGTTCCCTTAAAATACAGTCCTCTTGTAAACTCTCCCTCAAAGGGTGCGTGGACACGGATGCTGTCCAGAATGGCGGTTGCTTCTTCCCGGGATTCCAGTGTGAAGTAGGCCACGCCGTAGTCCACAGTTAGAGCACCGGGCTTATCACCCATATAAATAGGTACGGGGTTATAGATCGTCCGCACGCCCATGCCGCAGCGCACCGGGAACTTTTTGGCCTTGCGGTCGGTCAGTTCCCCTGCTTTATTGCAGTGGGCGCAGTCATGGATGTTCTGTAACGGGCAGGCACGGGTGACCATCAGCGGCATGTGGCCATAGACCAGCACACCGGTGGGCACAGGCTTGCCGTTATGGGTGGGGGCAATGGTGCTGATATCGCTGTCCTTGACTTCGGGCAGGATGAGCACACTGTTCAGGCCATGGTCGGCGTAGAACTGCGCCGCCATCTGGTTGGTGACGTTCAGGCCAAAGCCGCCGGTCATCGGCAGGTCACGGCAGAGCCGCAGGTGGGCGATGTTGCTCACCTCATAGCCCGCAAAACCCGCATCCTGGGTGGCGGCAATGCGGCGGGCGGTGTCCTCCTCCAGCGCGCCGAACATCACGCGCGGCAGCTCCAGAAGGGTCTTTTCCCGCCACTCCCGGGGCACCCGGTCAGCCTGAGCAATGGGCAGGGCGAGATACTCCACCACGCTCAGGGCCTGCTCCGGCACCTGCTCCCAAGCTTCAAAGCGGGCGCGCAGGGTGCGGTGAGGCGGCAGAGTGCGCAGGGGCAGAGCATCCGGCTCCGCCTCGTGTACCGGCCAGGGGCGCAGGACCTCCCGCTTTTTCAGCAGGGCCTCCAGCGCATCCCGGCGCAGCTCGTTCACGGCACTGCCCGGCACGAACCAGGGGCCGCCGTCCATCTCCACATCGATCTTTTCCACCGCAAAGGGGGTGCCGCCCGTCTTGGAAAGGCTGCGCTGCAGGCTCTCGGTGGGATCGGTGCGGGCAGGCTGCGGTTCCGCATCACCGTAGGCAAAGGCCTTGTTGCCGTCCGCATCGGTCACGGTCAGCTTCTCTCCGCCTTCTTCGATCTCCAGCCTGAACTGCACCGGCACCCGGCTGCGCTCGCGGCGGTAGAGCTCGCGCAGGGCAGGCAGGGTCTTTTTGGTCAGCTCCGCATCGGCTTCACTGCGCACACCGAACATGGTGCCGTCGATCTTTCCATCCAGATAGCCGGAGGTGAAGCCGGAGCGGCTGAACGCATTTTTCAGCAGGTCACGGTCGTAGGCGCGGCCCTCGCGGCCTGCCAGACAGGCGCTGACCGCCGCCGCCACATACTCCGGCG
>OLSX01004096.1_pt1 | contig 11151 bp, 6 predicted proteins | sample 1673141 | NCBI WGS metagenome assembly OLSX01 (sample SAMEA3136759, study PRJEB25190) | human gut metagenome | biome: human gut; feature: human-associated habitat; material: faeces | place: Austria | collected 2013
TTTGACCTGAACCACCTTGCAGCTCTTTCCGGAAATCTTCACGGTCGCCGGAACACTTACGGACTTGGTGTTCTTTGCTTTTACCAGAGCGACGGTGCGTGCTTTTGCGGAAATTACCTTGTAGGAAGCCCCTGCTGCGGTGTACTTTCCGCCATTCTTCAGGACTTTGTTTGCCGGCTTCACGATTGGCTTTGCCGGGAGCTTTGCGATTGGAACGTTCTTCACCTGCGGGCTGAATACTTCATTTTCAAAGGTTGCGGTGTAAGAACGATTTCCTTCTTCTTTTTCTGTCGGCTCCTTTGTAACTTCGGCGAAAATTTTTCCTTCTTCGCTCAGAGCTGCGCCGCACTTCGTGCAGGCTGTTGCTGCAGTGCATGCGGAATAATCTTCGGCCCAGGTGTAGGTCGGTTCTGCGTAAGTGTGAGCTGTGTTTTCCACGTCGTATTCCCAGGTTACCGAACCCTCTGCTTCGGTGCGCTGTACGCATGCGTCGCTGTGCAGATTCAGGTACATTGCCGGACGCATGAATTTCTCTTCCAGTGTAGCTGCGTTTCCCGCATAACCATTATATCCTACGTTACCGACACGCTTGTTGGTTGCCGGGCTTCTCAACCAATAATCTTTTGAACTTTTAACACCTTTGTCGTCAATCAGATAAGCCTTTCTGGCCGCATTATCCGCAAAGAATCTCTCGTTTTTTGCTTCCTCACCGGACAATGCAAACACCTTATTCCCTTTGGATTCCAATGCAAGATAGTTTCCAAATGCCTTATCATTGATATCGGTGGTTGCAATCAAATCCGAGCTCTTCAAAACTTCAGCATAAAATCCCTCGCACCACTTCTTTACATTACTGTCATCCCATGAATTAACACCATAAGAGTCATTAAACTTCAATGATCCAGCAGCCGCAGCTCCTTTTCTCGCATCCTTCCACAGATACGTCGATACCAGATACGCTCTGTCCGGGGTTCCGTCCGCATTGTCGTCCATAACATCCAGCACGGTCCACTCCGGAGTTCCTACATATTCATCGCTTGCAACGCCCATCTTCACGTGGTCGCCCGCTTTCATGGCTTCATTTTCCGCCGCATTTGCCGTAACGGTTCCCATCGTTGCCGACATTCCGAACCACACCGCACAGGTCAGCACCAGCGCGGTCAGCTTCTTTGATACGCTCGCTTTCATCCTATTTTCCTTTCATTTCCTATTGTAAAAACAACATCGTATATCGCAGCCCGCACCGACTTGCCGCGGGATTGATATCTCAGCACACGTTTAGCGCACTTTTACTTTCTTTCCGCAGTTCTTTTTGGTGAACGTTTTCTTGTAATTCTTTACCATCTTCTTGTTCTGCTTCTTGGTGCCCACCTTCACCTGAGCGGTCTTCACCTTGGAGGACTTGAAGCATCCTTTTACGGTGGACTTCTTCAGGGCCTTGGTCTTCAGAACCACGGTAGTAGCCTTGGATTTTACGAAGGCATACTTGTCCAGTTTTTTTACGTTCTTGCCCACGGTTACCTTGCGAATCTTCTTGCCGGTGAACGCCTTTGCCTTGACCTGAACCACCTTGCAGCTCTTTCCGGAAATCTTCACGGTCGCCGGAACGCTGACGGACTTGACGTTCTTTGCTTTTACCAGAGCGACGGTGCGTGCCTTTGCGGAGATTACCTTGTAAGAAGCCCCTGCTGCGGTGTACTTTCCGCCGTTCTTCAGCGCTTTATCCGCCGGATTCGGCTTCTCACCGGAAATCACTTTCACCTGCGTTTTGAAGTTCGGATTCCGGAACCTTGCAATATACTTCGTGCCGTTTTCCGTCAAGCGGGAGGTCACTTCCGCATCCGCCTCTGCCTTCGCTCCGCAAGTCGTGCATACGCCGCCGGCATGACACTGCTTCATATCCGAAGACCATTCATATTTCGCATTCTCGAAGGAATGTTCCATTCCGGAGTTTTCCGCCGCCAGGACCAGGTGGTCGTTCTTGGTGCCTTGCACCTCAAAATTCATTTTGTCAATATTCGCCCGGAATACCGGTCTTGCCGCACTGAGCTCGTCCACGTAGTGCTTCAGCATTTTGCCGTCGCTGGACACCCTGCCGCTGCAGATTTCACTCTGATATCTCGGGGACCGGAGCCACCAGCTGTCGGCTTTTCCGGTTTTCTTCCCGTCGGAAATGTATGCAACCCGCGTCCCGCGAGTCGGCATATATTTCAGCACCTCCTCGGCAGACAGAAAATACACCTTTTCTTTATTGAGGATATTTTCTCGTGCCGCATATTGAATCAGCGGATCGTCCGGCGACTGGATGTGCTTGTCGGATTTCGTCGTCTCCTTTATTTCCAGCCCTTCCACGTTTGCCAGAACCAGGCGCTCAAAATCTCCGCACCATTTCCGGGTCAAACTGCTCTGCCATTCGTTTCCGTCTGAACGGTGCAGATTGAATGCCGGAGGCGTTGCCGCTTCATTTCCGTTTCCTCTCCAGAGGTATTCGGACATCAGCAAAACCGTTCCGTCTTTTTCCTTGCTCAGAACCTTCCAGTACGGCATTCCGCTGTATCCATTCGGATTTTTCTCGCCCATGAAAACGTAATCGCCAGCCTCAACTTCCGTGCCCGATTTGATTACCGGCTTCTCCGGCTCCAACGGCTCTTCCGTATCATCCTTGAAATCCGCCCATGCCAGCGGAAGTTCGGTAGTCTGTTCGGTAAAAGCATCATTTTGGAATGTCGCCGTGTACCGAATGATTCCGTCGGTCTTCTCGCTGGGTTCTTTTATAACCTGAGATTTCACCTCGCCACTCTCGCGAACCGCCTCTCCGCATCGGCTGCACTTTGCTTCTGCCAGGCATTCCTTGCCGTCCTTCGACCAAGTGTATGACGCCGCATCCTGGCGGTGTTCCATTGCCTCCGCATCCACCGTCCACACCGTTGTGCCGGCCTCTTCCGTCCGTGCCTTCACGCAAACATCGTGCGGCAAGCGAATGTTGAATGCCGGCCGTGCCGCCATGACGTGTTCGATGGAAAAATTGTGAATCGATCCATTACACGCAACACCGATGTAATCCGCATAAACACTGCAATCCGATCCCGGAGAACGCAGCAGCCAGTTGTACCCTTTGCTGTGGTCCGCCGCTTCGGTATGCTCCAAATACTCTTTTCCGGAAAGGAAGAATACTTTGTCCTTATCCGTTTTCGTTCCGTCGATGTTGCTGACCACCAGCCACTGGCTCCCGCTCTCGGTGTCGGTGGTCTTCACTCCGATGATTTTCGAGGACACTGCATCCGGCAGCTTCTGGTAGTAGTTTGTGCACCACTGTTGCGACGTGCTTCCCTCCCACAGGTTCGAGCGTCCTGTCTCATCGTGCATGATTTTCTCTTTGAACCCATCCATCATCAGAAACGTTCCCTCGGTTCCGATATTCGTGGTATCCGGAATCAGAACCGCATAGTTCTCCGACCAACTTCCGGCCTCCAAGGAAATCACATCCCCTTCCCGGATATCCTTTCCCAGAACCGCCGCGTCCGCCTTCTGCGGAAATGCTATGGTCCAAACCATCAATATAAAAATGACACCCAGGAGACAACGACCTCTTTGCAGCCGCTTGCCCTGCGTGTTGCTTTTTCCTTGCATTTCATCCCCCCTTCCGTGCCACCCTCTGCGGCACTTTAAATTCTATCTTTACCATCCGTCCCTATATTGTGCTATATCCCACACGGGAGGTCTAATTGATAAAAGTAATTTGGATAAAAACAGTATTCATTAAATCTATACTTGTCGTTTTTCGAAGTTTCATGCAAAACGGCATTAACAGAGTGTTCCGGTAGGCGATTCCGGCAAGCGGGCCGGTCGACTTTTCCAAGGCGCGGTTTGCTCCCCTCTCCCCGCTAGCCCTTGTAGCTCCGTTCCGGGGAGCAAACTTTTTCACATCCGGCCTCCCCGCCCCCTTGTAACTTCCCGGCCGCCCATGTATAATTGTTACGTTTGATAAAACATTATTTTTTGAGCATATATAAGGAGATTACCCATGGACTACAAAATGAACATCGCCGGATTGGACCGGAACCTGCCGCTTTGCAAAGTCACCGATGACCTGTACATCGCCGCTTTTATCCTCTTCAATGATGTGGAGATTACCAGAGCCGCTGCCACCGAGCTTCTGAAGAAAGCTCCGGAGTTCGATGTCATCATCACGGCGGAGTCTAAGGGAATTCCTCTTGCATACGAGATGGCGCGCCAGGCCGGCAACAAGCCGTACATCGTTGCCAGAAAGGGAAGCAAGCTGTACATGCAGGATGTGGTTACCATCGAGGTTCGTTCCATCACAACGGATCACGTTCAGACCCTGTGCTTGGGCCACGACGAGCGGGAAGCCATGGACGGCAAGCGCATCCTGATTGTGGACGACGTTATCAGCACCGGTGAGTCGCTGGCAACCCTGGAACAGCTGGTGAACAGCGTGGGCGGAAACATCGTCGGCAAAATGACGGTTTTGGCCGAAGGCGATGCGGCGAAGAGAGACGACATCACCTACCTGAACGTCCTGCCGGTATTCAATGCCGACGGCACCATCAAGGAATAATAAAAAAATACTGATGACGAAAATCCCCGAAGCAATGGCTCCGGGGATTTTTTCTTCCTATACCAAAAGCTGCGGCCGGCCGCAGCTTTTTCGATGTCTGTCCTCAACGTCGTCAATCTATCGTCAACTTAAGACGAAAGTAGTGTATCTTGAAAATTGAATAATGATTTAGCTAAGAAAAAATGCAAAAATTTGGGATTTAGCACTTGACAAATCACAGAACATGTGTTCGCCCTCCTTTATTAGAGTTAATAAAGGAGGTGCCAAATGCAACACAACGAACTTTTGCACGAGCTGCTGAATAATTTTAATTATTTACTTCATTCTGACGGCTTTCTCGAGGACTACAGAGTAGCGAACCATTTTGTCCGGAGAAGTGCTCTTCCCATGGAGAAGATGGTGAAATTCCTGCTGTACAGTCCTAAAACTTCTCTGAGCAACAAGCTCGAGCAGCTTCGGGAGAATTTACCCGATCTGGATTTTCCGTCAGTTTCTAAGCAGGCTCTGTCTAAAGCCAGATACGGGATCAGGTATGAGCTCTTCCAGGAATTCTTCGAGCATTCCGCAAACTTCTATTATGAGCATATTATGGAACGTAAATTGTGGAATGACCGCTACCACATCTTCGCGATCGATGGATCGACTCATGAAGTCCCTTCATCGAAAAGCACATTTAAAGAATTCGGGAAGCAGTCTGATCAGAAGAATCCGGATCTATACTGGTCCATGGCTCTTGCATTAGTCCTGTATGATGTCCTGGAAGATGTCATCGTAGATGCTGCGATAGAAAAGCAGTTTTACAGTGAACGCGAGATGTCACTCAGGCATTTGGCAAGGCTCTTTGTTCTGGGACTGGAAAATGATTCTATTGTGATCTTTGACAGAGGATATTACTCAGCAGAGATCTACCAGGAATGGGTCACTGCAGGGTGTAAGGTCCTTATGCGTCTAAAAAAGCCAAACAGACTCTGTAGCCTCGACGGAGATGATGTTCTGGATCATGTCAATGCACCTGATGGAACAAAGATCGATTGCCGGGTCATAAAGTATACCCTTTCAAGTGGTGAAATTGAGTATCTGATCACAGCTGTGAGGCAGGACTTCTACATCGTCATGCTGCAGGCGAATCTTGCTTCTTTGATCAAACATCAGGCTGATGAGATCATAAGCAGCTCTGCAAAATCTGAAAGCAAATATATATACGCTGCCAACAGGATCTTCATCATAGGCAAAGTCTGCCGGAACCTTTTGAGATGGATCACGATACAGATCTCACAGTCACAGCTCGACGAGATCGTCCTTGAAGCATCAAAAAAGCGTTCACAGGTACGGCCTGGCCGTTCCTGCAAACGCAAGAGACGAACTCGAGCAAGAAAACATTACAACAATAGAAAAGCCGCCGTCTAACCCAAATATACAGCATTAATATTCTTGTAAGCTTACTTCAAGTAGGTCATCTTTAATATACCGAAAAAGAAGTCCGCACGCAATTAGATCATTATTCAATTTTCAAGGTGCCTGAGATTTGCAGCACGCTGGCCTCGAAACAGGGTCAGCACCAAGTTGACATCGAAATGCGCTGCATCCTCATCGCTTTAAGTTGACAGTGTCTTGACGACGTTGGGGACGGTTCTCTGTCTCCTCGGGCAGCCGTTGGTCGCTATGATGTAAATTGCAAGGGTTAAGCGCAACGTTTTGGTACCGAATGCCTGAATAGCATATGTGTAGAGACAATTGGGAAATCTCCAGACACTGAAATAAGTCAGTTTATCACGATATGGTCAATCTCTCTTAGTGGTCAAAGCCCCAGGGATTCGCGTTTACCGACAAAGCCCCGTAGATGTTACACACAAGTGCATTATCTGCAGGGCTTTTAGTTGCTTTCCATGCCAAATTGATTTTGCGCGGTCGCCACGGGACGGCCGGTTGTCGCTTTGCCCCTCCATATGAGAAGGAGCAGACCAAAACGTTGCGCTTTTACACCGTTAACGGCATCAAAGCCTCACCGTCGCATCGCCTCTCTGCTCTACCTTGCTGATAACAATTATCAGTACAAGGCTCACGAGTCCAACGACATTGGATGGGACGTTTGCCATGAATGCTGGTCTTATTGCAGGCAGATATTCCCAGCCGAGGCTGCATGCCACAGTAGCGATGATGCTGATGAGCACTGCTCTTGATGTCGCTGGGTACCCTGTCAGTCCGAGGATCATCGGCATGAAGGCCGACACCGAATAGAACAGGCCGCCTACATAGATGACCGACACGATATCGCTCGAAACGAATGATATCGCAAGGCTGAACAGCGCTATCACCACTACAGTAAGTCTGGAGATCGCGGTGCCGGCAGGTCTTTTGGCCAAAGGTGTCCAGATGTCGTTGACGAACAGTGTCGCCGCTGAGTGCAGGATGGATGTCCCTGTCGAGATCGTCGCAGCAAACACCGCCGCCAGGCCCAGTCCTATCATGCCTCGCGGGAAATACCCGACCAGTAGCTGTGGGAACACTGTGTTAGTATCCTCGATACCAGGCATCAGGCAATACGCACTGATTCCGATGAGTCCGAGAGCGACAGATATTATAATGTAGAATCCCGCTGTGAAGAGGGCTCCGAACACGGCTGTGCCCTTATCGCGCGCAGCAATCATCCTCTGTATATATATCTGATTAGTCGAGTAACCCAGGCTGCACAGGAGGATCCAGCTGACAGGAGTCCACCATCCCAGCTGATCAAGCCGCATGAATCCGTCCGGCAGCTGCGAGACGATATTCGCATAACCTCCGCCGACATTGAAGCAGATTGGCACTGCCATCAGCACACTGCACACAATGATCACGAACAGCACTGAGTCAGTATTGACTACCGTCCTCAGACCGCCGCTGGTCAGGATCAGCACTATAGCCATGCTGATAGCGAGCGAAAGATTCATACTGATACCTGTGATTGTGTTCAGCACCGCGCACGACACGGTGAACTGAACAGCGAGGCTAGCTATATTGGTGCACAGATGCATAAAGCACTCGATATATCTGACCGCCATCGAGTACCTCTTGCCGAGGTATTCAGGCAAAGTCGCGCAGTCCATGCAGTTGAACAATCTCGCGAGCAACACGCCAATGATGAAGAACGCCGGCGCCGCTGCGAGGTTCAACCAGATGCCGCTCATTCCGGCAACATAGCAATAACCGATAGCGCCGATGAGCCCGCTGCCGCCAAAGTCTGTAGCGGCCATCGAGAAGCCTGCCTGCAGCTTGTTAATGCCTTTGCCCGCGAGGAAGAATTCCCTGCCCTCTTCGTCAGGCGAGGCGTTCTTGTCCCTGCGACCGGAAACAATGCCGGTCGCTATGACAGCGACCAGCATCAGTACAAACACGAGATAATCTAACGTACTCATTTTATTTTAATGTGATATACGCGGCCCACATTACGCCTCTTCATCAAACACATTATGCTTCTTCTCATATACGTGCAGCAGGAGTGAGCATACGACTACCAGCGCCAGCGAAGCTATTATGAGATATATTACATAACGAAATCCGTCATTGCCATACTGATCGAGCCATTTGCCGCAGAGACTGTAGAGCCACAGGTCTGACGAGTAGCCGATAGCCGAGCAGATGCCCATTGCAGTACCGGTGATAGCCATTGGCATTTTGGCCTCTGGGATCGGTGTGTACATTCCGCTGCGGGACATGTTGAGTACTGCAATGAATGCGAGGCAGATGATTATTGCGATCATCATCGAGCTGTTGCTCTGCTCAATGCTGTTGATCGGGAGCAGGATGACAGCGCCGACGATCGAGCAGATGATGAGGAACTTAGGAGTTCTGAGCTTGTCGAGGAGCAGTCCGCCGACTCCGCAGACGAGGATCCTCATGATGCTCCTGTTGATGATTGCGAATGAAGTAGCGAATCCTACGCTAGTTCCGAATACGCCGCTCAGATATGGGTTGAGGTATGTGCAAGCCGAAACGCACATGAAGATGCCCATTACGATGAATCCGTTGATCCATGTTACCGGGTGAGCGAGAGCCTGTGTCACCATGCTCAGCTTGAAGTCGGATGTGTTGATGTCAGCGTCAGCATCCTTGACGAACAGGATGATGATGACAGCTACGATGACCAGGATTACAGCGTAGATAGCCTGCACGATTCTGAAGCTTGACAGATGTCCGAGGATAGCCAGCACTCCGTAGTTGGTGATGATTCCAACGACAGCAGCGCAAGTCTCGAAGAATCCGAAGATTTTGCCCTCTTCGCCAGGATCCGCCTGGGCCCTGACCAGCTTGAGGTAAGCCGACCAGTGAATGAATGTTGTCGAGATACCAAGTCCGAGGTAGCACACAAGGAGCACCACATATCCCTGGATGAAGCAGATGCACAGACCGATACCGGCAGTCAGCAGCTGCGAGATTACGACCAGCTTCTTAGGCGAGAACTTGTCCGCGAGCAGACCGCCGAACAGATAGCCAGGGGTAGCTGTCAGCGAGAACAGTGTCAGCAGATGACCGATCTGCGCGTTGCTGAGCTGGAACGCTTCCATGAACTGGTTGTAGAATGTCGAGCTCAGATACGGATAGGTGTAGCACAGTGTGCTGAGACTCAGCAGTGCGATGAGCACATACCTTGAGTTATTCTTCTTTGCAGTACTTTCCATTTTCACACCTCTTTATTTCCTACAATGCCTTTTTTATACAAACTGGCAGCCCTGTATGAATACATGCGCCGGCAGTTTTGTCATGGCCCTGATATCCTCATCCGGATTGCCGTCTACGATGCACAGGTCGGCCCACTTGCCGGCCTTGAGTGTGCCGCACTTGTCGTCCACATGGACGATGCGCGCACTGTCGATAGTCGCCTGTCTGAGGAGCTCGATGTTGGACAGTCCCATTTTCTCTCTGGCGATGAACTCCAGGCCCGGATACTTGTGGAACGACACTCTGTCCGCGTCGCTTCCCCAGCCCATCGTGACACCCGCACGGTATGCTTTGCCCAGATACTCGCAGCAATGGTCAAAGATCTCGCTTGCGCGGTCTTTCATGTACTGCGGTGTAGCGCCGGTATCGTCCATGAGTATTCCGTAGACAACGCCCAACGTTGGGATAATGACAGACCTTCCATCCGCCTTGAGGAATGCGTCGATGCACTCGTCATCGATATACGTGCAGTGCTCAACTGTGTACACACCGGCATCAACGCACGCCAGAATTCCCGGTTTGCCGTGACAGTGGCACGAGAGATATGTGCCGCATGCACGCGCGCCGTCGACCATCGCCTGCAACTCTTCGCGAGTGCAGATCATCATCTGCGGATCGCCGCCATCGTTCATTACTGCCCCCGTGACCATGTATTTGACAAAATCAGCTCCGTTGGCGACGTCTTCGCGGCAGATCTGAAGAGCGTACTGCGGTCCGTCAAACTCGCGGTAGACCGGGCCAAATTTCTTGTTGCCCGATGGGCTGTTGCACGCTCCGGAGAAAGTGTAGTGTGGTCCGACCGCAATTCCTCTATCAATCAGCTGACGGACATACTGCCCGCCCCAGCACGCGATACCGCAGTCTCTGAGATAAGTGTAGCCGTTCCGCAGGAACTCCTGTGCGTAGTCCATGCCATCCACGATAGCCTGCTCCGGAGCCCTCATGGCGATGTCCGCAACGCTCATCGAGTCAAAATTCAGATGCATGTGCAGATCGAACAGTCCCGGCAGGACCGTCTTGCCCTCCATGTCGATGCATTCATCATCAGCAGCCGCGTCAGCAGTGCCCGGCGCGCAAATGCCTGCGATGAACTTACCATCGATGAGGATGTCTGCAAACTGACCATCATAGCCCTCAGTGAGTTCCGGGATCACCCTGCAATTCTTGAGTAAAGTCATAATAATTACACCTCTTCATAAATACATAATCGATATTTTACACAAATACTATTCGCGACATCCCGTCTTTTCAAAAAGCAATAATTCCGATACAAGTGGAACGCGCGTTAACTATTCCACTTGTATCGGAATTTTTCTGATGATATAATTCGGTTAATTCAAAACAATCTGATTAATACTGTAATTCAACAACAATTCCTATAGTAGTGGAATTGTAGAGGGAGTTATTATGGAACAGTCGATCAACAAGGCGCTGGGGCACCGCATTAGAGCGCTGCGCAAGTCCGCGGGCTACAAACTGGTGACTTTTGCCAGAGAACTGCATCGCGGCAAGTCCGTAGTATCCAAATACGAGCGCGGAGAGGTATCAATAGACATCACAACCCTCAAGCAGATCGCGGATTTACTGGGAATCTCGATCTCTGCTCTGCTCGCAGATATCGGGGAGCCCGGAGTCAGTCTTTTCACGGGCGCCGGGACAGTGCCCGAAGATGGTTCATATGAGACCATGTACATGTATATGTACGCAGCCCACAGAGGCAGACCAACGATCTGCAGGAATGTCGCACATATCTACGACACCTCCGTGAGTATATACGCCGAGCTTGCAGACGAGCGCCGCATCGAGGACTACAAGTCGTTCTATCACGGAATCGTGCATCGCGAGACATCATTCATACGTGGTCTGCTGACCAA
>OLSX01004099.1_pt1 | contig 11149 bp, 7 predicted proteins | sample 1673141 | NCBI WGS metagenome assembly OLSX01 (sample SAMEA3136759, study PRJEB25190) | human gut metagenome | biome: human gut; feature: human-associated habitat; material: faeces | place: Austria | collected 2013
CCATACCATAAAAAGACCGCCGCTTCTTCCATCAGAAACAGAAAGAAACGGCGGGGACTCTTAAAAAACAAAAAATCAATCTCTGTATCCCGGATTCTGATAAGCGTCTTTTTCCTCCTCTGTCATTTCCATGCCATCCAACTGTCCTTGTGGGATAGGACGGAGATAATGGAACGCTTCGATGGTACGGCTGTAAGTCTGCGGATTGTGATCACCCTTGCCTCCACAAATCACGTAACTGTCAGCATATTCGTTCCATTTCTGAGTACGAACCAAGTCGAACCAACGATAACCTTCGCCATAGAACTCGCGGCTGCGTTCATCCAGGATATAGTTGATGTCAATGGTTGCCGGAGTAGCGGCTGTCATTTCAGCACTGAAATCACGATCCACTTCCTTGTACTCGGCATTGCTGTAAGTCCAGCGACCGGCACGGGCACGAAGCACGTTCACCAGGTCACGGGCAGACTTGCCGGCTTGTGTGGCAGCTCCTTCTACGGCAGCTTCGGCAGCAACCAGATAAAGTTCGGAGAACTTGGCGATGTTATACGGACGGGTACTTCCCGCATTGGGCTGTCCTGCTCCGGAGCCGTTGTCTGTACGATACGGGCCGAGTTTCCAAAGACCGGGATATACATAGCGACCTACCGCATCCAGTCCCAATACCCAGTCGGCACGATCGGGCAACGTACCTGCTCCCAGATTGCTTTTAGAACCTTCTCCTGCATAGTCTATCTTATCCATATCCTGGAATACGAAAGAGAATATAGGTTCACGTTCTTTCACTTTCATTCCGTTGGCATTGGTCACCGATTCCCAGTTCTGTCCGGCTGTAGACCAGTTGCCGCGATAAACAGTAGTGAAAGTACCGTCGTAACGGGAGTCGTTCACCTTGTCGGCAAACGTCTTGGTAAACACACCCAACGGAGGAGCCATACGGGTCCAAGGGCGGCCATAACACTGCTCGGCAATACGGTTGATGACAGCCTGATTATCAGCCGAACGCGCGTCGGTATAGTTCCAATTCATCATCCATCCGGCAAAGTTATCGGGAGCACCACCGCCACCGTAGCTCAGGCTGCCACCATTATAATACTCGTCTTCCTGCGTATGGTCTGCATAGAGCAGGATTTCCATGTTACGGTCATTGGGTCCGGCATTCACCATCCAGAAGCTTTCCTGCAAGCCGAAAGGACCGGGGTTCTCGATAGCAGTAACCGCCACATCGTATGCCTGCTGGAAGTACCATGCCGCATCGTGTCCGTCGGGGTCCGTACGCTGGCACTCGGGATAAGTAGGAATGTTATTCGGATTCTTCAGCCACCAGGCATAAGTCAGATAAGCCTTTGCCAAGTACAGGCGGGCAACGGTCTTGGTCACTCCACCCGTCACACGAGGATTAGCGGGCAAGTTCTCGATAGCGGTCAGCAAGTCGGGGAAGATGGCCTTGGTGTACACTTCGGGCACGGTATTGCGCACGGAGGTACGTGAAGGAGTGATATTGAACTTCAGTTCGCCGGAACCTAGGTCCAGAGGCACTCCGCCGAAGGTCTGCACCAACAGGAAATAATCGAACGCACGGAAGAAGCGGGCTTCGGAAACCAATGATTCATTGACTCCTACTTCGGCACCGTTCTCTATCACTCCGTTAGCGGTGTTGATGTTCGAGAAAGCGGTTCCCCACAAGGCGTCGGAACGGCAAGTCGTGGCAGTCAGGTTGCCTACTCCGGACAGGTCGGCATCCTTGAAGTTACCATCGGCACTCCATCCCCAGGTTGCCTCGTCGGTTCCCGTCAGACAGGAATTATAATAATAAGCTTGTCCGTAAATATAGCGCAAGTGTGCATACATAGAGGTCACACCGCCTTCCACTCCCTTTTCTGTCTTAAAGAAAGTAGGATCATAACTGCTGCGCGGCTGCTCGTCCAGAATGTCTGAACAGGATGCTGTCAGGAACAAAGCCAGTGCGGCTGTTCCCAAAACTCTTATTTTTGAAAATATAGGTTTCATAGTCATGCTTTCATTTAGAATGTTAAGTTAATACCGAATAAATAGTTACGGGTGGACGGTGAGTTAGTACCTACTGTCAGGAATCGTTTCTGAATACCTTCTGTCACAGCTACATTCTCGTTACCGTAAGAGTTGGTTTCGGGATCCAGTCCGGTTTCTTTATGGAAAGGAGAACAGATAATGAACGGATTCTGCACGGACAGGTAAGCACGCAGGCTCTGTATGCCCATGCGGGTCAGCCAAGCCTGCTTCTCGAAGTTGTAGCCCAGCGTAATGTTGCGTACTTTCCAGTAAGAAGAGTCAAAATAGCCCAATGTGCTTCCGTATTTCGGATTGTCACCACTCTGGATACCACCCGGTTTCGGGTACTTGGCCCCCTTGTTCTCCGGTGTCCAGTAGTCTACATCCACTTGTCCGCGACGACCGGTCAGCATATTCAGGTAACCGTTGCTGTGGTGCAGTGTACTGATCAGCTTGCCTCCGCAACGGAAGGCGGTGATAACGTTCAAGTCAAAGCCTTTATAGGCCACGCGAGTGCTGAAACCTCCTTGGAATTTAGGTTCCAAGCTGATAATCTGACGGTCTTCGGGACCAATGGCGCGGGTCGGCTTGCCGCTGGCATCACGATCACCGGTATATTTCACTTTGATCATACCTTCATTGCCACCCGGCTCCAGAATGTCCAAGTATTGGAAATCGGGATCATCACTGTTCCATAAGCCTACTTTTTCATAGTCGTAGATACAGTCGATGGGATGTCCTACAAACCAGTTGTTCGCTTTATCATCTTTGGAACCCGAAGCCAGTTCGGTAAGTTTGTTACGGTTGGCAGACAGGTTGAGGCTTGCCTCCCATGTCCATCCGTTATGGTTGTCCAGAATCGTTCCGTTCAAGGTAAATTCAAAACCTTTGTTTTCCGTCTTTCCCACATTAGCCATATAGCTGCTTACTCCCGAAGTGGAAGGAAGGCTTACGCTTTGCAGCAAGTCGGTGGTTTTCTGAATGTAATATTCAAATGTACCGGACAGGCGTCCTCTTAGCAAGGTGAAGTCCAGACCGAAGTTCCATGTAGAAGAGTATTCCCAACCCAATTCGGCATTAGGCAGTTCGGATACATAGTAACCGGTGACATAGCCAGTAGGACCGAAGTTATAAGGACGGGTTGCCAAGCGTCCCCAGGTCTTATAAGGATCAACAGCCTGGTTGGAGGTCTGTCCGTAACCTACACGCAGTTTCAGGATATCTATCCAGTCCACCTCGTCCATAAACTCTTCCTGACGAATGTTCCATCCTGCCGATACGGCGGGATAAGTGTGCCATTGGTGTCCCTTTGCCAAACGTGAAGAAGCGTCGGCACGTACAGTCGCCATCAACATATAGCGATTGTCGTAAGTGTACATCACACGACCCATCCAAGACATCAGACCGCTCTTCTGATAGTTCCAGTTGTCGGGGTTCACCGTAATGGTGCCTTCCGCACGCCCGATGTTATAGAACTGGAAATATTCGGCAGGAATATCCCGTCCGGCAACGTCCGAACGTGTATAGACAGTCTGTTCGGCAGAGTACATACCGACAACATTCAGCTGGTGCTTTCCAAAAGTACGGTCGTAAGTCAGCAGGTTCTCCACAGTCCAATTAGTCGTTTCCGAGTGGTTCAGCGAAGCGGTGGACGGAGTGTCTGCCGTAGTGCTGTTGATGCCTTCGCCAGTGAACGATCCACCTTTAGTAGAACGATAGTTCAAACCCAGGTTGACACGGTATTTCAAACCTTCCATCCACGGGCATTTCACTTCGGCAAACAGGTTATTGTACGTACCGAAGCCTTCGGTCTTGCTCAGCCAACTGTCTTCCAATTCTTCCACAACGCCTCTGGTCAGTACAAATGACTCATCCTGACTGTTGTATTTCACGGTACGTTTCAATGTGCCGTCCGCATTATAGGGGGCGGCGATAGGAGACATGGAAAGTACACCATACAGTCCGATATTGGAACCTTTGGTGACGTTATAGTTGGTATTGTTCACCAGTCCGAAGCGGAAATATTTTCCCACACCCTGATCGAAAGAACCACGCAGAGAGTAACGGGTATAGTTCTGAGTAGGAATGACACCTTGATCCTTATAGTAAGCCGCGCCAAAGCTATAGCCTCCACCGTTGGTACCACCGGACACGCTGACATCGTGGCTGTTTACATAACCGTCTCGTAACATCAAGTCCTGCCAGTCAGTATCCACATCGTCCGACTCGTCCACCGAATTCTCGAACTTGCCTGCTAGTTTACGCATTTCGGCAAACTTGCTACCGTTCATCATGGGATATTTGGAAAATACCTTCTTCATACCTGCATACCCATTGTAAGTAAACCGGGCGGGACTACCCTGTGCCCCTTTGTGTGTAGTGATCAGGATAACACCATTGGCACCACGCGAACCGTAGATAGCAGTAGAGGATGCATCCTTCAAAATATCCATGCTCTTGATGTCACCGGGGTTGATATCGGACAAATTACCCATAAAGGGGATTCCGTCCAATACCACCAACGGGTCGTTACTGGCGTTCAACGAACGGGTACCACGGATACGGATCTGCATGGAAGCACCCGGTGCGGAAGAAGTCTGCGACATATCCACACCTGCCACGCGGTTCTGCAAAGCGTATGTAATATTGGTGGCAGGCATCTCACGCAGCTTCTCTCCGCCTACCGATGCAATAGATCCGGTCACATCACTCTTGCGGGCGCTACCGTAACCAATCACCACCACTTCTTCCAAAGCTTTGGAATCTTCCTTCAATGTAATCTTTAAAGAACTTTTTCCCGCTACCGGGATTTCCTCGTTCTTGTAACCGACAAAACTCACCACCAACACGACGTTTTTCGATACATTCAATGCAAAGTTACCATCAAAATCGGTAATCGTACCGTTGGTAGTGCCTTTTTCCAAGACACTGGCTCCGATGATGGCTTCACCACTTGTGTCCTTTACTACACCTTTTACCATCACGCTCTGTGCAAATGCCCACAAAGGAATGAGACAGAATAGAAGCATCAGCCCCACCGGCCTAAAATTCATAGCATTTTTCATTAATACATTAATTTAAGTTATACAAAAAATCAAACAGTCATTTATTTTAAGGTAGCATACATGCCTATCGTTGTTCCAGTAAAGCCTCCGGCAGTGGCCGTTGACAGATACCCAGCGTCCACATTCCTGCACAACACGTTCCACACACCTTCCTGGCGAGCATAGTAGAAATCATAATGTGTTCCGCGCGAAACCACCTTCAGGTCGGTAAGCACTCCTCCGTCGTCCAAGCGAACGGAAGCCAGCACCTTACTTTCCCCATCGCCTATCTGCCTGAGGGAAATACATTCACCTTGATCATCCCTGCCTACAGCTAGGAAATATTGATGCTTTTCGTCCTTGAACAACAATATGCCCGCTTGCTCCGCCTTGCTCTGCGGACAGAACAACATACGTGTGCTGCATTCGAACTTATGATGCTGCAACCGGCGGCATATAAAAGCCGGCACCTTCTTTTCGGAAGCACTGACTGAATCACATTTCAAAGTGAGATAACCCGGAGTCTGGGAAAGCGAGTAAAGTCCGGTAGCAGGAGCACGCAAAGTCATCCATTCCATACCCAATGTTTGTCCGTCGAAACCGTCATTCATTTCAAAGTTTCCGAAGGTGGCAGATTCGTCACGCTTCACTCCTTCGCGGCGAACAATGACTGGCACCAGATCATCCCCCTGCGTCATATAGGGGAAACCATCCTCACTCCACTTAACGGGCATCATAAAAGTCTCACGTCCTAAATTCTCGAACGTGTTGTTTATGGGACGGCAAGCCAGAAAGACTGCCCACCAATCCCCTTCCCGGGTTTGAACCAAGTCGGCATGTCCAGCGCACGTCACCGGATTAGGACGCTCCGCATCCAACTGACGCTGGGTCAGAATAGGGTTGTTCTTCCACGGTGTGAATTTGCCCGTCGGAGAATCACCACGGAAAATCACTTCCGAATGCCATCCGGCTGTTCCACCCTCGGCAGACATCAAGAAGTAGTTCCCGTTTATTTTATAAAGGTGCGGACCTTCAATCCAGATGGGCTTGTCCTCCGGACGAGCTCCCTTGTTCACCAGAATCTTGCGCGGCCCCACCGTCTTGTCCGCATTCACATCAAATTCCTGCACACGGATGGTACGATGTCCGCTGTATTCAGGCTTGTTGTCCGGCGCGTCATCATTATTGACAAGGTAGGCCTTCCCATCTTCATCGAAAAAGAAAGAGGGATCAATGCCTGTCACTTCGGGCAACATAATAGGATCAGACCATTCGCCAAAAGGATCTTGTGTCTTCACAAAGAAGTTTCCAACCCCTACATTGGTAGTAACCATATAATAAGTCTTGTTATGCGGGTTGTAGGATATGGCCGGGGCAAAAATCCCTCCACTTACGTGTTGCCCCTCCATGTTGACTAATTGAGAAGGACGATTCAAGATATGCCCCACCTGCTTCCAGTTCACCAAGTCCTTGCTGTGGAAAAGAGGCACACCCGGATAATAAGTAAAGGTGGAAACAGCCAGAAAATAATCACCTTCACCATTGGTGCAAATGCTGGGATCGGAATACCATCCCGGCAGAATAGGATTATAAAAATAATCATCTCCTGGAAGCGGATTGGAAATATAGACATCAGATCGGAATCATCCTCACCTTTATAATTAAAGTAATCGAAAAGAGCGACAGACTTTCCTACAACTGGCAAATCATTTCCTTTCTTGATCGAACTACATGAGGTAAAAGAGGAGCCCAGCACCCCTAAAGCGATCAGCACGCCCGACCATCTTTTCAGCTTTTGTTTTTGTTTCATTGTCTTTCTAGTATTATAATTGACCAATTCCTTTACGGATTTCAGACGCAAATATAGAAAGTGTCGCCGAATATAAATTCTCTGCATGATACACGCATCTTTCGTAGAGTTACATCTTGCTTCAAACGTGTTACATGAATCTTTACCTGCGTTACAATACACACATAACACATTATATTACAACAAATTACATTCACACCACCAGACATTATATTTGAAGAGCACAGATATAAACAGACCGTTTGCAAGTTCCGGACAATGAACATAATTTCTGCAAACGGTCTGTTTGGACAATGCCCGGCAAAGCAACCGGTCCAATCTGTCCGAATGATGTATCACTGATTTATTTTCAGACAGATTCTATGGTCTTTATTTTCCCTTCCGCATCATACTCCAATTCGCATACCTTTAGGCTACGCAACCAAGTGGTTCCCCCCGAAGGGACACAATCGTGATGAAACAGATACCATTTTCCTTTGTATTCTACAATGGCATGATGAGTAGTCCAACCTACCACAGGCTGCAAAATAACCCCTTGATAAGTGAACGGACCATACGGATTATCTCCTGTGGCATAGCAAAGCAGATGAGTGTCTCCCGTAGAATAAGAAAAATAATATTTCCCGTTGTACTTGTGCATCCATGAAGCCTCGAAAAAGCGACGCGCATTGTCACCGGCACTCAACGGATGTCCGTGTTCATCCAGAATAACCAAAGGCCGCGGCTCTTCGGCAAACTGAAGCATATCGTCCGAAAGTTTTACCACACGTGAAGGCAAAGCCGGTTCACCATCAGCCGGAAAAGCCGCCCACTCCAATGCCTTGTTGTTGCGATAACGCTGAAGCTGTCCACCCCATAAACCGCCGAAATACATATAATAGTTCCCATTACCATCATCAAATACCGCCGGATCTATACTGTAGCTTCCACGCATGGGATCGGGCTGGGGAATGAACGGCCCTTCGGGGCAATCGCTCACCGCCACGCCGATACGGAAGATGTCGTTCCGGTCTTTCAATGGAAAATACATATAATAGTTCCCGTTTTTACAGGCCACATCACAATCCCACAACTGACGCCCGGCCCAAGGGACATCCGAAACTTTCAGTACGACTCCGTGATCAGTCACTGTTCCGTTCATCACATCTTCTGTAGAAAAGACATGATAGTCACACATGTCAAAATGATCACCATTGTCATTCTCCTCCACTCCGCTCTCGCGATCATGAGAAGGATAAATGTAAAGCTTTCCGTCAAAAACATGTACAGCAGGATCTGCCATATAGTCTCGGGGCACCAAGTATCTGAATTTCTTTTCCATATCGTTACGTTATTAAATGTTATGTTTTCCTATCAGTTCTTCCACAAAAGGTTTCGGCTGGCAATCACGGTCGAACAATAAAGGGTAATCCACACGTCCGGGCACAGGGAAATTATTCTTCCATGAGTCACCGTCCGTCACCCCCCACACTGTCACACGGGTAATGATATCCGAATGTTTCAGGAAAAGACCGAAAAATTCCTTCATCCGGTTATTCCATGCCACAGACACAGAGTCGGGCAAACCGTCGGGATAGGGATTCAAGGATTGTTTATAAGACACCGTATCCGAAATATTGGCTCCCATCCGTGCCGTGGGCAATGCACTCATATCCCATTCGGTTACCATCACCTTTACTCCGGTAGCTGCAAATGCCAGTATACTGGCTTCAAATTCGGACACTGACGGATAATCCATTCCCATGTGTCCCTGCATACCTACCGCGTCGATGCGCAGTCCACGGTCTTTCAGCATCTTTACCAATTCGACTACTTTGTCACGCTTAGCCTTCCCGTCCATACCATAATCATTATAGTAAAGTTCGGCTTCCGGATCCGCTTCATGAGCATACTGAAAAATAAGCGGGATGTACTCTTCGCCTAATATCTCGTAAAAAGGAGATTTACGCCAGGAGCCGTCCGATTCAATGGCTTCATTCAATACATCCCAGCCCTTTATACGCCCTTTATAGTGCGTCACAATAGTCTGGATATGTTTTTTTATACGCTCCTTCAAGATGTCGGCACTTACTGTTTTTCCTTGTTCGTCCACACAGAACCAAGGTGCCAGCTGTGAATGCCAGATAAGGCAATGCCCGATAACAGCCATATCGTTCTCCTCGCCAAAACGAACCAACCGGTCCGCTTCCGTAAAATCAAAACGGTCTTCCTCCGGATGAATCACTTCGCATTTCATGCAATTCTCGGCCACAATGGAATTAAAATGACGTTTTACCACTTTCGAGGCGCAAGTATCCTGACCTGCTGCCTGACGTACATTCAACGCTACCCCCATCAGAAACTTGCCCGAAGCTGCTTCCTTCAGCGAAGGATCCGGCTCGACCTTCCGGTCATTGCCGCAAGCGGCCATTAATCCGGCAATGGCAGCCAATAATGTCACATATCTTATTTTCATATTACAAAGTTTTTAAGGTAAATAACTTGTTCTTTTTCATTAATAACCGGCCTTACTGCGACGGTCAGCAAGTTCCGCCTGCATCTGTTCGTTGTATTTTTTTGTAATAGGATAGAAGCATAAGGCAGCTACTCCCATTCCAAATATCATAGCCGGAATCAGACTGGAGGAAAGTACAATCCCCCTTATAGCCGTACCGCTTTGCTCTGCCCCGATACCGGACACATACCCAAATCCTGAAAGCAGAAACCCCAGGATGGCCCCACCGATACCCAGCCCGGCCTTCAAGGCAAAAACTACACCAGCAAACACAAAGCCTGTGGCGCGACGGTAATTTTTATATTCTGAATAGTCGGCTACATCCGCAATCATCGCCCACAACAAAGGTACAGTCGGCGCGTATGCCAAACTCTTCAGGAAATTCAGTACAAACATCGTTTCCACATCCGCTTTTCCCGGGAAATAGAACAAAGCTGTAAAAATGGCCGTAAGTGAGAGGCAAACGATAAAAACGCGTTTCTTACCATAACGATTTGCCAAAAAGCCGGACAAGAGAATCACCCCAAAGAACTGGACAAGTGCTCCCAACATATTAAACACTCCAAATCCTACCTCGTATGCCTTATCGGAAGAATTGACTACCAGCCCGAAAGCATTCAACACAGCATACCCCGCGCTGCCATCCGTTTCCATTGCCACCAGTCCCAGACGGTCAAGAAAGGCATACAATGCTCCGGCATCCACATAATTCTCAAAATAATAGTTCATGGCACTACCCCACATGGCAAGCGTAATAAAAATGAAAAGCGTAAGTATGAACATAGCCCGCCAAGGAACGCTTCCAAACACATCCTTTATATCCTGACGCGTATCTGTCTTTTGACTGGCAGGCGGCTCTATGCGCTCACGAGTTGAAAAGAAAGTAATGACCAGAAAAACGAACCCGATACAAGCGAACAAAGAGATGGTACATAACCAGCCATGCGCTTTGTCTCCACCATCCGAAAACTTGCTTACCAAAGGGAGCGTAAGTCCCTGCACCACAAACTGGGCAATGGTAGCCGCCACAAAACGAATGGAAGTGATACTGGTACGTTCCTTTATATCACCGGACATCACTCCGCCCAAAGAAGCATACGGCGTATTGTTAAAAGAATAAAGGCTCATCAGCAAGGTATAAGACAGCGTAGCATACAATGCTACCAGCCCTTTATCTTCAATGCCCGGATTATAGAAAGCCAACACATAGAAAACCATGAAAGGCAACGCAGTCCAAAGCACCCATGGACGATATTTCCCGAAACGTGTCTTGGTGCGGTCACTCAATAACCCCACTGTAGGATCGACAAAGGCATCCGTGATACGCGCCACCAACATCACCGTACCGGCAATGGCACCTTCCAGACCGAATATGTCCGTATAAAACTTTGTCTGATAAATCATCATCATCTGGAAGACCAGATTAGCCGAGCAATCCCCCAGGCTGTAACCGATTTTCTCGGCCATCGAAACTTTTTGACTTTGTGTATTCATGGTTATTACATTAAAATATCTTCCATAAAAAGTAATTCCATCCATTGGCTGGAATTACTTTATGCCTATTGAAAACAAAAATGAGCTAAACAAAATGTTGTCCCTGCTCCAATCTTTAGAATCTTATTCCAGACGAAACAAAAGTACACAAAGCTTTATGATTCCTGTAATCACAATGATACACGCATCTTTACAGGCAGAACAGACGTGCTCCGCCTGTAACATTTTTCTTTGATGATGTTACATCCAGGCCTATTTACCTTATAATTAAACAGA
>OLSX01004101.1_pt1 | contig 11144 bp, 10 predicted proteins | sample 1673141 | NCBI WGS metagenome assembly OLSX01 (sample SAMEA3136759, study PRJEB25190) | human gut metagenome | biome: human gut; feature: human-associated habitat; material: faeces | place: Austria | collected 2013
AGCTGAAAGTCCACGCAGGTGAGAATTTCTCCATCAAGCAGATGGAAAAGACCCGCAAAACGTTGGAAACCAAGCTGAAAAAACTGCGCTCCGATGAGCGCAAGGACCATGTGATCACCTTTGAACAGCTTGGCGTTGACAGGCTGTTTGTGGACGAGTCACACGCGTTCAAAAATTTGTTCCTCACAACAAAAATGCGAAATGTCGCTGGATTATCCACCAGCGAAGCACAGAAATCCAGCGATATGTTCGGCAAGTGCCGCTATCTGGACGAGATCACCGGCGGACGTGGCGTGGTGTTTGCGACCGGCACCCCGGTGTCTAACTCCATGACCGAGCTGTACACGGTCATGCGGTATTTGCAGTACAGCACCTTGCAGCAGAAAAAGCTGACCCACTTTGACTGCTGGGCATCCACTTTTGGAGAGACCACCACTGCAATCGAGCTTGCCCCGGAAGGTACAGGGTATCGGGCGAGGACGAGATTTGCCAAGTTCTTCAACCTCCCGGAGCTGATGTCCATGTTCAAGGAGGTTGCGGACATTAAAACCAGCGACCAGCTCCACCTGCCTGTGCCGGAAGCGAAGTTTGAAACGGTGGTGGCAAAACCCTCAGAGATCCAAAAGGAAATGGTGCAAGAACTAAGCAAACGTGCTGCAAAGATCCACTCCGGCACCGTGGATGCCTCCGAGGACAATATGCTCTGCGTCACCAACGATGGCAGAAAAATCGGCTTGGACGTTCGCCTGATGAACCCCATGCTGCCAGACGACCCCAACAGCAAGCTGAACGTCTGTGTGCAGAACGTGCTGAAGATCTGGGAGGAAGGCAAAGACCAGAAGTTGACCCAACTTTTGTTCTGTGACCTCTCAACACCAAAGAACGATGGCAATTTCAACGTCTACGATGACATTCGCAAAAAGCTGGTTGCTGCCGGTGTGCCGGAAAATGAGATCGAGTTTATCCACAACGCCGACACCGAGGCGAAAAAAGCGGCGCTGTTCTCCAAAGTGCGCTCCGGCGATGTTCGAGTTTTGCTCGGAAGCACGGCGAAAATGGGAGCCGGAACCAACGTCCAGTCCCGGCTTGTGGCGGTGCACCACTTGGACGTAGGCTGGAAGCCCAGCGACATGACCCAGCGCAATGGTCGCATCATTCGGCAGGGCAACATGAATAAGGAAGTCAAGGTGTTCAATTACGTCACGGAAGGGACATTCGACGCCTACCTCTGGCAAACTTTGGAGAACAAACAACGATTTATCTCGCAGATTATGACCAGTAAATCCCCGGTTCGCTCCTGCGAGGATGTAGACGAGCAGGCACTGTCCTATGCGGAGATCAAGGCATTATGTGCCGGAAATCCGCTCATCAAGGAGAAGATGGATTTGGATGTTCAGGTCGCAAAACTCAAGGTTCTGAAAGCCGACCACCAGAGCCAGAAATTCCGCTTGCAAGACAAGCTGCTGACAAAATTCCCGGCTGACATTCAGGAAACGAACGCCCACATCGCCGGGCTGAAAGCGGACGCGCAGCTTGCCGCCGCTCACCCGCAGGGCAAGGAGGAGTTCTGCGGTATGACCATCAGGGGCGTGACCTACGACGAGAAAAAGACCGCCGGTGAGCGTCTGGTTCTTGCTTGTTCCGAACTGCCCAACGCCGAAGAAAAAGCGATCGGCAGCTACCGGGGCTTTGAGCTGTCCCTGCGGTTCGACACCTTCCGCACGGAGTATCAGGCACTTTTGAATGGGCAGCGAAAGTACACGGTGCCTTTGGGCACCGACCCACTGGGCAACATCATCCGTCTGGATAACTCCCTGAACAACTTCCCGGAACGCATCACCGCCGCAGAAAACGAACTGGATACCCTGCATCAGCAGCAGGCGGCGGCACAGATTGAGGTAGAAAAGCCCTTCCCACAGGAGGAAGAACTGGCAGAGAAGTCCGCTCGGCTTGCAGAGCTGAACGCCCAGTTGGACGTGGACGAAAAGAGCCACGAGCCGGAACAGGAGGAAGAACCAGACGAGGATGCATCCCGCCGCCCCTCGGTGCTGGCGGCACTGGAAGAAAAGTCGGATAAGCCGGAGCCGGTGAAACCTTTCCGCAGTTATTACGACAAGGACGGTGATGCCCGGTGAAGGAAAAGCGGGATGAAATCATTATCCTGAGAACAACAAAGTCGGAGAAAAACCGCATCTATGAGAAAATGCTGGGCATAGGCATCCGCAGCCTGAGTGCCTATATCCGTAAAATGGCACTGGACGGCTACTGCCTGAACCTTGACCTGCCGCAACTGCGGCGCATGGCGTATCTCTTGCAGATGTGCAGCAACAATCTGAACCAGTACGCCAAAGCCGCCAATGAAAATGGTCGGGTCTATGCTGCGGACATGGAGGACCTGCGGCAGCGGCTGGACGAATTGATTGAGATTGGCAGACAGATTCTTTCCCGGCTGGCTGAACTCTAAAATTTTCCCCGTAGTTGGAGGGCTACGGGGGGTACATAGGGGTGACATCCTTGCATCGCGGTGGTTGAGGACTTTATAATAGGGATGAAAGGTGGGTGCTAGATATGAGGTTCGTTTTTAAGATGATTGTTTTCCCGTTTTGGCTGATTACTGCTTTCCTTGCGCTGATGCTGAAATGGACGCTGAACCTGTCGGCGTTTGTGCTGGCTCTGCCCATGCTGTATATTTTCGGCTGCGGTCTTTATACGCTGTACTGCCGGGAGTGGCTGCAGTTTTTGATTTTACTGGTGGCAGAGTTTGGATGCTTCCTGCTCATCACCGCCGGAACAGTCATTGTAGAAGCCGTGGAATGGTTCAGCGGCTGGGTTGCAGAATTATAAAATCTTTATGCCGCCATTGTGCGGCATTTTCTTTTTGCCGGGAGGTGGTAGAATTGGCTGCAACACGTTTGATCGCGCTGCACAAAAACAAGGGCAAGTCGGTTGCGGCCTGCCTGAAAAGCCGCACGGACTATGCGCAGAATCCTGACAAAACGAACAAGGGAGAGTTGGTCAGCAGCTATGAGTGCAGCCCATTGACCGCAGACGAAGAATTTATGCTCTCCAAACGCCAGTATGAGCTGATGACTGGACGCAGACAAAAAAGTGACGTGATCGCCTATCAGATTCGTCAATCATTCAAACCCGGAGAGATCACCGCCGAAGAAGCCAACAAGGTGGGCTACGAACTGGCGATGCGTTTCACCAAAGGCAAGTATGCGTTTATCGTTGCCACCCACACGGACCGTGAGCACATCCACAACCACATTATTTATAACTCCACTGCGCTGGACAGCACCCGGAAATTCCGTGATTTTCTATTGTCCGGGCTGGCTGTGCAACGGCTGAGCGATTTGATTTGTCTGGAACACCAGCTGTCTGTCATTGAAAAGAAGCCCTACCGGGAGCGACAGAAGCGCACCCTTTATCCACTCAAAGAAAGCAATCGTGACAAGCTGTGTTCTGTAATCGACGGCATCCTGCTGAACGAGAAACCTGCAAGTTTCGAGGGCTTCCTTCAAAAGCTGGAACAGCAGGGCTACGAAATCAAACGGGGAAAGTACACTTCGGTCAAAGGAACACGGCAGAAACGCTTTATCCGTTTTCGGACACTGGGCGCAGGATACAGCGAAGATGAAATCAAGGCAGTGCTGGAGGGCAAGGCGAAACACCAGCCGTACCAGAAGCAGCCGCCCAAAGAGCAGCCGTTCCATCTGTTGGTGGACATTCAGGCAAAACTCTCCGAGGGCAAAGGTGAAGGCTACGCACGGTGGGCAAAGCACTATAATCTGAAAGAGATGTCCAAGACCCTGATTTTCTTACAGGAAAATAAAATCGGCAGCATCGAAGAAATGCAGGAGCGTATGGATGCTTCCACTGCTCGCTATCATGAACTGGGCGATTCCATTAAAGCATCAGAGAAGCGGTTGGCAGAAATTGCAGTGCTGAAAGCGCATATCATCAACTACGCCAAAACGCGACCGGTTTATGATGCCTACCGCAAGACCGGATATAGCAAACGCTTTCTGGAAACGCACCGCACGGAGATCACACTGCACAAGGCAGCGAAAGCAGCGTTTGATGAAGCTAATTTGAAAATGCTCCCCAAGGTCAAGGAGCTGGACGCGGAATATTCCAAACTGCTGACAGAAAAGAAAGCACGCTACCCGGACTACCGCAAAGCGAAAGAAGAAATGCAGGAGCTTCTTCGTGCAAAGAGAAACGTAGAAATGTTCTTTGCAGAGGAAAAGAGCATTGCCGAAAAAATGAAGTCCCGATAAATGAAGATAGCCTAGGATTCTTCCCTCATGGAAGAACCCTAGGCTATCTTTTTTGTTATAAAAGTGTTTGGAACAAACGCGCCGCCTGCATCGGCACGATGCAGAACAAATGGGGTTTGGGCATAGCCCAACAAGCATTTTTGCAAAGCAAAATAGCATTTGTATAGACGAATGCCCTGCTTGCTACAACAATGCGTCCTTTTTGTCCGCAGTTTGAAATTTTTAGATTGGAGAAAAACGCCATGCTAACCTTGGAATGGATCGGTAAAAATAAAGTCGTGAACCATCATCAGGAAGTTCCCTTCCGGGTGCTGGAGCGGCAATACAGTTTTGGTGAGCAGGGGCAGCACACCGAGAACAACGACAGTGAGAACATGATCATCCACGGCGATAATCTTGAAGCACTGAAAGCCCTGTTGCCGCAGTATGAGGGCAAGGTGAAGTGCATCTATATCGTTATCTTAACCCCCATTCTAATGAGTATCCTAAGTTCAGAGAATGCAGTAAGATTAAACTTTATAATTCATATTATGTTTCTTGCATTATTCGAGATGAGGAACTATAATGTACTTTGTGGAGGTGCGAAATGGACTATATGACATTGAAAGAGGCCGCCGAGAAGTGGGGCGTGACACCTCGTAGAGTAAATTACTATTGCGCTGCTGGGCGTATCCCCGGCGCTGTAAAGATGGCTGGTGTTTGGCTGATCCCAAAGAACGCAGAAAAGCCGATTGACGGAAGGACAAAACAAGGAAAGGAATTAAAACATGAATAGAATATTGCTATTGGAGGATGATGTCAGTCTAATAGATGGCTTGGTCTACTCTTTGAAAAAGAATGAATTTGATGTTGAAGTTGCCCGTACAGTATGTGAAGCAAAACAATACTTATCCGAACTCGACCGATACGATTTATTGATTTTGGATGTTACTCTGCCAGATGGAACAGGATTTGACGTATGCGAAAGAGTAAGAAAAGAAAATCAGCAGATACCGATTATATTCCTGACTGCATCGGATGAAGAAGTCAGCATAATTCGTGGATTAGATAGCGGTGGGGACGATTATATCACCAAGCCTTTCAAACTGGGGGAATTGTGTTCCCGCATCCGGGCGCTGTTGCGTCGGGCCGGAGTTTCCAAAAGCGAAAAAAACACTTCTATGGAATGTGGCGACATTACCATTGATCTGTTGGGTAGCCGTGCAACCTTAAAGGGAAAAGCATTGGATTTGACAAGCGCCGAATATCGTTTGCTTTGTCTGCTGGTAAGAAACGCAAATCGCGTTGTGACAAGGGACATCATTCTAAATGAGCTGTGGGATGATACAGGAAATTTTGTTGATGATAATACCCTGTCCGTCTATGTACGGCGGCTTCGTGAAAAAGTGGAAACCAATCCGTCCCATCCAGAACACCTTATAACCATTCGTGGGTTCGGCTACCAATGGAAAGAGGTGTCTATATGAGTTTGTACCAAGATAGACAGATTAAAGGGTTCCTGCTATTTTTGACTTTGTTTGCTCTGCTGTTTGTAGGTACAGCAACCGTTTTGACTATTTATCAGGTGAACGATGCGGAAGTCCTATGGCTCAAACATGATGAAGCGGTTTCATCCTCACTTTTGGAACAGGGTGTTCCGAAAGAAGTGGTTGCAGTTGCCTTTACGAACACAGACATCAGTGACGATGGTAGGTCATTATTAGCGGCTGCGGGTTTGGGAAAACAGTCAGAAAGCAGTATGCGGCCTTATTTCAATCAATTTCAGCGTTCCGCTTTCTGCACCATGCTATGCACTGTGCTATTTTTTCTCTTTGTGCTTGCCATAGGAATATTTATTTTTTTCTGGAAAAGGAAGCGATTGTATCAACAGGCCGACAAAATATTGCTAAATTACATCAACGGGGATTACTCTTGTCATTTACCGCAGAATTATGAGGGGGCTATCTACCAAGTGTTTTCTTCGATAGAACAGCTTGCAACTATGCTCCAATCCAAAAATGAAACAGAACGTAAAGCAAAAGAGTTTTTGAAAGACACCATATCCGATATATCTCACCAGCTCAAAACGCCTCTGGCAGCCCTCACTATGTATCAGGAGATCATTGAAAGTGAGCCAGAAAATGCAGAAACGGTCAAACAGTTTGCGGCGAAGATGGGTATTTCTCTAAAGCGTATGGAGCAGTTAATCTTATCCATGTTGAAGATAACCCGACTGGATACGGGAAACATCATTTTTGAGAAAAAAAGTTGCCGTGTGTCCGAGCTGATAGCTCATTCAGTCAATGACCTAACCACAAGGGCTAAAAGCGAAAGCAAGCAGATTCAGATAGATGGCGATGGTGAACAGCAGCTTATTTGTGACATGGAATGGACAGGTGAAGCGATTGGAAACATTGTAAAAAATGCACTGGATCACACGCAAGCTGGCGGTATTGTCCGTATTACATGGGAGCGCACTCCTGCTATGTTTCGGATTTTTATTTCTGATAATGGTAACGGCATAGTCCCGGAAGATATTTACCATATCTTTAAACGCTTTTATCGCAGCAAACATTCCCTTGATACACAAGGAATCGGGCTGGGGCTTCCCCTTGCCAAGTCCATTATTGAGGGTCAAAACGGTGTTATCTCCGTACAAAGTGAAGTCGGAAAAGGTACGCTGTTTACACTATCTTTCCTTACGGATCTGTAAGGTCAAATTCACCTGCTTGTAAGCTGTTTTTGCTATCCTTTTGAGAAAGGAGGTACTGATGACTATGGAAATATTGAAAGTACAAGATTTATGTAAAACTTATGGCAAGGGTGAGGCGAAAGTCGAAGCGTTGAAGAAGGTTTCCTTCTCCCTGGATAAAGGCGAATTTGCTGCCGTTGTGGGTGAATCCGGTTCTGGCAAAAGCACATTACTGAACTGTATTGGAGCTTTGGATACCCCTACTTCCGGCCACATTTGGATTGATGAACAAGACCTGTTTTCCATGAAAGAGGAACAGCGCACGATTTTCCGCCGTCGTAATATCGGCTTTATCTTCCAATCCTTTCAGTTGGTTTCCGAGCTGAATGTGGAGCAGAATATCATGTTTCCGCTTCTTTTGGACTATCGCAAACCAGACCCGGCAGCAGTAGAAGAAATTTTGGAACTCTTGGGACTTACCGAGCGTCGACATCACCTGCCGAGCCAACTATCCGGCGGACAGCAGCAGCGTGTTGCCATTGGCCGGGCGTTAATCACAAAGCCCAAACTGATTCTGGCAGATGAACCTACTGGCAATCTGGACAGCAAGAATAGTCAGGATGTTATCGCCCTGCTTACGCAGGCGTCCCGTCGCTATCAGCAAACAATCCTGATGATTACCCACAATAAGGATTTGACTGCATCCGTTGATCGGGTGTTCCGGGTATCAGATGGCGTTTTGACGGATTTGGGAGGAAAAACAAATGAAGCATTATCTTGACCTTGTTCCCATATCCGCAAAAATCCACAAGAAGCAAAGCAGAATGTCTATTTTCTGCATTGTGCTGGCGGTATTTCTGGTTACAACTATTTTTGGAATGGCAGATATGTTCATCCGCAGCCAGATTTTGCAGGCACAGCAGGAGTCTGGGAATTGGCATATTGCCATTAAGAATATCAGCAATGAAGAAGCAGCAATTATTGCTTCACGCCCTGATATTGAAGTATTTTCACCGTATGGCGTACTCAATTATCGTGGAGATTTAGGCTACACTTTGGGTGGAAAAGATGTAGCGATATGCGGTTGTGATGAAAGCTATATAACTGAAATCTGGACTGACCAACTTGAAGAAGGTGTTTTTCCACAGACAAGTAATGAAGCGTTGGTGACTGAAAATGCAAAGCAGATAATGGGTGTTGCGATTGGTGATTCCATTGCCGTAGAAACTCCTGATGGCGATAAACTGAATTTTACCATATCAGGATTTATGAATAATACCGCCTCGATCATGAGTGGCGACTCCTACGGCATCATTTTGAACACAGAGGATTACTGCGCGATTTATCCGAATGTATCAGACGGGGAGCCGAATGATTACGGCATTATGTTTTTTACTCAATTTGCAAACACAAGAAATATACAAGGGAAAATTGCAGATTTGAAAGAACAATGCAATTTATCGAATGAACAAATATCTTCCAACAACAATCTGCTTGGATTGCTTGGACAAAGCCGCGTTCCCTTTTTGTTACAGGTTTACTTGGCTGCGGCTGTATTGTTTGTACTGGTAATGTTAGCTGGTATTATGATGATTGCAAGCAGCCTGAACAGCAATGTAGCCCAGCGTACCGAATTTTTCGGCCTTATGCGCTGTATCGGTGCAACCCCAAAACAGGTTATGCGCTTAGTACGGAAAGAGGCGCTTAGTTGGTGCCGTTTGGCAATCCCTGTGGGTATTTCCATCGGTATAGTTGTCATTTGGGTCTTATGTGCGATTTTGCGTTTCCTAAGTCCGGAATTTTTCAAAGCGATGCCTACATTCGGATTTAGCGTACCAAGTATTCTTGCAGGAATCGTTGTGGGCTTGGTAACGGTTTTGTTCGCTGCCTATTCTCCGGCAAAGAAAGCAGCAAAAGTATCTCCGTTGGCAGCGGTTTCCGGTAATGCAAACGACTTGGAGCCTGCAAGAAATGCTGCTAATACACAACTGCTTAAGATTGATACAGCACTTGGAATTTATCATGCAAAAGCAAATCGGAAAAATCTGTTTTTGATGACAAGCTCATTTGCTCTCAGTATTATCCTTTTCCTTTCATTCTCTGTAACAGTTGAGTTCATGCAGCATACCTTAACACCGCTCCAACCTTGGACAGCAGATTTATCTATCATAAGCCCTGATAACGCCTGTGCTATTGACAAAGCATTACTTGATGATCTAAAGGAAAATCCTGTTGTGGATTTAGCGTATGGAAGAAAATTTGCATACGAGGTTCCGTCTGTCACAAACGGTATTGAAAAAAAGATGGATTTAATCTCTTATGAGCAGTATCAATTTGATTGGGCAAAGGACTATTTATTAGAGGGTTCTCTGGAATCTGTGCAAACTGATTTAGGGACGGGCTTAATTGTTTATAATTCGCAGAACACAATACAAATAGGCGATACTGTATCGTTGAATACAAACGGACAAAGTAAAGAAATCCAAATCGTGGGAATGTTGTCCGACTGTCCGTTTTACAGTGCCGCCGGTGTTGGAACAATTATTTGTTCAGAGGATACATTTGAACAAATTACTGGCGAGTCGAAATATACGGTTATTGATGTGCAGTTAGTGAAAGGCACAACAGACGAAGATGTTTATGTGATCCGCCAAATGGTAGATTCCTCATTTACTTTCGCTGATGAACGCATGGGTAACAGCAGTACCATGGGAACTTACTATTGTTTTTGGCTGTTCATCTATGGATTCCTCGTCCTAATTGCAATGATTACAATTTTTAACATAATCAATAGTATTTCCATGAGTGTGTCTGCACGGTTGAAACAGTATGGCGCTTTCCGTGCCATCGGCGTTAGCATGGGACAGCTAAGTAAAATGATTGTTGCAGAAGCCTTCACCTATACCATAATCGGCGGTGTAGTTGGTACGGTGTTGGGACTGTTTTGTAACAAGCTATTGTTTGGAATGTTGATAAGTTATAGATGGGGGGATGCTTGGACTCCTCCATTACCAGAGGTAGCTGTTATTCTGTTGATTGTCGTAAGCTCTGTAATTCTGGCTGTGCATGGGCCAATCAAGAGAATACGCAATATGTCCATTGTTGATACAATCAGCGCACAGTAATTCTACTTTTGAAGCGGGTGGCTTTAGAAGCCGCCCACTTTTGTCTTACAAATTCGTAAGTTGAAATTCACCTGTTTGTAAGCTGATTTTTTTATAATTAAGTTGATGAAAGAGAGGAAAAAATGAAAAAAATCCTTTCCACCAGAGTATTGGTGAAGATTTGTGTATTAACAACTATACTGCTGGTTTTGATAATCTATACTATATGGGGCAATTCAGCATTGATGGTAAGTATGGTTAATATCTCCAGCGATCGCATACCATCTGCCTTTTCTAATTTTCGGATTGCACAAGTGTCCGACTTGCATAATGCTGAATTTGGAGAAAGCAATACAGAATTGATAGAATTGCTGTCTGAACACGAACCGGATATTATTGTGATAACTGGAGATTTAATCGATGCTGGACATACAGACATTGAGATTGCGTTTGATTTTATAAAACAAGCTGTTCAAATAGCCCCTGTCTACTTTGTAACTGGAAACCACGAAGCTAACTTCTCACATTATGATCAATTCAAAACAGGGCTTGAAGCGTCTGGCGTAACTGTCCTTGAAGATGAAGCAATACAGTTAGTGCATAACAACGAAATGATTACCCTTATCGGGCTTTCTGATTCTGACTTTACGATTAAGGGCGATATGTTTAATGAAGCGCCAGCCATGGTCAACACAAAATTGAATAGCCTTATTGATGACGAAAACAGTTACACTATACTGCTATCACATCGGCCAGAGTTATTTGAAACCTATGTATGCTGTGGTGTTGATTTGGTTTTATGTGGTCATGCACACGGAGGGCAGTTTCGATTACCTTTTATTGGGGGGCTCGTTGCCCCCAATCAAGGGCTGTTTCCTAAATATGATTCCGGCCTTTATACAGACGGAAAGACAAATATGGTTGTTAGCCGCGGCCTTGGAAATAGTATTATTCCATTCCGATTTAATAATCGTCCAGAGGTTGTATTAGTAGAACTTAACACCGAATAACGATACTTCAACCGAATATTGAAATGATCTGCCGCACGACGGCAAAAGAAAAAAAGCCGTCGTAGAGCAGACAATT
>OLSX01004103.1_pt1 | contig 11142 bp, 2 predicted proteins | sample 1673141 | NCBI WGS metagenome assembly OLSX01 (sample SAMEA3136759, study PRJEB25190) | human gut metagenome | biome: human gut; feature: human-associated habitat; material: faeces | place: Austria | collected 2013
CTTTGTCCGCACCGAGGGCCCGACGATCACCTTCAACGGCGCGTGGGCGCAGAACATCGGCATCGGCGAGGCGTATATCGACTTCATCGGCACCAAGGCCGGTGCGAGACTGACCTACGGCGGCGACTTCACGGTCTACATCATCCGCCCCGGTGAGAACCCGGAGATGGTCTTTGACGAGACGGACTTTGACCACCACGACGGCCTCTTTGCCATCCCACGGGAGGAATGGGAGGCCAGCCTGGACTTTGACGACGCCATCCAGGCCCGCCTGGGGGAGGCAGAACAGGAGAAACGGGAGGCCGCCTTCCTGGATCACCAGGGAGATTGCTTCGCCATCTACCAGCTCCACCGGGGGCCGGACCTGCGAGACATCCGCTATATCCCTTTGGAGCGGCTGCGGGCCGAGGGGCAATCCCCCCGGAAGGGCAACTACGATCTGGTCTACACCGCCCCCCTCACTGGCCAGGGGGATACCCTCCAGCAGCTCAATCAGCTTTGGAAGCAGTTTAACAATGCTCACCCGGCGGATTACCACAGCCCCAGTATGAGCATCAGCGACATCGTGGCGCTCAAGCAGGGCGGCGTGGTATCCTGCCACTATGTGGACCAGTACGCATTTTCTGAGCTGCCCGGCTTCTTCTCCGCCAGGAATCCCCTCCGGGCCGCCGAGGACAGCATCGAGCAGAACGACAACCAGCTGGACGGCATCATCAACAACACCCCCAGCGTGGCGGAGCTGGAGGCCCAGGTCAAGGCCGGCCAGCAGATTTCCCTCCTGGACTTGGCGAACGCCGTCCAAAAGGAACGGGAGAAAAAGTCCGTGGTGGAGCGGCTGAAGCAGCCGCCCCAGCCGGGACGCAAAAAAACAGCGCCGGACAAGGGCGCGGAAAGGGAGCGATAAAGTATGAACGCATTTACCTATGAGGAACAGGAGCTTATGAGCATCTATGACCCCGGCACCAGGGAGGGTCTGATTGCCAACCTGGAGGAGATGCGGGGATACCTGGAACCGGACGAGGATGAGCTGCGAGAGCTGACGGACAGCGCCCTGGAGAAGCTGCGGGGCATCAGCGACGCCGAGTATGAGCAGCTGGAGCTCATGCCGGATTTTGAGGACTGAATTTGACTGGAAAGGGGCGGCCGCTGTGCCGCCTCATTTTTGATCCGAAAACGGAAGGAGGAGATAACTGTGGCGGCTAACGCCCAGGTTTTCGCGCAAATGGCAGACCAGACCGCCCGGCAGATTACGGGCAGTTACCGGGAGTGGACGGCCTTTCTCACCACCGCCGCCCGCCTCTATAAGTACCCATACCATGAGCAGCTGATGATCTACGCCCAGCGCCCGGAGGCCACCGCCTGCGCGGAATACGACTTCTGGAACCGACGGATGGGCCGGTATGTCCGCCGTGGGTCCAGGGGCATCGCCCTGGTGGACACCAGCGGCGGCAAGCCGAGCCTGCGCTATGTGTTTGATGTGGCGGATACCGGCGGCGGAGAACGTGCCCGCCGCCCCTATCTGTGGCAGCTCCGGCCCGAGCACGAGACGGCGGTGCGGCAGGCCCTGGCGGTGATGCTGGATGCGGGGAATGCCCTGTACCGGGACCAGCAGGGGGATTTGATGGAGTTGTCCATGGAGAGGGTCAGAGCGCAGGCGGGGCTGGACGCGATGTTTGGCGCGGGCGTGGCGACGGAGGCCCGGACGCTGGAGGATGAGCTTGCGGAGAGCAAGGCGCAGGATGAGGCCGACGCGCAGGCGGCCGAGGATGAGGCGCGGGCGCCGGAGAATTCCCCGGAGGCACAGGAGGCGCGGCGCGAGCGGGAGCAGGCCCGCGTGGAGGCGCTGGGCGAGCCGGATGGGTCAGGGGTGTTTAACGGGGCGTTTATTGAGGTTCAGGAGGGGGTGCGCCAGGGGTTTATTGAGAAGTCCCGGCTGACGCTTTGCCCGGATGTGCCCCAGTTTAAGCAGGGGGCGGATGAACAGACCGGGGTGGTGAATCCGATTGTGGGGGCATGGCAGCGCAATGCCGCGCCGATTTCCGTGTGGAGGCGGAAGGATGGCGCCCTGCAGGCGATCAGCGGCCGGCACCGTTTTAACGCCTGCACGGATGAGGATATTAATTGCACGGTGTATGATGAGGCGGCCGGGTTTGATTTGGATTGGGCGCAGACGCATGATGTGGAGAATAATATCCGGGACGGGCAGGCTTCCCTGTTTGAGATTGCCCGTTATGTGAGCCGGAAGCGTTTGACGAAGGAGGAGGCGGTGGAGAGGGGGATTTTCCGCAAGGGGCAGTCCCGCCGCGGGGTGGAACTGGGCCTGTACGGCTGTTCCGATTTGCTGGACGCGCTGGGGAATGAGCTTGTTTCTCCGGATGATGCCTGGCGCGTGGCGATGGCGTTCCGCAATCAGAACGAGGTGCAGCGGGCCGGGCTGCGTGCCCTGATGGAGGGGAAGAGCTGGCAGGCCGCTTTGGCCGTGATGCAGGTGGCCGCGAATATGGACCGCATCCGCGGGCTGGCGGAGGCGGCCGGGATGACGTTTGAGACGGATTTGTTCGGCAATTCCCACGCGGAGGAGTATTTTTCAAGGCTGGCCCAGTACGCCGCCGCCCGCGTGAGCGAGCTGACGAGGGAGATTTCTTCCATTAGCGGGGCGAGCAGACGCCCGGAGACGGCCAGGAAGTATGGCGTGGATGTGAGGGATGCCGCCGCGCTGGAGGCGGTGGTGAAGGATTTGAAGGCGCAGAGGGCCCGATGGCAGAATTTCGGCCTGCATGAGGATTTGATTAAGGAAGCCAATGACGCCGTGATGGTGGAGCTGGGGGTGAAGACGCGGGAGGAGGTGGACCGGGAGAATGGCGTGCTTCCTTTGGAGGCGCCGGAACAGGAGGCGGGGTCCGCCGATACGGGGATGTTGCAGCTTTCCCAGGATGTTAGCCGGATGCTGGACGCGGCGCTGACGAGGGGGGCCGCCCCTGCGGAAGATGAGGCTCCCGCAGCGAATTTTTCCCTGGTGTCCATTTCTTCCGGGGATGTGGTGAGTTCCGCCGCCGGGATGCGGGCGAGGTTGAAGCCGTTGCAGGGCAAGGTGTTCGTCAATAAGAATACGGGGATCCAGGCCGTGATTGAGGCGCGCGTTTCCGGCAAGACGGTGGGCAAGGCCGGGGCTTCACAAATGTCCGTGGCGAATTTGAAGGCGCTTGGGTTTTCCGCGGAGGAGGCCCGGAGGGTTCATTATACGGCGGCCACCCGCATTCATGAGTTGTTTGAGAATGCGGAGGATGCTTTGTTTGAAGAGTCGTACAAGAATAACCCTTCACGATCCGGAGCCTATCATTTTTTCAATACAGTAGATATTGAAGGGATAGGAGCGTTTGATGTTAATGTTTCGGCGATTGCTCTTAAAGAAGAGAGGGAAAATATTCTTTATACTCTTGAGCTTACAATAGAAAACCCCGCCACTAGGGGAGCCACTAGCCGGGAAGGCCGTTTCTCTACACCCTTCAAGGACGGGGTTTCTACCCGTAATTTATCTTCTTACCGTTCTTTTGTCGAGAAGGAAAAGGCGGCTGTCAGGAAGAAGGCGGAGTCTGACGGGACGTTCATGAAGGCTCCGAATGGGAAGGATACGAATCTGACGGAAGACCAGTGGTTGTCCGTGCGCACGGAGGCGTTTAAGAGTTGGTTTGGCGATTGGGAGCATGACCCGGAGAACGCTTCCAAGGTAGTGGACGAGAATGGGGAGCCGCTGGTGGTGTATCATGGGACATACGGTGATTTCACGGTGTTTGACAAGGCCAAGATTGGATCTGCTACTGATTATGGTTTATGGGGCAGAGGATTTTATTTTACCAATATGGAGAATACTCCGTACGGGAACAAGAAGCTGGCTCTGTTTCTGAATATCAGGAATCCTTTTATTTTTAATGATTACAAGTCTGCTGAAGAGATAGGCGATTATTTAAATATTTGGGATGGGAATTTTCATGAAGATGACAGGTTTGGAATATTCCGGCCGTATGCGACAGGAGCGGCCCAGATAGCCGATAGTGCTCAAGAAAGAGGACATGATGGACTCATTGCTGTACTGGGTAAATGGACGGAGTACATCGCCTTTGAGCCGAATCAGATCAAGTCTGCCACGGATAACCGGGGGACGTTTGACAGCGAGAACCCGGATATTACGTTTTCCGTGATAGGCCCGAATGCTGCCACCTGGGAGAAGTATGCCGAAAAGGCTTTCGCCGGAAGGGATGACGGTAAGTTGCGGGCGGAGATTGACGCGAGCCAGGCACAGCTGAAGACTGCGCCTGGAATGCCTTATCTTTCCAGACTGGATCTTTTGGCGGAGGATATACGCTATTTGAAGAATCCAAGGAAGGAAGGCGTTTTGTCAGATTATTTGGATTATTCCGAGTTGTATGATGCCTATCCTCGCTTGAAGAAGATGCCTGTTTATGTGTTTAAGGATCGCAACCGGCAGGAGGCAGGATGGTATGATTCACAGGATGACTCCATTGCCGTCAATTTGTCCAGCCTGGGGCCGCTTTGGAATCAGCGTTCCACGTTGCTTCATGAGATTCAGCATGCGATTCAGGAATATGAGGGTTTTGCCGAGGGGGGGGATTCTGGCTTTGCGGAGAGGGTTCTTAGCTATCAACGCAACAGGATCACAGGGGATATTATTGCGAAGACGCGGCGCAGGAGTTGGCTTTTAGCCCGTGATGCGGCTTTGGACGCTTTAGGCCGGATACGCAGGTTGATAAGGAATCCGAAGGCTATTAAGAAGATGTCCGAGCGGTTTGCCGTGCGTGAGGTGATGGATGTGGATGTGATGGCAAGGCAGGCTATTGAGTTGCTTTTGAAGGAGTATAATAAGCTTGTCGCACAGGATGCGGAGTACGGCAAATTAACGATGGGGAAAGATGCCGAAGGTTGTGAATTGCCGCTTTGTTACGCCGGGATGTTGCTTCACGGCGGGGTGAATGTGGATGCTGTCACCATAGAGCAGATAGACCGGCAGATTGAGATGGTGAAGGCAACGGTTTCCCGCAAGATGAGGTTTCCCGGGGAGGAAAAGAGGATCTGGCAGGAGCTGGAAAAGCTCTACAGGGGGAAAGAAGCTGTTGTGCGGCAATTGAAGGATTTGGAGCCGTTTGACCTTTACCAGCGTCTGGCCGGGGAAATAGAGGCAAGGAATGTGGAGAAGCGCCGGGATATGACGGCACGGGAACGGGAGGCTGTGCCGTTTAATGATACGCTGGAGTTTCCAGGTGAGGCGATTGTTTCTTTTTCTATAGCCTCAGCACAGGAACAGGGCCTGTTCCGGGACGGCCATTTTGAGGCGGATAACGCTGTCATCACGGAACCGGGGGTGACGTTTTCCATTATTGGGGAGAAGGCAGAATCTTTCCAGGAGTACCACAATAACGGCCTTTCCTACACGGATCCGGCGGACGGGAAGCGGAAGGCGATTATTGATTCCCGCGGGGTGCGGTTGAGGAAGGAGCACGTCAGCGTGAGCGAGGGGGGGCATGTGAATGTTTCCCTGGCCGCGGCCCTGGATTTTCCGGAGTTGTTCCGGGCCTACCCGGAGCTGCGGAGGCTGCGGGTGGATTTTTACCGGGACAGCGGGAGCAGCACGGGAGGGTTTACCGATCCGCAGGAGCATTATATTGCCGTGAATGTGGCACGGGGCGGGAAGAACGCGGCTCCCGGCATGGTGCTGGATACGATTTTACACGAGGTGCAGCATGTGATTCAGGGGTATGAGGGGTTTGCCCAGGGGGCCGGGAGCATGAGCCGGGAACAGGCGCTTGCTTATCTGGGCGGGAGCATGAGCCAGCTGGCGGGCCGGGGCGACGACTGGGCGAAGGCGGCCCTACCCCGCCTGGAGCGGATGAAGCGGGAGCTGGAGGCTGGGACGTTGCAGCCGGCGTTTGTGTATGTTTTTTCCCACGGGGAGCAGGAGGCGCGGCTTGCCGGGACGTTTGAGAAGAATAGCGAGGGGGTCTTGATGAGCGGGCTGAACGGGTTCCGGCTGCTGGACGCTCCGCAGTTTTCGATTCCGCTGACGGGGGATATTACAGAGCTTGGCGGCATTACGTTCGGGGCCGGGAGGTTTGGACGGATGGCCGGCAAGGTTCTGGCTCCGAACGGGGATTGGCTTTACGATGAGATGGTGTTCAGGATGCGGGCCGCCACGCAGCGGTCCGTGAGTAAGCTGCGCCTGTTTGAGACCGGGGACCGGGAGCGCGGCCTTGAGCTGCTGGCGGAGGCGCAGGAGCTGATTTCCACGGTGGAGCGGTATTTGCCTGATTCTTACGGGTTCGGGCTGGAACCTTACAAGATCTGGCTGAATGTGTTTTCCCTGCTTTACGGGAATAGCGGGAAGATGGCGCCGGGCGATGCGGTGGCCAGCGCGTTGGAAGCGATTCCGATGAAGAGGTGGCCGGAGATTATGGAGGGGAGCATTGGCAGGAGTTTTGTCAATTGGGCGGAGAAGAGGCCGGAGCTGGAGGATGTGGTGGAGGAGGCCCGGAGGGAGATTGCCGAACGGCAGGCCGATTACGAGCTGGATTCTGCTCCGGACGCGGATAACAGGGCCGCCCTAGCGGCTCGCAAGGGGGTGGAACAGGAGGTGTGGCGCCGGTTGTTTGAGGAGCACGGGGCCGAGTTTCTGGAGGAGTACGGGGAGCAGAAGGTGTTCCGGCTTGTGGGGAAGTTTATGGAGCGCGTGGTGGAGCAGATTGACCGCTTCCGGAAGGACCGGACGCTGGGGCGCATCCGCCGCGTGGCGGCTTCCGTGGCTCCGCGGACGAGTCCGCAGGGGAAGCCGATGCGCGGGAAGATGGACGCGGAGAGTTACCGGAGGCTGGAAGAGCGTCTGCGATTGCTGGAGATGACCCCCGCCCAATATGACGCCTTTTTCCGCAGGAGTTTCCCGGAAGTTCTGGATGGAGATTCCGCAGACGGCCAGGAAGGGCGCACTCTTTGGGAAGACGTTAAGCCACAGGATTTTGTGACCGTGGAGACAACGGATGCGGAGGGCGGCGCTCTCACCCTGACGGTGACTAAAGCGACTTTTGAAGCTTATGCCTGTTATGAGAAGATGAATGTGGAGACGGCGGAGAATGCCTCCCGCGCCCTGGGCGAGTTTATCGCCACCAGAAGAGAGGCCTGGGAGAACGCCGCTGAGAGCAAGAGGAACGAGGTTGAGAATATGCTCCGCCCCGTGCTGGCGGCCGCCGGGAATACGGATGACCAGGCCATGGCGTCCAGCAGGAAAAAGGCGCGCCTGAAGACGTTGCCGTCCGGCCCCATGTCCCTGGTTGGGTATTTGATGAATTTCAGCCAGTACATGCAGGCGTTGCAGTCCGTGCCCGCTTTCAGGGGGATTGCCAAAGATTTTGAACGCCGGGCGGCCCGGTTTGCCGTGCAGAAGCAGGCCGCGGAGAAAGATGCGCTTGATTTCGTGAAGAAGGCTGCCGGGCGCGTCATCCGCACGACGGACGAATACGAGATAGCGGATTGGATTTACGAGCAGCGCAGGGGCGCGGATACCGGCCTGACCATTACGGAGCAGGAACCGGATTGGCAGGGGAAGGCCAGAGAGGAGTACCGCGCGGGCGTCCTGGGTCTGATCCGCCGCAAAGTCCGTAAGCATGGCGCGGCTAAGACCCTTGCCCATGTTGCTTTTTTTATGGAAGATATGGACGAGGGGCTGAAAGAAGAAATCAGGCGCGTCTGGCCGGATGCGCGGGATGGAGTGTGGAGCGAGAAGGATGCTGCCGTGTTTACGGAGAAAGAGCGTGAACGTTACGGAAGCCAGAAGAGATATGTTGCCGAGCACGCCGCAAAGGCCAGGAAGGGCAGCAAGTGGGGCAAAGAAAAGAGGCCTTATCAACCCCAGTCCTACCGTCTCAACAATATCAGCCGGATGGAGGCGGCTTATATCCTCCTGCTTTCCCAGCAGGAGGATTATCAGGAGATGCTGCGCCTGAAAGGGTTTACGCAGGACGTACTGGAAGCCCTGGAGGCGTTTGCAGGGAAAGACGTGATGGAGTTTTCCCGCGCTCTCCGGGAAAAGCTGAACGAACGGGGGATGGCCGTGAAGGAGATGACCGAGAAGCGTTATGGAACTCCCTTCCCTCTGATAGAGAATTATTTCCGGGCGTTTTTCGATGTAGGTATTGAAGCCATTGACAAGTCTATCATGGATGCGGCTTCTTACGGGGATGCCGCCACGGGAGGGAAGTTCGGGCTTATCCACGCCCGGAAGAAACACCAGGCCAACCTTGATTTGACTATTGACGTGCTGACGGCTTATTACGCCGCCATGAATGAACAGGATGTTTACCTGCATGGCTCGGAGATCAGCCGGGATATGCGCGCCCTTATCAATTACCGGGGAGAGTACGGGGCGCAGGGCGCGCGCGTTCTGGAGAAGGTTATTGGACGGGACGCGCTCCATAAGCTTCTGGTCTGGTGCGATTCCTTCGATAAAGGGATGGCAGGCAACGTCCGCGGTTTTTTGGAGATGCAGAAGAGTTTGAACCGCATCAGTTCCGCAGCGGCCATTACCCTGTTGCCGGGGCGCGTGGGGACGTGGATGAAGCAGTCCACCGCCCTGATTAACGCGGCTTTCAGCTCGGATGAGATTGATCCCCATGAGTGGGCCGCCAGTATGGCCCGCATGGCGGCAGGCAGGCTGGTTCTTTCCCCGCGCGCATTGATGGAGCGGGCCGCCCTGGACGCCAGAGATGCGACCGGGACGGCTGTCATCCGGGAGGCCATGAGCGCGGATGAGGCGGGGAGGTCCGCTTCCGGAGCATGGAAGAAGCTGAATGTGAAAGGGATGAATCTGCTGACTCAGACGGATGTGGGCCTGAATGCCGTGAGTTCCGCCGTTCTTTATGACGCCGTTTACCGGAAGGAGATGAAGAGGCATCCCGGGTTAAGCAGGGAGGAGGCGGACAGGCGCGCCATGATGGAGGTGGAGCTTTCCCTTTCCCGCAAGGCCCAGCCCATGACGCCCCAGCAGCGTTCCTTGGCGGCGCAGACGCGATCCGTCTGGAATGTCGGCATGCTTTTCCTGGGGGGTGAGAGTATTAATACTTTTGCGGAGACCGTTGCCCTCTGGAAGCAGGGCGGCCTGAAGAATAAGGCGAAGTCCGTCAGCATGTTTTACGCCCACGGCCTTTTGCTGGCGGCCATGAGCGCCATGCTTAATTTTTTCACGGATGATGAAAGACGCCGTAAACGCCGGGAATGGTGGCACATTTTTATTGACGCCGTTCAGGGTCCCCTGCAGGGCATCCCCTTCCTGGGCGCGCTGGCAGGCGGAGCCATCCGCGGCATGTCTTCCCTGTGCGGCTACCGCTATTACACGGCCACCACTTCCCTTGTTCCGTTCGCTTCCTGGGATAATCTGGAACGGGCCGGAAAAGATCTCGCCAAGCTTTTTGACGGGGAGGATAAAGATTGGGTGGATTTTCCGCTGGCTTTCATGGGCGCCCTGCGCATGGCCGCTTTCAGCGCGGCCCTGGGCGGAGCTTCCACTCCTAAAGGGGCCAGGTTCAAAGCCGCCGCCTTTTCCGCAGCCGCTTTCGTCAACCTGACCGAGTTCCTCCTTCGCGCCATGAAAGGACTCCCTTTAAGATTGGATGGGAAGTGAGATTGATTTGAGCAACATCATTACTAATGATATTGCTCAAAATGGAGCAGACTTGGATAAGTGGGGTGGAAGATGAATCTGGTGAAGACGGTACGAATTAAGAACAAAAAGAACCCCTCCACAGTGTTGACGCACCGGGAGGGGTGAAGCTTGTAATCAGATACAGGTGATTATGAGCTTGGGAGTTTGCTAAAAACATCATCTATGGAAGATGACAGGCATCATATTAGCTAGTGAACAAAAAGGAGTCAAGCATCGTCTTTATGTTGACGCCGCCCGTCTGATACGTTATAGGGGATGAACAGTACAGACGGGCGGCGCGTATTACTACATTATTTGAATATCTTCAGGATGAGGAGAAATCCTTGAAGTAGCCAAATGGTAGTTTCAATGCCATTTTCCATAGTTTTATATTTTTAGCAATAGGGGTGTTTACCGCGCATCATTGCCGTTGAACCATTTCGTCAAAAATGTTTGTATGTTCAAAGTTTCGACAGCCATTGCCGAATACGGTAAAGGTGGTTGTCACATACCTTAGGCAAGGCGGTGACAACGAATGAAAGGCTAAAGAAAAAAGGTTATAATTTCAAGAAATTATCGCACAGTTATTTTTAATATATACTATATATTGTAGCATTATTCTAAATTTCAGGGAATATTCCGATTGTCTTGCGTGATTTTTTCTGTCTAGTACTTAGCTTCATGTTCGTCCGACTGGTTGTCAAGTACTTGAGGACTTGAGTTTTTGAGGATATAGGAATACCTTGGAGAAATGAAAGGTTTACTGATTGCCGTTTGTACCCTCCTGGGGCTGGCATTGTTGCCGATGCCTTACGGGTATTATATGTTCCTGCGGCTGGCAGTGTGTGCCTACGCGGTTTTCGTGTTTCTGCAGGAACAGAAAAAAGGAGTGTGTTTCGGGAGCGTGTCAACGGCCGCTATAGCTCTACTTTACAATCCCATTTTCCGGGTGCATTTGGAGAAGGATGTCTGGATGTGGGTGAATGCCGGGACCATCGCTCTTTTTTTATCAATCATGGCGCCATGGGTAATTATCTGGAAGAAGGTGAAGGGTCCGGTTAAAGTCCTGTTTGTGCTTCTGGTGATCGCTTCTGTCGCTTTTGCTGTCGTCAAATATAGAGAGAATGAAAGGCTGGAGAAGGTGGCCACCCATGAGCGAATGCAACAGGAGCGGGAGAGAGCAAAGCAGGAAGAGAAGATGGAATGTTACAGAGCAAGGAAAGGATCGAATACCAAGGAGATGGTCTTGATGGATCTTGTGCTGTTTGCTGCCGGAGATGAAGGGGCGAAAGAGAGATTCCGCGTACGTTGGGGCGAAGATGCTGTTTTCCGCCTTGAATCCGCTAATGAGGAAGAGCGTTCCTACATGCTGGGCATGCGTTTGGCGGAAGTCCTGGGGGATGGAGATAGTGATGCAGGATTTCAGATTTACAAGAATACTC
>OLSX01004108.1_pt1 | contig 11130 bp, 11 predicted proteins | sample 1673141 | NCBI WGS metagenome assembly OLSX01 (sample SAMEA3136759, study PRJEB25190) | human gut metagenome | biome: human gut; feature: human-associated habitat; material: faeces | place: Austria | collected 2013
ATAAAAAATAAAGAAAATAATGGCTAAAAAAGTATCCATCATCACCATCAATTACAATGGGAAGGATGATACCGTAGACCTAATCGAGTCGTTCGGTCGGTACGAAACCTATCCTTATGAGATTATCATCATCGATAATGGCTCGAAAAATTACGGCGAACACCATGTCCTCAGTAAATATAGCCCCAAGCCAATAGTGATTCGCAGCGACAAGAACCTCGGGTTCGCCGGCGGGAACAACCTAGGGATTTCATACGCCGACGGTGATTATATCCTGTTTCTCAACAACGACACGATCATCAACCAACCGATACTGGAGAACCTAGCAAGGGCTCTCGACAACAATCCGCAAATAGGATGTGTCTCCCCCAAGATAGCGTGCTGGCCTGAGAAGAAGCAGCTACAGTACGCAGGCTCCACCCCGATGAGCCCGGTTACCCTCCGCAACGAGAATATCGGATTCGGTCAAACCGACACGAGACAATTCAATAAATCCCGCTATACGGCATTCGCCCACGGCGCAGCCATGATGATCCGGACCACGGATATCAAGAAGTTCGGGATGATGCCTGAATTTTATTTTCTCTATTACGAGGAGCTGGACTGGTGCGTGCAAATAAGGCGGGCCGGGCTGAAAATCTGGTACGAGGCTACCTCCACCGTCTATCATAAGGAGAGCATGAGCGTAGGGAAACAAAGTCCGCTTCAGGTCTATTATCATACCCGCAACCGCCTTTTATTCGCCAAACGATCGATCGATAAAAGGGATGAAAGGATTTACTCATACATCTACCAAACCCTAGTGGCTTTCCCGAAACGCCTCTCGATCTATCTCGTAAAAGGGAAATTCCGGCTGATCGGGGCGCTAGGCAAGGGATTAATAAACGGATTAATCGCAATCAACAAGGATATGAATTATGGAAAAGAGCTGTCAAGTCATTGAGATCCTCTTCTGGATCGGCATCGGGATCGTTTTCTATACCTATCTGGGGTATGGGATCGTATTATACCTTATGGTAAAGATCAAGGAGCTGTTCGTTAAACCCCGGCTCCCCCGCCTTCCCGAGACACTACCGGAGGCCACGTTGCTGATAGCCGCCTACAACGAGGAGGCGATCGTGGCGAGCAAGATGGTGAATTGCAGACAACTGGATTATCCGGCGGATAAGCTGAGACTGGTCTGGATCACCGATGGAAGCAATGACAACACGAATGAAAGACTGAAAGAGTACCCGGAGGTCACCGTACTGTACCAACCGCGGCGACAAGGAAAGACCGCCGCCTTGAACCGGGCCCTCCCCTACGTCAATACCCCCTACGTCATCTTCACCGACGCCAACACGATGCTGAACAAGGGCGCCATCAAGGAGATCATACGCCAGTTCAGCGACCCACGGGTAGGCTGCGTGGCCGGAGAGAAACGGGTAGAGATACAAGCCGAGCAAGGAGCCACCGCCGGAGAAGGCATATACTGGAAATACGAGTCCGCCCTCAAGCGACTGGACTACCGCCTATACTCCGCCGTCGGGGCGGCAGGCGAGCTCTTCGCCATCCGTACCTCCCTCTTCGAGCAGATGCCCCCGGATACCCTGCTGGACGATTTCATCCTCTCCCTGCGCATAGCGATGAGAGGCTACAAGATCGCCTACAGCAAAGAGGCGTACGCCCTCGAGAGCGCCTCCCTGAACATGCGGGAGGAGGAGAAACGTAAAGTACGCATATCGGCCGGAGGATTGCAATCGGTATGGCGGCTACGGGGATTATTGAATATGTTCCGGTATGGGATACTGAGCTTCCAATACATCAGCCACCGGGTACTGCGCTGGACGCTGACGCCGGTCGTGCTCTTCGCCCTCCTGCCCCTCAACCTGCTCCTTGCCTGTACTGGGCATACCCTTTACACGGTCATCCTTGCCCTGCAATTAGCGTTTTACCTGCTGGGATACTTGGGGTATAAAATGGAAAAACGGAACATCCGGAACAAGCTATTATTCATTCCTTATTACTTTTTATTCATGAATATCAATGTCATACGAGGGTATAGCTATCTCGCTAAGCATAAAGGCACAGGCGCTTGGGAAAAAGCCAAACGAGGCGCAGGATAAAAAAATAAAAAAATAGATGGATAAATAGTCGTTATATGTCGACTTTAATTAATACTTTTGCGCTATTGATACTATTTGAATATCAAGAAAACTAGAACACAATTTAGATACAATGGATAAATTGGCCTCAGAGTATAAAGTTCTTATCGTAGATGATGTCCCTACAAACGTCATGCTAGTACAAGCCATACTGAAGAAAGAGGGATATACGCTTTTGACTTGCGACAGCGGGACAAAAGCACTACGCATAGCTAACGAGAAACACCCAAATCTGATATTACTCGATATCATGATGCCTGAGATGGACGGATATGAGGTCCTCCAGCATCTGAAAAGCAATCCCGAGACTACGGATATACCCGTGATTATCATGTCCGCCCTAAGCGATATGCAAAGTATCGTGAAAGGTTACCAATTGGGCGCCACCGAATACGTCACAAAGCCTTTCCAACGTGAGGAGCTGGTGAAGAGGGTGGCCCACCGCTACGAGCTTTACAGCATCAAACGCATCAAGGCCGAGCTGGAGAACACGATCGAGTCTAGGGATACGCTATACTCCGTTATCGCCCATGACCTGCGTTCCCCGCTAGGCTCGTTGAAAATGATGAATAACGCCATCTTGATGATGGTGGACAAGGAGCGGGTAGGCGACGAGGTGTACGAGATGATCCAGATGATGAACAAGACCTCCGAGGAGATCTTCCTCTTGCTGGACAACCTGCTGAAATGGGCCAAGAACCGCTTGAACAAGCAGCACGTATATAAGCAACAGACCGACATAAACAGCATCATCGATAGTACCGCCGAGATGTATGTCCCGATGGCGGCGCAAAAAGGCGTGAAGATTATCCTAGAAAATCTGGATAAAGAGCTGGTAGGCTTGGTTGATATCGATATGCTCAAGACGATTATCCGTAACTTGATCTCTAACGCCATGAAGTTTAGTTTCGAGGGAGGCACGATCACCTTATCCTCACGCTCCGAGGGGGATTTCGTAACCGTTAGCGTGAAAGATACCGGTAAGGGCATCAAGAAAGAGGATCAAGACAAGCTCTTGAAACAAGACTCGCATTTCACGACCTACGGGACGAAGAACGAGAAAGGTTCCGGTCTGGGATTGATGCTTTGCAAGGACTTCGTGGAGCTTCATGGAGGAAAGCTTTGGTTCGAGTCCGAGGGCGAGGGCAAAGGAACGACCTTCCTGTTCTCGATGAAGGCGCTGAACCAAGAGGCATAGCCGATCGACATACCGCCTGTCCCTACCGATCGTAGACAAGTGTCGTACAAACAAACTAAATATTTTCGTATATTTGCATCCCGGATTAATATCCGGGATTTTTTTGTGTGCCGAGGTGACATTAGGTACATTATTATTTATCGTATAAACATTATTATCGTATGTATACCGTAATTAAACGTATGGAGATCTCCGCTTCCCATAGCTTGAGATTGTCCTACCCCAGCAAATGTGAGAATCTACATGGTCACAATTGGATGATCACGGTTTATTGCCGCTCCAAGGAATTAAACGCCGATGGCATGGTGGTCGATTTCAGCCATATCAAGAGATCGGTGAAATCCCTGTTGGACCACCAGAACTTGAACGATATCTTGCCTTTCAACCCGACGGCGGAGAACATAGCCTTTTGGGTATACGAGCAGATCCCGTCTTGTTTCAAGGTAGAGGTAAAAGAGTCTGAGGGTAACACGGCGATCTATGAGGAAGATTAACGAGATATTCTACAGCTTGCAAGGCGAGGGGTTCCATACGGGGACTCCCGCCGTATTCGTCCGCTTCTCCGGTTGCAACCTGAGATGTAGCTTCTGCGACACCCGCCACGAGGAGGGCGTAATGATGACGGACGAGGAGATCGTGGAGAAGGTATCTTCCTTTCCCGCACGGATGGTAATCCTGACGGGAGGAGAACCTAGCCTGTGGATCGACAAGGCGCTTATATCCCGCTTACGTGAGGCGGGGAAACAGATCTGTATCGAGACCAACGGCACACGCCCCCTGCCCGACGGCATCGACTGGGTGACTTGCTCGCCCAAGGAGAACGCCCCGGTGGTATTGGAAAGAGTCGACGAGATAAAGGTGGTTTATACCGGGCAAGACCTGTCCGCATACGCCGAAATCCCCGCACGGTACCATTTCCTGCAACCCTGCTCCTGCCAAAATACGAAAGAGGTAGTGGATTACATCCTCCGGCATCCCCGGTGGAGGCTAAGCCTGCAAACCCATAAACTGATCGATATCCAATAGATAGGGTGAGACGGGGTATCTCCCCCGTCTCTACTACTATAGATAACGGACTTCTTTACCTCTCACGGCGTCATTCACCACTCCATCGCCATAGGCCAACTCGCCATTCACGAAAGTCTTCCATACGCCATGGTGGAACGTATAACCCTCGAAAGGAGACCAGCCGCATTTGTACAAGATATTCTCCTTCGATACCGTCCAAGTCCTCTCCGGATCGATCAATACGATATCGGCGTAGTATCCGGGACGGATGTATCCCCTCCTATCGATACGAAACAGCTCCGCCGGCATATGCGCCATCTTCTCGACCACCTTCTCGTACGTGAAACGGCCTTCCATCGCCAGCTCCAACATCGTGATCAAGGAGTGCTGGATAAGCGGTCCTCCGGAAGCCGCCTTCAGGCAAGAGCCTTGCTTCTCCTCCGGTAGATGCGGGGCATGGTCGGTAGCTACGATATCGATCGTATTGTTATTGACCGCCTCACGCAGCGCCGCGCGATCCTCGATCGTCTTGATAGAAGGATTCCACTTGATACGATTACCGAACCTAGCGTAATCGCCGTCATGAAACCATAGATGGTGCACGCAGACCTCGCCGGTTATCTTTTTCTCGCTCAAGGGAAGATGGTTACTGAGCAACGATAATTCCTTCTCCGTGGAGAGATGCAGGATATGCAATCGGGAATCCAGGCGGGTAGCCAATTCAACCGCCTCGGCCGAGCATTGGTAGCAGGCCTCCTCGCTACGGATCTTGCTATGGAAAGAGATATCCAGATCCTCGCCATACAAGTTCGTATAATACTGGATATTACGCCGGATCACCTCCTCTTTCTCCGCATGGATGGCGATCAGCATACCGGCCTCGCCGAAGATACGCTCCAACGAGTCTTTCTTGTCCACCAGCATATTCCCCGTAGACGAGCCGAGGAAGAGTTTCAATCCCGGCACACGGCTACGATCCAGCCTCCGGATCTCGTCCATATTATCGTTCGTCCCACCGAAGAAGAAGGAGTAATTCGCACGGGAGACCTCGGCGGCACGGTTGAATTTCCATTCCAGATCGGCGATCGTCGTGGTCTGTGGCTTCGTGTTCGGCATGTCCATGAAGGTCGTCACGCCACCGGCCACGGCCGCACGGCTCTCGGTCCCGATATCTCCCTTATGGGTAAGCCCGGGGTCCCGGAAATGCACCTGATCGTCGATAACGCCCGGTATCAACCATTTCCCCGTAGCGTCGATCACTTGGTTCGCCTCGGCACGCACGTTCCCGGGAACCTCCCCCTCGAACACCGCCGCGATCTTATCCCCCTCCACCAACACCGAGCCGATAAAAGAACGGCCCTCGTTGATGATTCTCGGATTTTGGATTAATATTTTATTCATCTTTCTTATTCTATTATAAATTGTCAAACTCTGTTTTCATTAGGCATGGCTCGCATGTTTCCTCGGATACTTCCTGAAGAAACTCCACCATTTCAACTGAAGGACGCCGAATAAAGCCTCCCCGAATATCGAAGAGTTCATCTTGGAGACACCCAAGGCACGGTTGATAAAGATGATCGGCACCTCCACGAGCTTGAAGCCGCACTTATAAGCCGTAAACTTCATCTCCACCTGAAAGGCGTATCCCTTGAAATGGACACGGTCCAGATCGATCGTCTCCAGCACCTCACGGCGGTAACATTTAAAGCCCGCCGTCGTATCCTGTATCTTCATACCCGTGACGATACGGACATACACCGAGGCGAAATAAGACATCAACACACGGCCCAACGGCCAGTTCACCACATTCACCCCGTTGCAATACCTCGACCCGATGGCTACGTCGGCACCCTGCGCGGTACAAGCGGCGTATAGCTTCGGCAGGTCATTGGGATTATGACTGAAATCGGCGTCCATCTCGAAAATAAAATCATATTTATGCTCGATAGCCCATTTAAAACCCCGGATATAAGCGGTACCCAATCCCAGCTTCCCTTTACGCTCCACGATAAAAAGACGCTCCGGGAACTCCTTCTGCAAGCCCTTCACGATAGCCGCCGTCCCATCCGGAGAGCCATCATCGATCACCAAGATATGAAACACTTTCTCCAGCCCGAACACGGCACGAATGATATTCTCAATATTCTCCTTCTCGTTGTATGTAGGAATAATGACGATACTGTCTGACATATACTTTAATCAATTAATTTTTTAGCTCATTATATATACGACTGTAAACCATTTGTAAATTACTCTCCAAAGTTACATATTTTTTCTGTGTAAATCTATCATCCAGTTAGCCCATTCGTCTGTTCCATGATAAGCAAATGTATTTTGGCTTTTCACCCAACTTCTCCGATTTCCCCCTAAATGCCTAATACTCAAATTAAGCTGATTTATTCTTCCACTTTTATTCGATTATTCCAGCGTTTTTCCGTAAGTTTGTCTTCATTAATTTCTAACGCTTGTAAAATTAAGTACTATGAATATACAGCAACTCGAATATATCCTAGCGGTGGATACTTATCGTCATTTCGCAAAGGCAGCAGAGCATTGTAGGGTGACACAACCGACATTGAGTATGATGATCCAAAAGCTGGAAGACGAACTAGGTATTAAATTGTTCGATCGAAACCTACAACCCGTTCGCCCCACACCTGCCGGACGTAAGGTTATTGAGCAAGCGAGAAATGTCCTCTATCAGGCTTCTCTTATCAAAGATATCGTGAACGAGGAGGAACAGTCATTGAAAGGTACGTTCCGCTTAGCGGTGCTACCGACTATCGCCCCTTATTTACTACCTCGCTTTTTCCAGCAATTATCGGAAAAGCATACGGATCTTGACATCCGTATGCTGGAAATGAAAACCGCTCCCACTATGGCCGCCCTGCAAAACGGGGAAATCGACGCCGCTATCATAGCGAACCAACCCACTGAATCCAATTTACAAGGAGATATATTATATTATGAGCAATTCTTCGGATACGTGGCTCACAACGAATCTATATTCAAAAAGGATTTGATCCGTACCGCCGATATCAACGACGAGCGGTTGTGGCTGTTGGACGAGGGACATTGCTTCCGTGACCAGCTGATGCGTTTCTGCCAGATGGAGAAGGTAAAGGTTCGCCAAGCCGCTTACCGTTTAGGTAGCCTAGAGACATTTATGCGTATGGTGGAAAGCGGTAACGGTATTACGTTCATCCCGGAATTGGCTACCCTGCAGTTAAGTAAAGAGCAGAAAGAATTGGTACGTCCGTTCGCCATTCCCAAGCCGACACGGGAGATCGTCTTTGTCACCCGTAAAGATTTTATCCGGCATACCGTAGCGGGTATTTTAATAGAGAGCATCAAGAAAGCGGTACCTAAAGAAATGTTGACTTTGCAGCCCGGACAAAAGGTTGTGTGATTTTTTTGATAAATCCCATAGGGTATTTCTTTCCTGGGCGATCATATAAGTACAAAGTGATTATTTACCATTAAAACAATACAAATATGAAAGCGCTCTGTAAACAAACTATGGGATTTATCCTGATGATACTGTTGGCTTGCGGTGTAACCTCTATAAAGGCACAGGATAGCGCAGACGATGAGTTTATCACTGTCAGCGGTGTAGTAAAAGACAAGCAAACACGAAAAAAACTGGAATACGTAAATATCTCTATTCCGGGAACCAACGTGGGAACGATCACCAATAATGACGGTGAGTTCTCTATCAAAGTGAAAAACGGCCTCCATGCCAGACAAGTAGAAGTATCGCATATCGGATATTTGAATGGCTTGATCCCCGTAAACGATAAGGACATATTAGAATGTACGGTATTACTCGAACCGAACATGAATACGCTCAGCGAAGTCATTATCCGGGCCGGAGATCCTCGATATATCGTAGAGGAAGCGATTGAGAAAGTAAATAAGAATTACATTACCACGGGTAGCATGCTTACCGGGTTCTACCGGGAGACCGCACAAAAAGGCCGTCGCTATATCAATATATCGGAAGCGGTTATCGATGTTTACAAAACTCCCTATAAGGACAGGAACGTGGAACGGGATCGGGTACAGATCTATAAAGGACGTAAATTATTGAGCGAGAAGGCTAGCGACACATTAGCCGTGAAATTATTGGGAGGCCCTAACCTATCCGTTTACGTGGATGTGGTGAAGAATCCGGATTTATTGCTCGACCCGAATATCTTACCTTATTACGCCTTCCGTATGGAAGCGTGATGTTAAACGACCGACCGCATTACGTAATCAGTTTCCAACCTCAAGCGATCTTGCCTTACGCCTTATATTACGGTAAATTGTATATCGATAAGGAACGGCTTTCCTTCAGCCGTGCGGAATTCGCCCTCAGCATGGATGACCGGAATAAGGCTACCGAGGCCATCCTCCGCAAAAAGCCTTTTGGCTTGAGATTTAAACCCGTGGAGGTAGCTTTCCTCGTAACTTACAAAGAACGTGACGGCATGAGCTATCTGAGTTATATCCGCAATGAGGTTCGCTTTAAATGCGACTGGAAACGAAAACTCTTCTCTACCAACTACACGATCGTATCCGAGATGGTCGTTACCGATGGTAAAGAACAAAATAACTCCATCCCTTACCGGATGTCTTTTAAAGCGGATCAGTCTCTATCCGACAAGGTATCGGACTTCGCCGACGAGAACTTCTGGGGAGCTTACAACATTATCGAGCCTACCGAGTCTTTGGAGAATGCGGTATATAAATTAAAGAAGCAACATAAAAATTGACCGTGTAAATATACTATCGACAATGATATGGACAAATCATTATCTTTGTCCATTATCAATTATCTGTTGAAACCAAATTATTATGGATTTGTTCGTACTCAAAAAGATCAAGGAAGGGGATATTAAAGCATTCGAAAGTATTTTCAGGCTTTATTATACCCCTCTTTGCCTGTACGCAACCAGTATAACAGGAGAGCTGGAAGTCGCGGAGGAGATCGTCCAGGAGCTGGACCCGGACTATGAGCCCATCGACGGCGACGGCTGCTCCATCCTGGGCAAGGTGGTGGCCCTCATCCGGCGGTATTGACCGCCCCTGGGCAGGGCCCACTTTGGGCCCCGCTGCCCCACAACCTCCTTTCCCACAGGGACGCAGGCCGGCTGGTCTGCGTCCCTGTTTTCCCCTTGACACCGGGTCTGGGTGTGATAAAATAAATTGGTTTTCAAATCCTACTCATTTCCTGTGAAATTTTTGCCACAACAACCCATGCCATAAGGAGGCCAATCCCATGCGGAAAACCTACGACACCTTGATTTTAGGCTGCGGCGAGGCCGGCGTCTTCGCCGCCTACGAACTCCGCCGCCGCTGCCCCGGCCTGCGGGTGCTGGTGGTGGACCAGGGGCGGGACATCTACCACCGCAGCTGCCCCATCGTGGCGGGCAAGGTGCGGGAGTGCATCCACTGCTCCGTGTGCGACACCATGTGCGGCTTCGGCGGCGCAGGCGCCTTCTCCGACGGCAAGTTCAATTTCACCACCCAGTTCGGCGGCTGGCTCACCGACTTTATGGAGCCCCGCCATGTGATGGAGCTCATCGACTACGTGGACTCCATCAATGTGGCCCACGGGGCCACCCAGGAGGTGTTCTCCACCGAGAGCGCCGAGGCCAAGGCCCTGGCCCGGAAGGCCCTGGGCTTTGACCTGCACCTGCTCCAGGCCCGGTGCAAGCACCTGGGCACCGAGAACAATTTACGCATTCTCCAGAACATCTACGAGGGGCTGAAGGACAAGCTGGAGTTCCGCTTCAACACCGCCGTGGAGCACATCGCCCAGGACGGGGAGGGGGGCTTCCGCCTCACCCTGGGCAGCGGCGAGGAGGTGGCCTGCAAGCGGCTCATCGCCGCCCCCGGCCGCTCCGGCGCCGAGTGGTTCTCCAACCAGTGCAAGGAGCTGGGGCTGGAGCTGCTCAACAACCAGGTGGACATCGGCGTGCGGGTGGAGCTGCCCGCCAAGGTGTTCGAGCACATCACCGACGTGGTGTACGAGTCCAAGCTGGTCTACCGCACCAAGCAGTACGGCGACCAGGTGCGCACCTTCTGCATGAACCCCTACGGCCACGTGGTGGCCGAGAACGTGGAGGGCATCAACACGGTGAACGGCCACTCCTACGCCGACCCCAAGCTGCGCAGCGAGAACACCAACTTCGCCCTGCTGGTGTCCAACCGCTTCACCCAGCCCTTTAACGAGCCCTACCGCTACGGCAAGCACATCGCCTCCCTGAGCAACATGCTGGCCGGCGGCGTGCTGGTACAGCGCTTCGGCGACCTGGTGAAGGGCGTGCGCACCAACGAGCACCGGCTGAGCAAGTCCTTCACCCGGCCCACCCTCACCGCCGCCGTCCCCGGCGACCTGTCCCTGGCCCTGCCCAAGCGGCAGCTGGACGACATCATCGAGATGATCTACGTCCTGGACAAGATCGCCCCGGGCACCGCCAACCACGACACCCTGCTCTACGGCGCGGAGGTGAAGTTCTACTCCGCCCGGCTGAAGCTCTCCCCCGACCTGGAGACCGCCCTGCCCAACTTCTTCGCCGCCGGGGACGGGGCGGGGATCACCCGGGGCCTGGCCCAGGCGGGGGCCTCCGGCGTCCGGGCCGCCCGGGAGGACCGGGCCGTGGTGAAAACCCGCGTTAAGGGTTACCGAGATGCCGCCGGAAGAGAAGAGCGGGCGGCAAATCAGGGTGGTACCGCGAAAAATATTTCGTCCCTGAGATTGCGGCAAAGCAATCTCGGGGCTTTTTTTATACC
>OLSX01004122.1_pt1 | contig 11099 bp, 7 predicted proteins | sample 1673141 | NCBI WGS metagenome assembly OLSX01 (sample SAMEA3136759, study PRJEB25190) | human gut metagenome | biome: human gut; feature: human-associated habitat; material: faeces | place: Austria | collected 2013
ATCCGGCCGGTCTGTTTCCTGAAAGATCCGCTCCCCTCTGGAATAAGTCCGTACCGTTCCTTCCTGCTCCATGAGGTTTAGGAGTTCTTTTTCTTCCAGGTTTCTGCAGAGCCGGCTTTGTCTTAAAATGGCCACCCATTCTTCTCTTCTTTTTTCTTCCACTTTTTCACCTCATCTCTGTACAGGTTTTTATCACATTTCTGCAATCTCTGTCAACTCCCGTGAACTTCATAGGTTACCAGCCTGTACTTTTTTCTGAAAATCAGTTATAATATTTTTTGTTTGTAAAAAATTCTACCAAGGAGGATACCGGAAATGAAAACACAGAATCAGACTATGCTTTCTGAGAATACACTGACATCCCGACCCACAGATATTATCGCGGGATTTCCTGTACGTCCCGGGTTTTTTGAATTAAATGGCGCTACTCCTCTTTCCAACGGAGTCAACTTTACCACACATACCCGTCACGGTACATCCTGCGAGCTTCTTCTTTTCCACTCCGGAGAAGAGGAGCCTTTCGCAGTTCTTCCTTTTCCCAATGCCTGTCGTATCGGTGATGTCTATTCCATGATCGTCATGGGACTGGACATCGAAGACCTGGAATACGGCTACCGCATCGACGGTCCTTATGAACCGGAAAAAGGCCATATCTTCGATAAGACAAAAGTTCTTCTTGATCCTTATGCCAAAGCCATTGCCGGTCAGCGCGAATGGGGACAGCAGAAGATTGGAAGCTATCACGCCCGTGTGGTACGCGATTCTTTCGACTGGGAAGACATGCCTCAGTCCACCCGTAAGATCAGTGACCTGATCATCTACGAACTTCATGTCCGCGGATTTACACAGGACGCTTCTTCCGGTGTCACACACCCGGGAACTTTTGCCGGTCTTCGTGAAAAGATTCCTTACCTCAAAGAACTGGGAATCAATGCGGTGGAGCTGATGCCTATCTTCGAGTTCGACGAGAACATGAATGTCCGTACCGTAAACGGCAAGCGTCTTCTGGAATACTGGGGATACAATTCCGTTAACTTCTTTTCCCCAAACACCAGCTATGCTTCCAAGGCAGAACATAACTGTGAGGGAACCGAACTGAAAGAACTGATCCGTGAGCTCCACGAAAATGGAATCGAAGTAATTCTTGATGTCGTATTCAACCACACTGCCGAAGGAAATGAACTTGGAAAAACTTTCTGCTTTAAAGGATTTGACAATAAAGTTTATTATATGCTGACTCCGGAAGGAAATTACTACAATTTCAGCGGATGTGGAAACACTCTGAACTGTAATCATCCGATCGTGCGTCAGATGATCCTGGAGTGTTTACGTTACTGGACCATCAACTACCGCGTGGATGGTTTCCGTTTCGACCTTGCAAGTATCCTGGGACGTCATGAGGACGGTTCCCCTCTTAACAACCCGCCACTTCTGGAACTTCTTGCTTACGATCCGGTTCTTCGAAATGTCAAGCTGATCGCAGAGGCCTGGGATGCCGGCGGACTGTATCAGGTTGGTTCTTTCCCTGCCAGCCGCAGATGGGCTGAGTGGAACGGCCGTTACCGTGACTGCCTCCGTTCTTTCCTGAAGGGAGATTTCTGGAACGCCTGGGACGCTGCATGGAGCATTTCCGGTTCCAGTGACCTGTATGGCGGTTTTTATTCCGATCACAATGACAACTATGCAGGATACAATTCCTGCGTCAATTTCCTCACCTGTCACGACGGATTCACCATGTACGATCTCTATTCCTACAACGAGAAACACAACGAGGCAAACGGCTGGAACAACACAGATGGTTCCAACGACAACCGCAGCTGGAACTGTGGAGAAGAGGGTGATTCCACCAATCCGGAAGTCCTTTCCCTCCGCTTCCGCATGATCCGAAACGCCTGCGCGGTACTGATGTCCAGCCGCGGAACCCCGATGTTCCTTGCAGGTGACGAATTCGGAAACACCAAACACGGAAACAACAACACCTACTGCCAGGATAACGAAACTTCCTGGATCAACTGGAATCTTCTGGAGAAAAATCACGATCTTTTCGAATTTTTCAAATATATGATCCAGTTCCGAAAAGACCACCCTGTCATCTCCCGCAAGCTTCCAAACGCAGTATGCGGTATGGAAAGCATACACACCCATAACATTGATGCAAGGGATGTGACCATCCCAAGAGATGCCCACACCTTCGCCGTAAGCTTTGCAGGTTATGATAAGAGCAAAGGCGCCGATGACCTGATCTACATCGTTATCAACGCATACTGGGAAGATGTAACGGTTACGCTTCCGGAACTTGCACGCCCTGGTGCATGGTATCTCTGTGTCAACACATTTGGGGACGGAGATGGCCGTTATTTCTATGAAGAAAGCCAGGAGCCACGTATTGAGCACGATTTCTGCATGCGGCCCAGATCCGTTGCCATCTTTACCGGTCGTAATTATTAAAATTCATATCAGGGACAAAATCTTTTTTGTCCTTGTCCGAAAGAAATGGAGTATTTTGAATGGAATTAAAAAACAGAACTTTGTCCAATTTCGCAGAACTTGTGGAAACCGGTGAATGCAAAAAATTCCGCGGCCGTCTGAAAACGGGCATTGACCTTGGTACTGCCAACACCGTTCTTGCTGTCGTTGACCGGAACAACCGTCCCATCGCCGGAATTTCCGCACCGTCCCATGCCATTCAGGATGGGGTGATCGTTAATTATTACGAATCCGTCCAGCTTGTAACAAAGCTTAAAAATGAACTGGAAGAAAAGCTTGGCACAGAACTTACCTACGGTGCAGCTGCCATCCCTCCTGGTGTTTCGGAAGGCAGTGTCAAAAGCATCGGTTATGTCCTGGAAGGTGCAGGTTTTGAGGTTACCAATATCGTAGACGAGCCTACCGCTGCCGCTGCTGTCCTCAAAATTACAGACGGCGCCGTTGTAGATGTGGGCGGCGGTACAACCGGCATCAGTATCCTGAAAGATGGCAAAGTCATTTACACAGACGATGAGGCTACCGGAGGCAGCCATATGACCATGACTGTGGCCGGACACTATAAAATCCCTTATGAGGAAGCGGAAATTTTAAAGACCACTCCGGAAAAAGAAGATGAAATTTTTCCTGTAATCAAGGCAACCGTTGAAAAAATGGCTGTTATTACCGAAAAATTTCTCCATGGTTATCAGGTTCCGGCTGTTTACGTTGTAGGCGGATCTTCCATGTTTAAAGAATTTACAACCGTTTTTGAGAAGAAACTGAAACTTCCTGTGTACAGACCTGTACATCCTCTTCTCGTTACACCCCTTGGCATCGCATATCACTGTGAACTGCCCAAAATATGATTGATTTCTAAAATGATCATCTCTCTGCTTTGTATGTAAAAACTGACCAGAAGGCTGTATAACAGGCCCCTGGTCAGTTTTTACATTCATTTATATACATATCGGTTAATGTTCTGTCAGTTATCTTTCATAATCTTATCAATCGTATTGATCAAAGCTTCCGCACTGACAGGTTTTGCCAGATATCCATTCATACCGGCTTCGTAAGATTTTTCTCTGTCTTCCTCAAACGCATTTGCCGTCATTGCAACAATCGGTACAGACGCTGTTTCTCTGTTTTTTAATGAACGAATCTGTTTTGCAGCTTCATAGCCATTCATAACAGGCATCTGGATGTCCATCAGGATCAGATCATACTGTCCCGGAACCGCCTGTTCCATTTTTTTGACTGCTTCCACACCATCATTGGCTGTCTCGACCATAAAGCCTGCATCTTCCAAAATGGTCTGTGCGATCTCCTGATTCAGTTCGTTGTCCTCTACCAGAAGAATTCTTTTTCCATTGTAAATCCATTCCCTTTTTTCCGGTTCTTTTGTTTTCGGAACAGGATTTGTAAGCAATTCGCGTAGCTGCGACATAAACAGTGGCTTTTCGCAGAAGGCAGTTACACCTGCTTCTTTTGCTTCCTCTTCTATATCTGACCAGTCATATGCAGTCAGTATGATGATCGGGCTGCTGTCCCCGATAACCCGTCGGATACGTCTTACCGTTTCAATTCCGTTCATATCCGGCATCAGCCAGTCAATGATATATGCGTAAAATTCATCACCCATTTCCATGGAATGCTTTGCCCGGATCACCGCTTCCTTCCCGGAAACCGTCCATTCTGACCGCATACCTATTTCTGTCAGCATGCCGGAAATGCTGAGACAGGTATCTGTATCATCGTCTGCGACCAGAACTTTAAGACCCTGAAGCTGTTCGATCTTTTCGTAGCTTTTTGCTTCGCCACATAATTTAAAGGTCAGATTTACCGTAAATTCACTACCCTGTCCCTCTTCACTTTTTACTGTGATGGTACCTCCCATCATATCTACAATATTCTTGGTGATCGCCATTCCAAGGCCGGTTCCCTGGATCCCGCTTACCGTTGAGGTTTCTTCTCTGGTAAAAGATTCAAATATATGTTCCTGAAACTCCGGCTTCATGCCGATTCCGGTATCCCGGATAATAAACTGATAGTTTCTATATCCTGTCGGTGCAGATTTCAGCTGCCGGATCCTTAAACTGATCGTTCCACCGGTCCTGTTAAATTTGATACCATTACTCAGAATGTTCAGCAGGATCTGCGTCAGCCTCAATTTGTCCGCAATGATATCTTCATTTTTTACATCTACGGTATCGATCAGAAAATCCAGCTGCTTGGAAGTAATATTGGGCTGCACGATAGTACGTATGTCGTGGAGCAGCTCCGGAAGATGCAGCGGATTCTCATTGATCTTTACCTTTCCGCTCTCAATCCTGCTCATATCCAGGATATCATTGATCAGCGAAAGCAGATGTTCACTGGAGGTTGATATTTTGGAAAGGTATTCTTTTACCTTCTCCTTATTGTCCACATGAGAAGCAGCAAGGGATGTAAAACCAATGATAGCATTCATAGGTGTTCGGATATCATGGGACATATTATTCAAAAATGTAGTTTTTGCAGAGTTTGCACTTTCCGCATGCATCAGGGCAGTTTCCAGTTCATGATGGCTCTCTTTCAGCTTCTGGTTCAGTTCATAAGACTGTCTGGCTGCCTTTTTGGCTTTTGTCTCTGCGCTCCTGGCTTTCTGCAGGATACCAAGGATCACCAGCAATACTGCCAGAAATATACAGATAAACACAGTTGCCACCGCCAACAGATTCTCCTTTATGAAATCCAGCAGAGTAACTTTCCGGGAAGCATTATCGTAGGCAGACAGTGCACCTGTAAGTTTGGATGTAGGCATAGACTTCAAAGTCTTATTCAGGATCGACAGAAGAACGGAATTTCTCCGGCTGACTGCAAAGGATATATTGTCCGGCTGTGTCAGAAAAACACTGTAAAGCTTTTTGTCATTGACATACTCTGTCGCCCGGCCTGAACTGGAAAGAAAACAGTCTGCCTTTTTATCCTGTACGGCTTTTCTTGCATCCTCAAAGGAATCATACTCCATAATTTTCCATGTCGGATAATTATAGGAAATAAACCATTTTAAATTCAGATCACTTTTCGGTATAGCAACGCTGTTTTCTTCATTTTCATCAAAGGACCTTTTACCGGTCACTGCTGCCAGACTGGAAACAAGGACCGTATTGGACAGGGCCATGTCATTTTGTTCTGCAGCATAAGGGTTCTGGCTGGTATGAAAGATCATGTCGATCCTGCCGTCTTTTAATGCCTGGATCAGTTCTTCCTGGGAGTCAAAGCCTTCTATATTAAACTTCAGGCTGCTGTTTTCCAGACAGTCCACTGCATATTTAATATAATCGTTGATCACACCCGTCATTTCACCACTTTCTTTGTCAAAAGTACTGAAACTCTGGTCGTTATTCAGAAATCCCACACCTATCTCACCGTGCTGTTCCAGCCATTCCTTTTCTTCACTGGAAAGGACGGCAACAGACTGTGCAGAAAGATATCTCTGGTAAAGTTCATCGCCGTAAAATGGTTTATCATACTCCATGGAACGCATGGCTGCATCCAGTTCTTCTTTCAGATCCGGACGGTCTTTGCTGATGCCATAATAAATATCAGAGCCACCGATCGTCACAACCGCTGACATTCCGGCTTCAACCCAGGCAGGAGTCTCTGTAGATATCACTCCGTCAATCTCCCGATTCCCGGCCATTTTTTTCGCCCGTTCAAAGCTGTCCACATCCAAATGCTGTGTCTTTATATTCTGCTTTTCTTCCCATTCGCGAAACTGAGTTCCCTGTACGCTCTCTTCCATTACCGCGATCCTTTTGCCATTCAGGGTAGAAAGATCTGACGGAGAAATATCCGTATTTGTAAGATCTGCATACAGATAATATTTTTCTTTTCCCATGGGGAGATCTGAGAACAGCATCGTCTCAGCACGTTCATCGGTATAGGAGAGTGCAGCCATCAGGTCGATCTCGCCATTTTGGAGCTTTTCCACAAGCTCTCCCCAGTCGCCTTTTATATATTCGTAATTCCAGCCTGTATAGGCGGCAACTGCCTGTTCGTATTCATAACCATATCCGCTTCGTTCACCATTTTCACCGGTAATATGATAGGAATCCGGATACCAACCTACCCTGACTGTTTTCGATTCTGTATCTGTCTTCGTTTCCGAAGCAGCCACAGGAACCGGAAGTACTGTAAAGATCATCAGCAGACATAATGCCAGCCCCACATGTCTGCATAAAGTTCTCCTGCTCTTATTCATACTTTTTCCTCGATAATATCGTATTTTTTGTCAAACTCTCCCGCTGTTTCGTTTCCCCGGACGGGTTCTGCGGTTTTCCAGGAGACAGACGACTTCCACCGAATCGGTGACCGGGAACATATCAACCGGCTGCATCTTCTTCACCAGATAATCTCTCTTTGTAAGATATGCAAGGTCTCTGGCCAAAGTCTCCGGATTACAGGATACATAAACGATCTTCTCCGGGGAAAGGCTCAAAAGAGAATGCAGGAATTTACGGTCACTTCCTGCACGCGGAGGATCCATAAGAACTACATCCACTTTTTCCCCTTCTGCAGCCATTCCTTCCATAAACCAGCCGGCATCCCCCGGAACAAAACGGACATTACGAATCTTGTTCTCTCTGGCATTCATTCTGGCATCACGGATGGCATCACGGTTCAGCTCCACACCAATGACGTCTCTGGCATTTCTGGAAGCAATGATCCCAATGGTACCTGTTCCGCAGTAAGCATCGATCACACGCTCTTTCCCTGTCATTGCCGCAAACTCCATGGCTTTTCCGTAAAGCACTTCTGTCTGCACCGGATTTACCTGATAAAAGGAAGACGGTGAAATACGGAAGGTCAGTCCCATAAGACGGTCTTTGATAAATCCCGGTCCGTAAAGTACAATATTCCGGTCTCCGAGAACCATGCTGGTCTGTCTGTCATTGACATTGAGTACTACAGTTGTGATCTCCGGATGTTCCTTGCGGAGAGCTTTTACAAAATTATTCTTGGACGGAAAGATCGGTGAAACCGTAACCAGAACTACCATGATCTCCCCTGTAGAAAATCCTCTGCGCACAAGCACATGTCTGAGAAGTCCGTAACCTGTGTCCTCATCATAAGTCTTGATCTTAAAAGATTTCAGCATACCACGGATGGTACGGATGATCTCCTGGCTCTTTTTATCTTCGATCATACAGTCGTCTACAGAAACGATCCTGTGGCTCTTTTCCTCATAAATGCCGGAGATCACATTTCCTTTCCGGTCACGGCCAAACGCCGCATGCACTTTATTTCTGTAATAATAAGGATCTTCCATTCCGATGATCGGCTCAACTTTACCGAATTTTTTCAGAAGGCCTTCTGTAATTTTCTGTTTCTTGCGAAGCTGATCCTGATAGGGCACTCCCTGGTAACGGCATCCTCCGCATTTCTTCGCAACTGAACAGACTGTTTCTTTCTGCTCCATTTATATCTCTCCTCTTTCACGGGCACAAAAAAGATGTTCCCAGTTATTTTCACTGAGAACATCTTAGCAGACCTTATGTTTTTTTACAAGAAAATCCTTGATTTATGCCTGATATGGCTCGTTAAATACAAGAATATGTCTCTTCACATTCTCATAAGTCCCCTGAACCATAGCCTCATTGAGATCAAAGAAATTATGTTTGTCTGTGGATGCCATATATTTCTCCACATGAGCAGTCAGGCTGTTAAAGCTTGCTGTGGCAATATTCACCTTGCGGATACCAAGAGAGATCGCTCTCTGGAAATCTTTGTCCGTGATACCACTGCCGCCATGAAGAACCAGCGGAATGTCCACTTTCTCATGGATCTTCTCCAGTACATCAAAAGCAAGAGTCGGTGCTACCGGATAGTTACCGTGTGCATTGCCGATGGCAACTGCAAGAGCATCGATACCTGTCTCTCTTGCATAAACAACTGCATCATCCGGGTCTGTGCAGCGGATACCATGGTCACAGCTTCCATCCTCACTTCCGCCTACAAGACCAAGCTCAGCCTCAACGGTGGCGCCATATTTACGGGCTTTCTCCACAACCGTCTTTACCTTGGCGATATTTTCCTCAAAAGGAAGAGTGGACGCATCCAGCATAACGGATGTAAAACCAAGCTCCAGAGCCTTGTCAACCGTCTCAAAAGTAAGGCCGTGATCCAGATGGACAGCCACATCCACCTTGGCTTCTTTTGCAGCCTGCACCATCATCGGTCCCATCAGATGAAGCGGGGAATTCTTGAGACGAACCTCCGCGATCTGAAGGATGATGGGTGTATTTAATTCTTCTGCGGCGCGGATCGCACCTTTCACCATCTCCATATTACCAACGCTGAAAGCACCACAGCCAATATTCTTCTCCTCGGCACGCTTCAGCAGATCTTTCATTTTCACAAGTGCCATGACTGATCCTCCTGTCCTGTTAATCGTACACTGTTTACAGAAAAAGCGGTGTCCACGCACTTCTGGCCGATACCGCTTTTTCCGTCTGATTTATATTATTTATTATTTAGAGTCCTGTCTTCTCGGCAATGAATTTTCTTGCACGGATCGCATACTCAAGCGGATTAGCCTTAGCCGGATCCTGCTCAGCCTCTACAACCATGTATCCTTCATAGCCAGCCTCTTCCAGAACTTTGAAGATCGGATCATAGTTGATGCATCCATCTCCAGGAATTGTGAAGGCACCAGCTCTTACACCTGCAAGGAAGCTCATGTTCTCTTTCTTAACCTGCTCAACAACTTCCGGACGGATGTCTTTCAGATGAACATGTTTGATTCTGTGAACATACTTCTTAACAACTTCAAGCGGATCCTCTCCACAGTATGTAAAGTGACCGGTATCAAAAAGAAGGCTTACATACTCAGGATCTGTATTCTCCATCATGCGGTCAACCTCAGCAAGGCTCTGTACAACAGTACCCATATGATGATGGAAAGTAAGGGCAATGCCATACTCCTCTTTGGCGATCTTACCAAGTTTGTTCATACCTGTGCAGAAAGTATCCCACTCCTGGTCATTCATCTCATATTTATGGCCGAAGATCGGAGTATCCAGCTGACCCTGAACACTGTAGCTCTGCTCAGAAGCGCCAATAACCTTAGCCCCCATAGCTTTCAGGAAAGCAAGCTGTGCACGGAACTCTTTCTCAACTTCCTCAAATGGTTTGGTGATAAGGAAGCTTGAAAACCACTGGTTACAGATCTCAACACCGCGGAGTTCAAGAGCTTTCTTGAGAACTTCCGGATCTTTCGGATATTTGTTACCAACCTCGGAACCTGTGAAACCGGCAAGGGCCATCTCACTGACACACTGCTCAAAAGTATTCTCTTTGCCAAGGTCCGGCATATCATCGTTAGTCCATGCAATTGGTGCAATACCAAGTTTTACTTTATTCTTATCAAACATTGGTCAATTCTCCTTTATTATTTGAATTATTCCATAATCTCAGAAATCTTAACCGGTCTGTGCTCCTCGCTGGATTTCTTAGCTGCAAGACCCATTAATACCGGTTTCAGACCATCATAAACATTAAGAGGTGTCTCTTTGTCATTAACGATGGCATCGATAAATGCTGCAACCTCTTTACCGTAAGCATCCATGTATCTCTCAAGGAAGAAGAACATCGGTTTCTCACCGGTAACACCTTCAGCATTGCTGATCACTGTGGAAGACTGGCTGTCATTGGAAATAGCTGCCATACCCTCAGAGCCGAATACCTCTGCTCTCTGATCATATCCATAGGAAGCTCTTCTGCAGTTATCGATAACAGCGATGGCTCCGTTCTCCATCTGAAGAGTGATAACAGCTGTATCAACATCTCCTGCCTCACCGATAGCCGGATCAACCAGGTTCGCACTCTGAACATAAACCTCAGTAGCATCACAGCCTGCAAGGAAACGAGCCATATCAAAATCATGAATGGTCATATCCAGGAACATACCACCGGAAACCTTAACATAATCAATGCTAGGCGGCTCAGGATCGCGGGAAGTAATCTTGATGATCTCCGGTTTACCAACCTTACCAGCTGCAACAGCCTGCTGAAGAGACTCAAAGTTGTGGTCAAATCTTCTGTTAAAACCAACCTGATATTTCAGATTCGTGCCCTCAAGAGCATTGATAACCTCTTTGATCTTGGCAATATCATGATCGATCGGTTTCTCACAGAAAACATGCTTGCCAGCCTTGATAGCCTCAACAGAAATCGGAGAATGAGTATCTGTAGAAGAACAGATCAGAACTGCGGCAATCTCAGGATCGTTGATGATCTCCTTATAATCCTTAGTCGTATGCTCAACACCCATGCTCTTAGCCCATGCAGCAGTCTCATCATTTAAGAACGGATCAGCAACAGTCTTGATCACTGCATCCGGCACCCTTGTTGTGATACTGGTGATATGAACTCTACCAATTCTACCTGCTCCGATAATACCAACTTTAATCATAGTTTTGATCTCCTTTTGATTTATTTTCCCAATGTTATCCTCTTGCGTGTCCGAACACGCTCTTTATGCTTAATATAATATCATCGTAACCCACAAATCGCAACCCCTAATATTGTACAATATTACCATCTTTTTTCTATTAAAAATGACGAGAACTATTTTTAGCTGCAATATGCAA
>OLSX01004127.1_pt1 | contig 11092 bp, 9 predicted proteins | sample 1673141 | NCBI WGS metagenome assembly OLSX01 (sample SAMEA3136759, study PRJEB25190) | human gut metagenome | biome: human gut; feature: human-associated habitat; material: faeces | place: Austria | collected 2013
CACATCACGGTAACCTTGCTCAGATAGGTATCCACCTTCTGGGTGTCAGGATTCAATACGTATGCACCGTAACAGTTGATATAAGGAGTGCGGCGGGTAACACGGGCACCCAAGTGGTGCTGAGTGATAATCTCCACGGCGAAATGATTTTCCTTGATATCGATATCCGGACAGTTGCGCACAGCCTCCATCAGACCGCGCTGGATTTCTGCACCCGTATCATCTGCATGATGAAGGATGCGGAACTCGCTGTGACCGCCCTCACGGTGGAGATCGAACTTGCCGTCCTGCTGCTTATCGAAGTTGACGCCCCACTGCACGAGCTCCTTGATCTGCTCCGGTGCCATGGTGACAACCTGCTTCACTGCTTTATAATCGCTGATATAATCACCAGCAATCATTGTATCCTGTATGTGCTTGTCGAAGTTATCCACTTCCAAGTTGGTAACTGACGCCACACCACCTTGTGCGAATGACGTGTTAGCCTCGTCGAGCGAGGTCTTGCAAATCATACACACCTTACCTTTATGCGCTCTGGCTACTTTCAGGGCGTAACTCATACCGGCAACTCCTGAGCCGATAATCAGAAAATCATACTTATAAACCATTGAGTTTATTCTTATCTAATTTCAATTTTAAGAACGGGTGTTTTTATCTATAAAACAGCTCCATTCTCTCAGAATTAATTCTTAATTCGTTGCAAAAGTAATAATTAATCTTTAAAATGAGTAATAAGAGAGGGATTTTTTGTAATTTTGCAGCGAAATTTAAGGTTATATAGTCTTTTAGACTATCAAAAGGTCGTAAAAACGACAATAATATAAGGTGATAAATCAAAGTTATGGCAGATAGAACTTTTCATAAGCGCTTTACGCTGACGGCACGTATCGGTGTGGCGGTGTTTGCAATCCTGGCTCTCTACTTTTTCTGGGTCAAACTGGCTATCATCGGCATCTTTGTGGCTATCATCATCGTGGGCATGATAGAGCGCATACTGAATACAACCTATACCTTCAAGATGGTAAAACCGATAGACCTCGATGAGGAGATGGAATATCTCATCATCAATGAGGGCAGGTTCTCTTCCAACAGAAATGTGCCGCTATGTGATGTCATTGATGTACACATCGCCAAGACTTTCTTCGGATTAGACCATTGTGTGGTCATCGAATTCGGACATAATAATATTGTGACCGTTCAGCCGGATAATGAAGAGGCATTTATGGAGAGAATCAAGAATAAATAATTTCTTTTAAGTTCAGGTGAACTGATTGTGATGAAAAAGATAATATATATGATGTTGGGTCTGATGATGGTATGGATCTCTGTACCGGTGCAGGCCCAGAATGTGATTGAAGATGGGGGAATAGAAACGGTTGATGAGGAGGATGTTTCCGACTCTACACTCGTTGACTCCCTGGCTGCGGATACGCTGACGCAGAAATTGCTTTGGCCAGAATCGGTGAAGGTGGGTATTGATAAACTCCTTGAGAGCAAGATGTTCGAAACATCACAGGTAGGACTGGTGGTCTGGGACCTGTCTGCTGACTCTTGTATCTATCAGAGAAATGAACGACAGCTGATGCGTCCGGCAAGTACGATGAAGCTCCTGACTGCCATTACGGCGCTCGATAAGTTGGGCGGTTCTTACCAGTTTAAAACCACTCTGAAATATACCGGTACCATTGAGAATGGGGTGTTGACGGGTGATGTCTATTGTATAGGCGGTATGGATCCCCGTTTCAACAGCGATGATATGTCGGCATTTGTCAATAGTCTGAAGGATATGGGTGTTGACACCATCCGTGGCAGCATCTATGCCGACCGCTCTTTGAAGGATGCCGACCTGTTGGGTGAAGGTTGGTGCTGGGATGATGACAATCCGGTGCTTTCGCCACTGGTGTTCCAGCGCAAGGATATCTTTATGGATAAGTTTCTTGCCAAGCTCCGTGAGGAGGGCATCGAATATTCCTGCTTTGGGGCTTCAGAGAAGACTTGCCCTGCGAGTGCCTTTACGGTCTGTACCCGATTCCATACGATGGATCAGATTCTGCACAAGATGATGAAGGAGAGTGATAATCTCTATGCCGAGAGCATGTATTATCAGATTGCGGCTTCTACGGGCAATAAATGGGCGAGTGCCAAGAGTGCCAGAAATGTGGAAAGACAGCTTATCCGTAAGATAGGACTCGATCCGGCAAGATATAAACTGGCTGACGGCTCGGGACTTTCGCTCTATAATTATCTCAGTGCCGAACTGGAGGTGAAACTGCTGCGTTATGCTTATCTCAACGGCAACATCATGGACCATCTGAAGCATTCGCTGCCTATTGGTGGGGTTGACGGTACATTGAAGAAGCGTATGAAGAACAGTTTTGTGCATGGCAATGTGAAAGCGAAGACGGGTACGCTGACGGGCATCATCTCATTGGCGGGTTACTGTACCGCAGCCAATGGTCATGAACTCTGTTTCGCCATCATTAACAATGGTATCATGCATGGCAATAATGCCAGACACTTTGCAGATAAAGTATGTACTTTGCTCTGCCAACCGTGAGCGTTAGTTGATAGTTTATAGTTGATAGTTAATAGTTTTATGGAGGAAATTCGTAAGTTTGTAGATGAAATGATAACATGGGCAGGAGTCACTGGTGATTTCGTGCCGATGCTGCGCCATATCTTGCTCACCATTACTGCCATCCTCTTGGCAATGTTGAGCGATTTCCTGTGTCGCAAGATACTGGTTCCGCTCATCAGTAAGATTACTGATAAGACGGTTATCGCTTGGGATGATATTCTGCTGAACAAGAAGGTGCTCACCTCGGCTTGCCATATTGTGCCGGCTGTGGTGATATGGTCGCTCATGCCGCTGATTTATCTGGAGTATCCGATATTCAAGGAGATATTGGAGCGGGTTACGGGCATCTATATCGTGGTGATGTCGGTGCGTACGGCTCTGGTCTTCATCGGGTCTTTCAAAGGATTGGAGGATTCTCAGGAACGACGCTCGTCGGCTCAGCAGTATTTCCATACTTTCTGCGGTGTTCTCAAGGTATTGATGCTCTTTGTGGCTGGCGTGGTGGTGGTTGCCATCCTGTTGGGCAAGAACCCGATGACCCTCTTTGCCGGTTTGGGTGCTACCTCGGCAGTCCTGATGCTGGTCTTTAAGGATACCATCACGGGATTGGCGGCTGGTGTGCGTCTTACCAGCAATGATATGTTGCATAAGGGCGACTGGATTACGGTGAAGTCGGTGGATGCCAATGGTATCGTTGAGGATATGTCACTCACGACCGTGAAGGTGCGCAACTTTGATAACACCATCGTTACCATTTCGCCTACTACCCTGGTGAATGGTTCGTTCCAGAACTGGATTGGTATGCAGAAGAGTGGTGGACGAAGAGTGAAGCGCGTGGTTTACTTCGATTTCCGTAGTGTCCGTCTGGTGGATGAGACATTAAAACGTAATCTGCTTGCCAGGCATTTCGCCACCGAAGATTCGTTTAAGTTGAAGGAGTCGTTGCAGAAGGCGATAGATAAAGATATACAAGAAGGGAAGGATATTGAGGATTTAAAGAATCCTGCAGCCCTTGCTCCTACCAATCTCCAGCTTTACCGTAAATTCATGGAGAAGTATCTGCGCCAGCGTCCGGAGGTCAATACCGATCTCACATTGATGGTGCGCCACATGGAAGCCACGCAATGTGGTCTTCCTATCGAGTTCTATTTCTTCATTAAGGATAAGGTATGGGTGAATTACGAGCACATTCTCGCCGATATCATGGAGCATGCCTATGCCTTGGCGAATGAGTTCGGTCTGAAGATTTACGAGCAATATCCGGAACAGTGATTACTTTGAACATTGAGATTTGAACATTGAATTTTATGAATAGTTTTTCGGCTGTCATTATCCATTGGTTTCGTGAGAATGGTAGGGATTTGCCTTGGCGCGAAACCAAGGATCCTTATGCCATCTGGCTGAGCGAAATCATCCTTCAGCAAACCCGCATCGCACAGGGATGGGAATATTGGGAGCGGTTCATGAAGACCTATCCCAAGGTTGAAAACTTGGCTGCTGCCAGCGAGGATGATGTCTTGAAACTCTGGCAGGGATTGGGGTATTACTCGCGAGCCCGCAACCTTCATGCTGCTGCCAGACAGATTGTGGTGCTCGGTCATTTCCCTGATACGCTTGAAGGTATCAAAGCCCTGAAAGGGGTGGGCGATTATACTGCAGCAGCCATCGGTTCTTTTGCCTTTGATATTCCGGCGGCAGTAGTAGATGGCAATGTGTACCGGGTTCTTTCACGTTACTTCGGAATAGATACTTCTATCAACTCAACGCAGGGGAAAAAAGAGTTTGCTGCGTTGGCTCAATCACTCTTGCCTGCTTCGTCTGCTCAGCAACTTTCTGATACAGCATTATCGCCTGTTGCTGCCTATAACCAGGGTATGATGGATTTCGGAGCTATCCAGTGCACTCCCCAATCTCCAAAATGTCTTGTCTGTCCGCTTGCCGAAACCTGTGAGGCGTTGAGGACTGGAAGGGTAGAGGAGTTGCCGGTGAAGAACAAGACACTGAAGGTGAAAACGCGCCATCTCTCCTATATATATATAAGGTGTAAAGGCGAAGTGGCTATCCACCGTCGCGGTGAGGGTGATATCTGGCAAGGATTGTGGGAACCATATAACGCATCAGATGCTCCGCAACTGCCTGCCTTTGTCCATAATCCTCTTCTCCTGGCTAAGGATGTGAAGCATGTACTTACCCATCGCATCCTCCTTGCCGACTTCTATCTGCAGGAAACAGAAACCCGCCCCCTGCTCCCTGATGATTATATCTGGGTGAAAGAGGACGAGGTAGAACAGTATGGTGTTCCAAGGTTGATAGAAATCATGTTGGAAATGGTTCAAGCTAAATCATAAAGAAAAAGCCCATCTTGTATCAGGCGATGCAAGATGGGCTTAATGATTTCTGTTATTTCATGATTTTCTTAGCATTCTTACCTTGTTTGATGATTAAGATTCCCTTATAGCCGTTGCTGAGGCTGGTCTTCTTTCCATCAATGGTGTATACCTGATATGGCTGACTGAAGTCGATATCGGTAGAAGTTGATATCTGTGTCTGGTTGATGCCTGTTCCCACAGGTTTGGTTCCCTTTACCGACATCTTCTTGATTTCCCAGGTACAGCAGATGGTTTCATCGCTGGTGTAGCGGAAACGGAGTTGTAACTTGCTTCCACAATACTGTGACAAATCGAGGTTATAATCGTTGAACTCCCACGAATCTTTTTGTGGTACCACGAAATCATCGAGCAATGATGTCTCAGTTTCGCCGGTTTCCGGATTGGTAACCAATGCTTCTATTGACAGATATTCGTGTCCCTTACCTTTGACGAAGTTGACTGCCTGGTTGATAGTCAGTGTTGCATTGTTATATTCCGTAAGGTCTATCTCCGGTGTTGAGAGGAGGGCATCTGCGGCATGGTTCTTCTTGTTGCTTGCTGTATATGCTGAAGCCTTCCAACCATATTGTGAAGTCTGCATCCATATATTCTTGTAGCCACTTTCGTTTCTGTTGATAGTTTCCGTGCAGCCACCTTTACTCTTGGTAAAGTCTTCGTTCATCAGTGTTTCTACTGAAGGCTTTTCTGGATTAGGGGTTGGGTCGATGGTTCCGCCACCACCTTCTCCACCAGTTCCGCCCTTGTATTCTGTTGCCTTCAGGGTCTTGGCAGGATCGAAAGCATAGTCGATGCTGTCGCCCCATACATATTCCATTAGGTTAGGGAAGTCGATGTATGGGTTGCGGTTGCCTTGAATCTTGAATACCTCTTCATTACGTTGGATTTCCAATTTATCAGGCATGTCACCTTTAGCCCATTGTATGTATAAGGTGTAAGCCCATTTCTGCAGTGTTGGGTAGTTGCCCTTCTGCAGAATCTGCAGGGCTTGGGTTCCGGTCCAGTTGAAGTGCTGGTAGGTGGTAGCCATATACATGTAGCCACGGGCAAAGTCGCCCTTCCACATATCAGCAGGCTCCCAATACATTTTTCCGTCGCTGCCTCTGCCCACTTTGGTCCAACCATTGCCTTTATCGCCACTTTCCACCTTTCCCATAGGGAAGTTGCTTTTGGTAGAATTGATTCTGGCTTTGCATGGCATCAGGTTGTAGAGATCTTTATATGCTTGGTTGCTTGCTCCTCCCCACCAGCTTTTAGGGAAAGAGTGTTCTATGTTCATGGCTGCACCAGGTGTACCTTGTGAGGTTGCTTTCTCCCATTCGTTCTGGGCAGAGTATCGGTCGATATAGTATCCGTTTTCATCCCGGTCTGTATCCCAGAATCCCCACCATGTTTTTTCTTTACCGCTTCCATAGCCATACACTTTAGCTGTTTTGATGATATCGTGTATTGCGTTTTTCAGTTCGGCTCCCTTCTTGCCTTTCAGAGAGTCGTAATAGCCATCAGGTATTTGTGCCAGAGATGGTATAGCTGGCAGGGCTGCTGCAATCATAGCAAGTGTCCATTGTAGTAATTTTCTTCTCATAATTATAATGTTTTGATTAGCGCTGCAAAATTAAGACTTAAAAACCACAAAACCAAGTTTTTACAGAAAAAAAAGTGTTCGAAACGATTATAAAAATGTTTCAAAAAGGTTTTTCCATCAAATAAACTTGCATCGTATTGAATAATTGCTTAATTTTGCACTAGAAAGAAATTAAAACCCTAAATATAAACAATTTAAAAGTTAAGATTATGAATAAATTATTACGCTATTTATTGCTCCTATTGCTACTTTAACTCCAGCAGTGGAAGGTGCAGAGATTACTTATTCAAGCGATAAACCAGAAGTAGCTACAGTAGATGCATCTTATGAGCAAACTGTAACATTTACTGCGAATAAAACAAAATCCTTGAAGAAGATTACCGTAAAGTACATTGCCAAAGAGTCTGTAACTCCAACAACCAATGGTTATCAAATATGGATGTTATGAACATCTCTAATGAGTTAATCCTCGCTGCTAGTCCATCTGAAACCTTGAATAGTGGCGATGAAATCAATGACGGTGCACAGTTCCAGTCAAATGAAAGACCAGGATTCAGCATTTGGGATAATTAAACAATAATCATGACTCTAGCTTTTTAGGGTGGCTATTCAATCATGAATAAAATAAAAGCCAGCAGGAATTTCCCCTGCTGGCTTTCTTTTAGTATATATCTCGCTATGCGTTTCTTTCGCTAGTCGTTCCGGCGAATTTGGCAAATCCGCCCCAATCAAGAATTAGTAATTCTGTGCTTCAATCTGGAAGTAGCTCTGTGGGTGGTTGCAGACTGGGCAAACCTCAGGAGCCTGCTTGCCTACTACGATATGTCCGCAGTTGCTGCACTGCCAGATGCAGTCGCCATCACGAGAGAAGACGAGCTTGTCCTGTACGTTCTTCAAGAGCTTGCGATAACGCTCCTCATGATGCTTCTCGATTTCAGCAACCATCTCAAACTTAGCTGCAATCTCCTCGAAACCTTCTTCGCGAGCCTCCTTTGCCATGCGAGGATACATATCGGTCCACTCATCGTGCTCACCATTGGCAGCAGCTTCCAGGTTCTTCTCTGTATCCTGGATAGCACCGCCCTCCAGATACTTGAACCACAACTTAGCGTGCTCCTTCTCGTTAGCAGCTGTCTCCTCAAAGATATTAGCTATCTGTACAAAACCGTCCTTCTTTGCCTTGCTTGCAAAATAGGTATATTTGTTACGAGCCTGTGACTCACCAGCGAAAGCCTCCTGGAGGTTCTTCTCTGTCTTTGTTCCTTTTAATTCCTTCATAATGTATTCTGTATTAAGTTATTAATATGTTCTTTATTAAAGTCATAGACAAAGGTATTGAAAATATTTCAAATATACAAATTAATTAAGAACTATTTACCTTTTTGGCGCTTATTTAAATAAAATAAAGCAAAACCAAGCATGGCAACACCGAATATCCACGAGATGATGGCACTCGTTACCATACCCAGCGTATGAGTGAATCCCGCTACAACGAAGGTGAGGAAACTCACACAGGCTACAGTCAAGGCGTAAGGCAACTGTGATGATACATGATGTACATGCTTGCATTCCGCTCCCGCACTCGCCATGATGGTAGTATCGCTGATAGGAGAGATATGGTCGCCACATACCGCTCCAGCCATACATGCCGAGATAGAGATGATGCGCAAAGGATCAGCACCAGGGAATACGGCGATGCAGATAGGAATCAGAATACCGAAGGTTCCCCAGGAGGTACCCGTTGCAAATGCCAGGAAGCCTGCTACCAGGAAGATGATGCCCGGAAGAAGCATCTGAAGTTCTGAGGCACTGCTCGCTACAACCGATGATACATATTCTGCCGCACCCAGCGAGTCGGTCATACTCTTCAGCGTCCATGCCAAAGTAAGAATCAGAATGGCTGGTACCATCGCCTCAAAACCCTTGATGAGACTACTCATCGCTTCGTCGAAAGGCAAGGTCTTGCGAATGGTAAACATCATGATGGTAAGAATCAGGGCAGCCAATGAACCGATTACCAAGCCTACAGAGGCATTGCTCGCAGCAAAGGAATCCACAAAATTGAGATAGTTGGCATTATCGGCATCGAAGAATCCGCCTGAATATACCATACCCACCATGCAGAAGATAATCAGCATGATGATTGGTATCACCAGGTCGCTCACGGTTCCCTTGTTCTTGGAATCCTCTTCCTGTTTGGCTCCCACACCATGCTCAACAATCTGCAGTTTGGTATCGCTCACCTCATCGAGCTTCCCGCCATTAGTTCGCTCGTACCATTCCTTCAGTCTTGCATCATACTTGCTCATCGCCTTGAAGTCGAAGCCCATGATCACGATGCCAAACATAAAGAGGATGGTGAAGAATGCGTAGAAATTGTAGGGTATCGCCTTGCAGAAAAGTGCCAGTCCGTTCTCGCCTCCCGATACGAAGCCTGATACTGCTGCTGCCCAACTGGAGATTGGGGAGATGATGCAGACTGGAGCTGCTGTGGAGTCGATGAGATAAGCCAGTTTCTCCTTGGTTACGCCGTTGCGCACTGCGATGGGGCGCATCACCGAACCCACGGTAAGGCAGTTGAAGTAATCATCGATGAATATCAGAATACCGAGCAGAATGGTGGCTACCTGCACACCAGTCTTCGACTTTACGTGCTTGGAAGCCCATCGGCCGAAAGCCGCAGAACCACCCGCCTTGTTCATCAGTGAAACGATGCTGCCCAGAACCACCAGGAATACCAGAATGCCCACGTTCCAAGGATCGGAAAGGCAATGTATCAAACCGTATGCCTTGGCATCATCGCCTTCACCTACAGTGTGGTTTGTCAGGTGAACGAGGAATCCGTCGAAACCTGTTCCCATCGAAATGCAATATTGAACGGCACCCAGAATGATACCGATAAAAAGAGAAGAATAGACCTCCTTCGTCTTCAGCGCCAGAGCGATGGCGACGATAGGAGGTAGTAACGACCATGCGGTCCCAATCATGTTGTAATCCATTTTATTGTTTTTTGGCTAGAAATGTTTTATTGCAAAGATAGTGCAAAGATAGTTTTTTTCGGTAATATATGCAAGCTTTTGGGCAGAAAAATGGTGCTTCTGGGTTGATATAATCTGTTTTAGCATATTTTATCATTATAAAGTGTCGTTTTTCTATATTTTTATTGTATCTTTAAAAACTCAAATTGCAACTCAATCTGAGATAGAATGGAAATTCAATTTTAACAACTTAATAATGGAGGACTAATTATGAACATCAATTCTGGTATTAAGCAAGCCGTGATTTTAACCATCGGCATCATCGTGCTTGGATTTTGTATCAAGTCGGGACTTGAAAGTGTGATTAGTAATGATCGAAAGGTTGTAGTGAAAGGCCTTGCCGAAAAGGAGGTGGAGGCTGATAAGGTGACGTGGCCTATCGTTTCCAAGGAAATAGGCAATGACCTGCCTGAACTCTATCAAAAAATCAATGCCACTACGAGAACCATCAGAAACTTCCTGGTGGAGAATGGTGTTAAGGCTAATGAAATCAATGTGAATGCGCCTGTGGTCATCGACCTCAATGCTGAACGATATGGCGAAAACCGCCAGGGTTATCGTTATAACATTACTTCCATCATCACGGTTACATCCAAGAATGTGAAACTGGTTCGCAGTATCATTGCCCGTCAGGGTGATCTGCTTCAGAAGGGGGTTGCCATTGTGGATGGTGGTTACGAGAATCCGGTGAAGTATGAGTATGTTGCCTTCCGTCAGATGAAACCTAAAATGATGCAGGAAGCGATAGAGAATGCTGAGCAGACTGCTGCCCAGTTTGCTGAGAACAGCAAGAGTAAGATAGACAAGATTATGAATGCCGACCAGGGCCAGTTCTCTATCGAAGACCGCGATTCCAATACCCCATATATAAAAAAGGTAAGGGTTGTTACTACCGTTACTTATTCTTTGAAGGATTAGGAGTAGTGATTAGTGAGTAATGATTATTTATTAGTGATTAATTGTAATAAGAGGGTGTGTAATAGACTAATGGCATACCCTCTCAAATTAAAACAACGAAAAACTATGAAGAAAATCATATTAGCAGCTATTTTATTTCTACCATTTCTTGTTTCTTGTTCTCAGAACAGGAAAGCACCTGCTGTTTTTCCTCAAACGGCTGTAGGGAAAACTGAGAAAACTGAAACTGCCAAGGTGCAATATCTCACCACATCTGATTTCAGAAAAAAGATTATGGATTACGAGGCTCATCCGGATGAGTGGGTCTTTGCCGGTTCCCGTCCTGCCGTCATCGATTTCTATACCACCTGGTGTGGTCCTTGCAAGATGATGGCTCCCGTAGTGGAATCTCTCGCCGGGAAATATGCCGGCAAGATAGATTTCTATAAGGTGGATATCGACCAGGAGACCGAACTTGCTTCTGTTTTCGGTATCAGCAGCATCCCTACCTTCCTCTTCATCCCCGTGAAAGGCAAACCATCTGTGCAGATGGGTGCTATGCAAAAGGAGGATTTCGAAGGACTGATTGATAAAATTAAAATAAAAT
>OLSX01004130.1_pt1 | contig 11087 bp, 4 predicted proteins | sample 1673141 | NCBI WGS metagenome assembly OLSX01 (sample SAMEA3136759, study PRJEB25190) | human gut metagenome | biome: human gut; feature: human-associated habitat; material: faeces | place: Austria | collected 2013
CCAACAACCCCAGCGCGCCATCACCCCAGGCCAGTCGGTGGTCTTCTACCAGGACGACGTGGTGCTGGGCGGCGGCATCATTTTGTCAGGAGAAGATTGACTATGAGCAAAACGAAACATAAAAAGCGTCATCCTCAGGGAAAGCACGGCTACACCCCCACTCCGGTACCAGAGTCGGAGTTTGCCAGCGACGGCGCCCGGAAACGGATGAACCCCACCGCCCGCAATCTGATGCTTGTGGCTCTGGTCTGCCTTGCCATCTCGGAGATTCTGGTGCGGATGCAGCTTGTGCCGGAGGTGGTCTCTCTGATCATCAGCATTGTGGCTCTGGCCGCACTGGTGGTGGCGGTGTATCTCCAGTTCCACAATCCGGACGGCGGCTCTCAAAACCAGCCCAGGCTGTGATTTCCCCCTAATTGTGTTCCCAACGCCTTGTATTTTCCAGTTGGGTAATATATAATTGGATAGTTATCCCTGGACAGACCCCCTCTGTCCTCTATCTAGGAGGCCAATCATGAGAAAAGACTTTGCCCTGCCTGCGCTGGCCCTGGTGGGCGGTGCGGCGGGCTTTCTGGTGCGGCTGTGGCAGCGCGCCTCGGCGCTGGACCCCACCACCAACCTGTTTGCCCACGGTGCCACCGCCACCTGGGTTCTGCTGGCTGTAACGGCGGCGGTGGCCGTGCTGGCCCTGGTTCTGGGCTCCGGCGGCCGCTCTATCCCGGAACAGGAGGCCGCCCAGGCCTTCCAGTGCCCTTCCGCCGGCTATATGACCCTGATGGTGGTGTCCGGCATGGGCTTTCTGGTCTCGGCAGCCGCCGGCGTTCCCCAGCTGATGCAGGACCTGCGGGCCTGGCAGACCGCCCCGGAATACAACATGCTGCCCGTGGCTCTGGGGCTGTCCATCCTGGGCTGCCTGGCGGGCGCCATCGGCTCTCTGGTGCTGGGTAAGTCCAATTATCGGGCTGTGTCCGGCGAACAGGTCCGTCTGGCGGCCACTCTGCCCGCCTACGCCGCCCTGCCCTGGCTCATCCGCCTGTACCAGAGCTACTCCAGCGACCCGGTGCTGCTCAACTCCTTTGTCCCCCTGCTGGCCGCTGTCTTCCTGCTGCTGGCGCTTCGCGGCCAGGCGGCCTTCTTCTTCCGCCGCCCCCGCTGCCGCAGCTTTACCTTCTTCGGGGTGATGGGCATCTACTTTGGCCTCACCACCCTGGCTGACCGCCTGTCTCTGTTTGATTCCCTGCTGGCGGCCTCCTTTGTTGTGTGCTCCTTCGGCGCTCTGACGGCCCTGTCCGCCCGGCGCTTTTCCCCCACTCCCCTGGGACCGCGAATGCCCCGGGAGGATACGAATGATGGAACAAATTGAGAGCGAGAGGAAGTATGATTATGGAACGCAAACGCTTTTATATCACCACCCCCATTTATTACCCCAGCGATAAGCTGCACATCGGTCACACCTACTGCACCGTGGCCACCGACGCCATGGCCCGGTATAAACGCCTGTGCGGCTACGATGTGCTGTTTTTGACCGGTACCGACGAGCACGGCCAGAAGATTGAGGACAAGGCCAAGGAGGCCGGCGTCTCCCCCAAGGAGTTTGTGGACAAGATCGTCACCGGCGAGCGGGGCGTGCTGGACCTGTGGAAGCTGATGAACATCTCCAACGACCGCTTCATCCGCACCACCGACGACTACCATGTCTCCGCCATCCAGAAGATCTTCAAGAAGATGTACGACAACGGGGACATCTACAAGGGCACCTACAAGGGCAAGTACTGCAAGCCCTGCGAGTCCTTCTGGACCGAGAGCCAGCTGGTGGACGGCAAGTGCCCCGACTGCGGCCGGGAGGTCCAGGACGCGGAGGAGGAGGCCTACTTCTTCCGCCTGTCCAAGTACGCCGACCGCATCCAGCACCTGCTGGAGGACACCGACTTCCTGGAGCCCCGCTCCCGGGTCAACGAGATGGTCAACAACTTCATCAAGCCCGGCCTGGAGGACCTGTGCGTCTCCCGTACCAGCTTCACCTGGGGCGTGCCCGTGGACTTTGACCCGGGCCACGTGGTCTATGTGTGGGTGGACGCCCTCTTTAACTACACCACCGCCCTGGGATTTATGAACGACAAGTACGACGACTACGAGAAGTTCTGGCCCGCCGACGTCCACTTTGTGGGCAAGGAGATCGTCCGCTTCCACTCCATCATCTGGCCCGCCATGCTCATGAGCATGGATATGCCTCTGCCCAAGAAGGTGTTCGGCCACGGCTGGCTGCTGCTGGACGGCGGCAAGATGTCCAAGTCCAAGGGCAATGTGGTGGATCCCTATCTGCTGGCGGAGAAGTTCGGCGTGGATGCCCTGCGGTTCTTCCTGCTGCGGACCTTCCCCTTCGGCAGCGACGGAAATTTCTCCAACGAGCTGCTGATCCAGACCATCAACATCGATCTGGCTAACGATCTGGGCAATCTGGTGAGCCGCACCACCGCCATGGTGGAGAAGTACTTCGGCGGCACTCTGCCCACGGAGCGGCAGGAGGGCGAGCCGGATACGGAGCTGAGGACCATGGCCTCCACCCTCCGGGATCGCTATGAGGCGGAGATGGAGCGCTTCCAGTTCCAGAATGCGCTGGAGCAGGTGTTCAAGACCATCCAGCGGGCCAACAAGTATATCGACGAGAACGCCCCGTGGGCGCTGGCCAAGGATCCCGCCAACCGGGTGCGGCTGGCTACGGTGATGTATCATCTGCTGGAGACCATCCGCATCTGCGCCACGCTGCTGATGCCCTTTATGCCGGAGAGCGCCGAGAAGATCTTCGATCAGATCGGCGCTTGCCAAGGCTGCCGGACATGGGAGAAGGCCAACGTATGGGGCTCCCTGCGCCCCGACGCCACGGTCCACAAGGGCGAGGCCCTGTTTCCCCGTATCGACGCCGAAAAGGCGCTGGCAGAGCTGGAGGAGCTGGAGGCTCAGCAGCGCAAGGCGGCGCTGCCGGCGCTGGAGGTGGAGCCCTACACGGAGGAGAACGTGGACTTCGACACCTTCTGCAAGTCCGATCTGCGGGCGGTGAAGATCAAGAACTGCGAGCCGGTGAAAAAGAGCGACAAGCTGCTGAAGTTCACGCTGGATGACGGCTCCGGCACGGATCGGGTCATCCTCTCCGGCATCCGGCACTACTATGAGCCGGAGCAGCTCATCGGCAAGACCACCGTGGCCATTCTGAATCTGCCGCCCCGGAAGATGATGGGCATCCCCAGCTGCGGGATGCTGATCTCCGCCGTTCATAAGGAGCGGGGGGAGGAGAAGCTGCACCTGCTGCTACTGGACGACGCTATCCCCGCCGGCGCCAAGCTGTGCTGAGACGCCATATGATATCATAATAAATAACAAACAGGCGGGCGGCCCATCGGGCTACCCGCCTGTTATTTATATGTGCTTGTGCGGGGTATTTTCCAGTCTGCGGCAGCAAAAAAACCGGCCCGAAGAAAAATCGAGTCGGAAGGGGTTGACAAACGCAGACACATTTGGTACAATAAGACGCTTATATTCGGATAGTGGGGCCATATTCCCACTTCATCCGTAAGTGTATGATACCAGCTTTCGGCGGAATTTACAAGCGGGAACGGAAGAAAACGGACAACTGACCCGTGCGTATCACGACGAAGGCGGCGCCCCGTGGCGGGGGAGAGCCTGTGCCGGAGACGGCCCCTGCGGAGGCCGGGACAGGCGGCGTGGATGTGTAAGAGGATGTTAAAAAGCTAAAAGAAAGGCGTGAGTGTTGAAGATGGCCAAGGACAAGTACTATGGCAAGACCCTGCGAAAGAATTTTGCCAGACACGAGGAAGTCATGGCGATGCCCGACCTGCTGGAGATCCAGAAGAAATCCTACAAGTGGTTTCTGGACACCGGCCTGCGGGAGGTGTTTGCGGACGTAGCCTCCATCACGGACTATGCCGGTAATCTGGAGCTGAGCTTTATCGATTACAGCATGGACGAGAAGCCCAAGTATGACGTGGAGGAGTGCAAGGCCCGTGACGCCACGTATGCCGCCCCCATGAAGGTCAGCGTGCGGCTGCGGAACAAGGAGACGGGCGAAATCAAGGAGCAGGAGATCTTCATGGGTGATTTCCCCCTGATGACTCACTCTGGCACCTTCGTCATCAACGGCGCCGAGCGTGTGGTGGTCAGCCAGATCGTCCGCTCCCCCGGCATCTACTACGGCAAGGAGATCGACCTCAAGACCGATCTGCCCCTGCTGACCTCCACCGTCATCCCCTACCGCGGCGCATGGCTGGAGTACGAGACCGACACCAGCGAGGTGTTCTGGGTCCGCATCGATAAAAACCGGAAGCTGCCCATCACCTGCCTGATCCGTGCGCTGGGCCTCAAGACGGACAGCGAGATCATGGACCGCTTCGGTGACGATCCCCGCATCGTGGCGACCATGGAGAAGGACGCCTGCAAGACGTATGAGGACGCCATGCTGGAGATCTACCGCAAGCTGCGCCCCGGCGAGCCCCCCACGCTGGACTCCGCCGAGACCCTGATGCAGAACCTGTTCTTCGATCCCCGGCGGTACGATCTGAGCATCGTGGGCCGGTATAAGTTCAATAAGAAGCTGACCCTGTGGACGCTGGCCAAGGGCCAGCAGCTGGCTATGCCTGTGGCCGACCCCGCCACCGGAGAGATCCTCTTCGACGAGGGCCACGTCCTCACCGGCGCAGAGTGCCGGGAGCTGGACGCCATCGGCGTGGCGGAGGTCTCCGTGAAGCTGGACAGCGGCGATGTGATCCGGGTGTTCACCAACCGGATGTGCGACATGAGCCGCTACGTGGATTTCGATCCCAAGGAGTGCTGCGGCATCAAGGAGCGGGTGCGCTTCGACGTGCTGCAGGAGCTGCTGGGCCAGTACAGCGGCGAGGAGTTGATGGAGCAGTGCAGGCTCCACGCCGACGATCTGGTGCCCAAGCACATCATCGTGGACGACATTCTGGCCTCCATCAACTATATGAACGCTCTGGCCCACGGACTGGTCAACAAGGATGATATCGACCATCTGGGCAACCGCCGCCTGCGCTGCGTGGGCGAGCTGCTGCAAAACCAGTTCCGCATCGGCTTTAGCCGCATGGAGCGTGTCATCCGGGAGCGCATGACCATTCAGGATCTGGATATCGTCACGCCCCAGAGCCTCATCAACATCCGGCCCGTTACGGCGGCCATCAAGGAGTTCTTCGGCTCCAGCCCCCTGAGCCAGTTCATGGATCAGACCAACCCGCTGGCGGAGCTGACCCACAAGCGGCGTCTGTCCGCTCTGGGACCCGGCGGTCTGTCCCGTGAGCGTGCCAACATGGAGGTCCGTGACGTGCATTACAGCCACTATGGCCGTATGTGCCCCATCGAGACGCCTGAAGGCCCCAACATCGGCCTGATCTCCTATCTGGCCACCTATGCACGGGTCAACGAGTACGGCTTCATCGAGGCCCCCTTCCGCCGGGTGGAGCATCCCTCCGGCCGTGTCACCGACGAGATCACCTATATGACCGCCGACGTGGAGGATCAGTACATCGTCTGCCAGGCCGCCGAGCCGGTGGACGAGAACGGCTGCCTCATCGGGCCCCGTATCACCTGCCGCCATCAGGACGAAACCATTCAGGTGGAGCCGGAGTATGTGGACTATATGGACATCTCCCCCCGTATGATGGTGTCCATCGCTACGGCCATGATCCCCTTCCTGCCCAACGACGACGCCAACCGTGCGCTGATGGGCGCCAATATGCAGCGGCAGGCCGTGCCTCTGCTGCGGCCGGAGGCCCCCATCGTGGGCACCGGTATGGAGCATAAGATCTGCCTGGACTCCGCCGTGGCGGTGCTGGCCGAGGGCGACGGTATCGTCACCAAGGTGGACGCCACCAACGTGTCCGTCAAGTATGACGCCGGCGAGACCAAGGACTATAAGCTCATCAAGTTCCTGCGCTCCAACCACGGCACCTGCATCAACCAGAAGCCCATCGTTTCTGTGGGCGAGCGGGTCCACGGCGGCGACGATCCCACGGTGCTGGCCGACGGCCCTGCCACGCAGGAGGGCGAGATCGCTCTGGGCCGCAACATTCTGGTGGGCTTCATGACGTGGGAAGGCTACAACTACGAGGACGCCGTGCTGCTCAACGAGCGGCTGGTGAAGGAGGATGTGTATACCTCCATCCATATCGAGGAATATGAGATCGACGCCCGTGACACCAAGCTGGGGCCTGAGGAGATCACCCGTGACATCCCCAACGTGGGCGAGGATGCTCTGAAGGATCTGGACGAGCGGGGCATCATCCGGGTGGGTGCCGAGGTCCACGCCGGGGACATTCTGGTGGGCAAGGTCACCCCCAAGGGCGAGACCGATCTCACCGCCGAGGAGCGCCTGCTGCGGGCCATCTTCGGCGAGAAGGCCCGTGAGGTCCGTGATACATCCCTGAAGGTGCCTCACGGCGAGAGCGGCATCATCGTAGATGCCAAGGTATTTACCCGTGAAAACGGCGACGAGCTGGGGCCGGGCGTGAATCAGGTGGTCCGTGTCTACATCGCTCAGCGCCGCAAGATCCAGGTGGGCGACAAGATGGCCGGCCGTCACGGCAACAAGGGCGTCGTGTCCCGTGTGCTGCCTCAGGAGGATATGCCCTTCCTGCCCGACGGCACGCCGCTGGATATCGTGCTGAACCCCCTGGGCGTTCCCTCCCGTATGAACATCGGTCAGGTGCTGGAGGTCCATCTGGGCTACGCCGCCAAGACTCTGGGCTGGAAGGTGGCTACCCCCATTTTCGACGGCGCCACCGATAAGGATATTTCCGAGGCCCTGCAGCTGGCGGGTCTGGACCCGGAGGGCAAGAGCTGGCTGTACGACGGCCGCACCGGCGAGCGCTTTGACAACAAGGTCACGGTGGGCTATGTGTACTTCCTGAAGCTGCACCATCTGGTGGATGATAAGATCCACGCCCGTTCCACCGGTCCCTACTCTCTGGTGACCCAGCAGCCCCTGGGCGGCAAGGCCCAGTTCGGCGGCCAGCGCTTCGGTGAGATGGAGGTGTGGGCGCTGGAGGCCTACGGCGCCAGCTACACCCTGCAGGAGATCCTCACCGTCAAGTCCGACGATGTGACGGGCCGTGTCCGCACCTACGAGGCCATCGTCAAGGGCCACAACGTGCCGACCCCCGGCGTGCCGGAGTCCTTCAAGGTGCTGGTGAAGGAGCTGCAGTCCCTGTGCCTGGATATTCAGGTGCTGGACGAGGACGGCAACCAGATCGAGCTGAAGGAGGACGAGGACGCTCTGGATACCTTCAATCTGGCCCGGATGGATGCCGACGACGAGCGCCAGAACCGCTATGCCGACGACAACGAGCTGGCGGATGCGGGCTTTGACTACGTGGCCGACGAGGAAGTGGACGCTTCCTACGACGGAGACGGGGAAGAATTTTAAGGACAGGAGGAGCAGCATACTATGAGTTACGCAACATTTGACGCCATTAAAATCGGAATCGCTTCTCCGGAAATGATCCGTGAGTGGTCCTACGGCGAGGTGAAGAAGCCGGAGACCATCAACTACCGCACCCTGAAGCCGGAGCGGGACGGCCTGTTCTGTGAGCGCATCTTCGGGCCCACCAAGGACTGGGAGTGCCACTGCGGCAAGTATAAGAAGATCCGCTACAAGGGCAAGATCTGCGACCGCTGCGGCGTGGAGGTCACACGGGCCAAGGTGCGCCGTGAGCGCATGGGCCACATCGAGCTGGCCACCCCCGTCAGCCATATCTGGTACTTCAAGGGTATCCCCTCCCGGATGGGCCTGCTGCTGGACATCAGCCCCCGCATTCTGGAGAAGGTGCTGTACTTCGCCGCCTATATCGTCACCGATCCCGGCGAGACGCCGCTGGTGAAGAACCAGATCCTCTCCGAGAAGGAATACCGGGATATGCGGGAGAAGTACGAGGATGACTTCGATGCCGGTATGGGTGCCGAGGCCGTGAAGAAGCTTTTGCAGCAGGTGGATCTGGAGGGCCTGAGCCAGCAGCTCCACGCCGAGCTGAAAACCGTCTCCGGCCAGAAGAAGGCCCGTGTGGTGAAGCGGCTGGAGGTGGTGGACGCCTTCCGCCTGTCCGGCAACAAGCCGGAGTGGATGGTCATCGACGTGCTGCCGGTGATCCCCCCGGAGCTGCGCCCCATGGTGCAGCTGGACGGCGGCCGGTTCGCTACCTCTGACCTCAACGACCTGTATCGCCGGGTCATCAACCGCAACAACCGCCTCAAGCGCCTGATGGAGCTCAACGCCCCCGATATCATCGTCCGCAACGAAAAGCGGATGCTGCAGGAGGCCGTGGACGCCCTCATCGACAACGGTCGCCGTGGCCGTCCCGTCACCGGCGCCAATAACCGTGCCCTCAAGTCTCTGAGCGATATGCTCAAGGGCAAGCAGGGCCGCTTCCGCCAGAATCTGCTGGGCAAGCGTGTGGACTACTCCGGGCGCAGCGTTATCGTGGTCGGCCCTGAGCTGAAGATCTACCAGTGCGGCGTACCCAAGGAGATGGCCGTGGAGCTGTTCCGCCCCTTCATCATGAAGAAGCTGGTGGAGGATGGCTCCGCCAACAACATCAAGTCCGCCAAGAAGATGGTGGATAAGGGCCGCACCGAGGTGTGGGACGCTCTGGACGAGATCATCAAGGATCACCCCGTGATGCTCAACCGTGCGCCTACGCTGCACCGTCTGGGCATTCAGGCCTTCGAGCCGGTGCTGGTGGAAGGTCGTGCTCTGAAGCTGCACCCCCTGAACTGCACCGCCTTCAACGCCGACTTCGACGGCGACCAGATGGCGATCCACGTCCCCCTGTCCGCCGAGGCTCAGGCCGAGGCTCGTCTGCTGATGCTGTCGGCCAACAACCTGCTGCGTCCGCAGGACGGCGGCCCCGTCACCGTGCCTACGCAGGATATGGTGCTGGGCTCCTACTACCTGACCTTCGAGCGGTTTGAAAACGGTATGTGCCAGATGACCAATGACGAGTTCTGGCCCGAGGGCATCGACTTTGCGCTGGCTGGTAAGAGCTATGACGAGCTCACCGACGAGGAGAAGGAGCAGAACCGCCTCAACGTCTACCGGGACGAGGACGAGGTGCTGATGGCCTACAACGAGCACATCATCGGCATCCACCAGCCCGTGTGGGTGCGGGTGGAGAAGAAACTGGGCGACGAGACGCTGCGCCATGTGGTGCGGGCGACTCCCGGCCGGATCATCTTCAACCGCAACATCCCCCAGGATCTGGGCTTTGTCAAGCGCTTCAACGAGGACGGTACGCCCTCCGATAAGTTCTTCGACTATGAGATCACCGAGACCTGCGGCAAGAAGCTGCTGGGCAAGATCGTGGACCGCACCATCAAGCAGTATGGCTTTACCATCGCCGCCGAGGTGCTGGACAACATCAAGGCCACCGGCTATAAGTACTCCACCCGTGGCTCCATTACCATCTCCATTGCGGATATGACGGTACCCGAGAAGAAGTACTCCCTCATTGCCGAGACGGAGCAGCGAGTGGTGGATATCGAGGACCAGTACAACATGGGCTTCATCACCGACGAGGAGCGCTACAAGCTGGTGGTGCGTGAGTGGGAAAAGACCACCAACGATGTTACCGATGCCCTGACCGCCAGTCTGGATAAGTATAATCCCATCTTCATGATGGCCGACTCCGGCGCCCGCGGCAGCATGAAGCAGATCCGTCAGCTGACCGGTATGCGTGGCCTGATGGCCAACACCGCCGGTAAGACCATCGAGATCCCCATCAAGGCAAACTTCCGCGAGGGTCTGTCCGTGCTGGAATACTTCATCTCCAGCCGCGGCGCCCGTAAGGGCCTGGCCGATACGGCGCTGCGTACCGCGGACTCCGGTTACCTCACCCGCCGCATGGTCGACGTCTGCCAGGACGTCATCATCCGCTCCGACGACTGCGGCGCGGACCGCGGCATCATCGCCAGCGAGATCAGCGAGAACGGTCAGGTCATCGAGAAGTTCTCCGAGCGCATCCACGGCCGCTATCCCGTCCACGACATCCTCAAGCCCGGCACCGACGAGGTGCTGATCTCCAAGGATCACATGATGGACGCCTCCGACGCCGATCTGCTTGAGAAGTTCGACATTCACGAGGTCGAAATCCGCACCGTCCTGACCTGCCGCGCCCATTCCGGCGTGTGCGCCAAGTGCTACGGCATGAACCTGGCGACCAGCAAGCCCGTCGGCCCCGGCGAGGCGGTCGGCATCATCGCCGCACAGTCCATTGGCGAGCCCGGCACGCAGCTGACGATGCGTACCTTCCACACCGGCGGCGTTGCCGGCGGCGACATCACGCAGGGTCTTCCGCGTGTTGAGGAGCTGTTCGAGGCGCGCCGTCCCAAGAAGATGGCGACGCTTTCCGAGATCGCCGGTAAGGTCAGGTTCGAGGAGGCCACGAAGGGCAGCCTGCTGAACATCATCGTGACCGCCGACGACGGCGACACCCGCACCTACTCCGTGCCGCACACCGGTCTGCGCGTGAAGGACGGCGACGTGATCGAAAAGGGCTGCCAGCTGCAGGAGGGCGCGCTCAACCCGCACGACGTGCTGCGCATCCGCGGCGCTTCCGCCGTTCACAACTACCTCATTCAGGAGGTTTTGAAGGTCTACCGTCAGCAGGGCGTTGACATCAACGATAAGCATATCGAGGTCATCGTCCGCCAGATGATGCGCAAGGTGCGCGTGGAGGAATCCGGCGACACCAACCTGCTCTCCGGCGCGATGGTCGACGTTCTGGAGTTGATGGACGCCAATGAGGACATTGCGCGCCGCAATGCCGCCGGCGAGGTCAACGCCGAGACCGGTGAGCCGCTGCGTGAGGCTGAGGCCACCCAGCTCCTCATGGGTATCACCAAGGCGTCCCTCGCCACCGATTCCTTCCTCTCCGCCGCGTCCTTCCAGGAGACCACCAAGGTGCTCACCGAGGCCGCCATCAAGGGCAAGGTCGACCACCTGCTCGGCCTGAAGGAGAACGTCATCATCGGTAAGCTCATTCCCGCCGGCGCGGGCCTGACCGCCTACC
>OLSX01004132.1_pt1 | contig 11086 bp, 15 predicted proteins | sample 1673141 | NCBI WGS metagenome assembly OLSX01 (sample SAMEA3136759, study PRJEB25190) | human gut metagenome | biome: human gut; feature: human-associated habitat; material: faeces | place: Austria | collected 2013
CACTCTGTCCAGATTTTTTGCATTGAAAAATCCATATGAAAATGCCATAAAATCACGCTCCTTTGAATGTTGGTGTTAAACTCCGGCCATTCTGGTCAAAGCTTTCAACCATGCCGATCAGCTGTATTTTTGGCTGTATCAAGCCAAAACGTTTATGCTCCACCGTCACATAATCACCGACAAAGTAATCCTTGTTGTACTGATACTGGGTGGAAAATGCTGCGATTGTAGATTCCGATGCCGTCTGTTGAGAAACCATGTTTTCAGCACCGGATTCTTTTAATAGTTCCAGATATTCTGCATCACTGACATCTTCCTCCTGTGCAGTGTTTCGCTCATCCACATAAACTTCATAGCGGGCAAGATAGGTAGGTTCTGTGCCATTGCAGTAAGTGGTTCTTTTTCTTGCATTTCCTTCACCACAACCGAAAATATATGCGAAATTCTTCTGAACGGAAGAATCCGCAGCATAGGAAAATGAAAGCAGATTGTTATAGGAATCTGAAAACACGATATGTGGATTAGTGTTTTGCTGTATACTCCTGTCCGTTCCCTCAAATAAATCGCACTTCAGCGTATTGCCGTCTATGCGGATATTTATTGAGCCACCGATTGTTTCACAGATTGTATACAGCCATTCCATCAGATTATCATAGCTGACCTGTAGTCTTGTTTTTCCCTGCCAGCATTCGCCGCTGACCATTCCCATAGAAAGACCGGGAATACTGCGAATGCTTGCTGAGATTACGTTCTGCGACAGCACGTTTCTGACAATGTTTTCGTAGGTGTTGTTCGCCGAAAATGAAGGATAAATAATTCTTCGTTCTAGCAGGCAAGTGAGAAATCTGCCCGAAACAGTAAGGTAATTGCCGTCTTCTGCATCAGTTTCAATTTTTACCGATTCGATAATGCCAAAATGCTTACTATCATCATCTCTGCCAACAATTCTGCCCAGCTGAAAAATCTCAACGTTTTCAGGATTGGCGGCAATGTACACTTCAAATGAACCGCACTGATAATATTCCACGTCCCACAGGAGAGAAGAAAAACTGTCGCAGACTGCCATAAGCTCAACGGAAATCTGCTTTTCGTTTGCTGATAAGCTGTAAATTTCAATCTGCATTTTTTACACTCCTAAATAGGCATTTCTGTGCATCAACGTGACTTTCAGATTTTTCACACCACGCACCGCCTGAACATGAAATGTATTTTTGCCCTCACGGAGAGAAAGCCATGTTGAACCTGAAACAAGACGGTTAATAATGTTGCTGTCCACACCGTTACGGGTAAGGGTAACCGTTTTATTGCCTGTTTTGGTGGTTATCATGATGATATCACCTTTCAGAATGTCACCTTTGATTTGTAGGTATTCTCCGGTATCAGCATTGTAAATTGTAGGTGTAACTGCCGCAATTTCCGGCACGGTTTCGCTTGATGAAGCCTCTATCTGAATCGCGAATCCTGTTTCATCACCATCATTCTGTATGATAATGTTGTCCGTTGTGCTGTAAACACCCAAAGGAAAAGGAGCATCACTTTCCGGGAAGGGAAAATGGAATGCTCCAGTCACTTGGCTATAGTAGGCATAGACTGCAGATGTGCTGTGCCAGTATGGATCAGAACAGATAATGCTGATCTGTCCGCTTGTGAGGGTATCGAAGTTGCTGATTTCACAGGTTTCTACATAGCCCTCGGTGTATACATCTATTCCGGCAGTCTTGTAGTAAACCTTGATATATCGGGACGGTTTTACCACACGGTAGAGGGCGTGACGGCGTTTTTCCAGCCCTATACCACGCATTTCAAAGCTGATGACAAGATTACGCTTTTCAATAAAAGCATTGTTCAGATAGCTGCCGTCCATGCCGGCGTAGGTAGAGGTGCTGATTGTTCCAGCCGGAGGGTTGAGTCCGTCAATTTTTGAGGTCATGTATTGGTTGGCGGTAGTGGTCATGTCGATACGGTCGCCAGATTGGTTTTCGAGGTTTAGGTTAAAGAACATGTAATACCACCTTTCATGGAGTTGACTTTTTTGTGTGAAGAGAGTATAATTAAACATAACAAGTGAAACGGTAGTTCATTGTATCTGGGAGGTCATATTTAATGAGTATGAAAGAAGCATTTGAAACATTTTTTGAAGAGATGACACAGAACTATTTGAATGAATTGGGAGTTCCGCCGCAGGCTCCATGCAATGAGAAGCGTCGCCCTACGGGATTGTTTCTATTAGAAACAAAAAACAGCGAGGGATATGCACAGTGGAAGCCGAAACTACAGGATAAGCCAGTGTCTTTTGATAATATTGAAAATAAACTTGGATTTAAAATACATCCACAAATTAAAGAATACTTTTCCACGTACTGGTTCCTCCCTTTAGAAGCGAAAATTTTGACAGCAGATAGTAAGATTTCGTTTACTCTTAGTGGAGTTACGCAATATACTTCTCTCGAAGATGTTCTCTTACACAATTTCAATTGTTCTGAGGCACATTATTTAAATGACCACAATTATTTCTTGCTTGGTACATATTGTAAGATAGATGGTGTTGATAGCTATCTTGTTCAAGTAAACAACGAGTCTGGTGAGGTTACTGCTGTAGAGGTTATGGATAAACGTTCCGTACATCTTGCAGACTCAATCGAAGAACTGCTTTGTAATATGAAAGGAATATGGTGATTATATACTATTGAAAGTTGTACATACAAAATGTACTTTGGGGGTAATTTATTATGAGTATGAAAGAAGCATTTGAAACTTTTTTTAAGGAAATGACGCAAAACAACTTGAAAAAGAAGGGTATGCCACCTAAAGCACCATGTAATGAAGAAAAATTTCCCACAGGATTGTTTTTGCTTGAAACTTTAGATGATGAAGGTTATGCTCAATGGAAACCCAAACTTCAGGAGAACCCTGTTTCTTTTGAAATCGTAGAAAAAGAACTCGGCTTTACTATCCACCCGCAAATCAAAGATTATTTGTCCACCTATTGGTTTCTTGCTTTGGATGGAAGACTACAAACCTCAAGAGAAAAAGTAATATTAAGGTTGAACGGACTTAACCCATATATTGATCTTAATGAACTTATCAAATCAGCTTTCGATAATGAAGAAACACATTATATGAGCGATCATAAGTATTTTTTAATTGGTACATATTGCATGATAGACGGCAATGACAGCTATCTTGTTCAAGTAAATAATGATACTGGTGAGGTGACTGCCGTTGATGTTAAGGACAAAATTTCTATTAAGCTGGCAGATTCTATCGAAGAACTGCTGAAAAATATGAAAGGTAAATGGTTAATTAATTCTTGATTTACACACAAAAGGACTGCCTACAAAGTCCCTTTTCTCATGTCTTAAGTGCATTTCTCGTCAACCGATAAATCTCCAGCCGTGACAGCGACTTAGGCGAGTTATTCGTCTGATTCACTGTCCGGCTGTTGTCGTTGTTGTAGTAGTTGTTGACCGTACCGCCGGAACTGCCGTCAACGACTGCACCGGAGATACCACTTAAGCTGTAATTCAAATCAGAATCCATAGTCAGCTGCATCGCCTGAGCAACGTTATCGACCGCCTTTTCCACATACTTTTTGCTCTTATCAATACCCTCAGCCAGACCCTTCATAAAGTCCGGCATCCAGCTTTCGTAATCGGTCAGCGGACCTTTGTCCGGTACGGAAAAGTGCAGGAAGTCACGAATCGTATCTGCCACACCAGTGACCGTATCTGCCAGATTGCTTATCATACTCTTGATACCGTTAATGATACCGCTGATAATGTCTGCACCCCAGTTCCACGCATCGGATGCAAGCCCCTTGATCCAGTCAACCGCCGCCTGAAATCCGTCCTGAATGGCAGTTTTCACGCCGCTGACCTTTGTGGAAACAGCGCTTTTAATGCTGTCCCAGATGTTGGAGATCGTGGATTTGATGGTGTTCATGATGCTTGAAATCTTGCTGGAAATAGAATTCCAAACAGATGAAACCACGCTTTTGATGCTGTTCAGAATAGGACTCAAAAAGCCATAAATCGCATTCCAGACCGAAGTTATCACGGATTGAATTGCGCCAAACACTGTATCAATGACGCTTTTAATAGCGTTCCAGATGGTAGTAAAAGTGTTTTTGATGCCTTCCAGAATCGGCGTCAGAAATGAAACAATTGCATTCCATATAGCAGAAATTTTCTCCGAAATCCAGTCCATCGCCATTCCGATGAGAATCTGAATCGCCTGAAATATTGTCTCAAACAGGTATTTGAAAGCATCCAGAAGAGGCGCAATGGTTTCATAAATGCTGTTCCAGACGGTCATAATGGTGTTGTAAATGGTCTGGAATACTGTGGAAACCACCGTGTAAATGGCATTAAAAATATTGCTGAAAAAGGTGTAGATTCCAGTCCAGGTATTGACGAAAAAGTCCCGGATACCCGTAACTATTCCGGTAAAAAACGTGGAAATACTCGTCCATATGTTCACAAAGAAGTCCCTGATAGAAGTCCATACCTCGTTCCAGCTTGTGCCGAACCAACCCAGCACCACATCGGCAATGCCTTTCAGGGTGTTCAGAATATTGGCAAAGGTGGATACAATGAAATCCCAAATCGAAGTGAAAATCCCTTTGACACCATCCCACAGCTGACTCCAGTTGCCGGTAAATAGACCTATGAACACATCCAGCAGTCCCAGAATGATGCCGGATATCTCAGAGAAAATATTTGCAATATTCTGAAATACGCCCTCAAACACAGGGGCAAGGAGATTACATAACGCATCCCATGCCGCTTTCAGCATATCGGTGAAGCTTTCAAAGTTGAATCCAAGCGCATTGATGCGGTCGGTGATGCCTTGCGTCAGACCGGAAAATGTACTTTTGATTTGTTCCCATATGCCGAGAATATTATTTTTAAAGTTCTCGTTTGTTCTCCATAAATGCATGAAAGCCGCTACAAGAGCCGCAATTGCCGCAACCACGGCAAGAATTGTTCCCATAGAAACGCCTAGAGCACCAGTCACAGCGGTAATGCCGCCTTTGACCGCACTAATCGCAGCAGGTGCTTTTGATACAAGTGAAAGAACACTACCAATGCCGGAGATTGTCTTGCCAAGCACAATGAGTATCGGTCCCAGAGCCGCCGCCACCAGGGCGATTTTCACGATGGTTTCTTTTGTCTGTGGGTCTAACTGATTCAGCTTATCCACCAATCCTTGAATACGGGAAACAATGGAACGAATGGCAGGCATCAGAATGTCCGAAAAAGAAATCGCCAGTTCTTCCAGCTGAGATTTCAGAATGGTCAGCTGTCCGGCAAGGTTGTCCTGCATGGTTTCTGCCATGGAAAGGGACGTGCCGTCACAGTCAGAAATTGCACCGGATAGCTTTTCGATATCCGCAGGTGCGGCGTTCATGAGAGCAAGGAAACCGGACATTGCATTTTTGCCCACAAGAGCCTGTGCAGCGGACGCCTGTTCCGATTCAGAAAGTCCGGCAAAAGCAATTCTGCAATCAGCCAGAATATCGGAAAGTTCACGCATACTGCCGTCTGCATTGGTGGTCTGAATTTCCACTTCACCGATGGATTCGCCGCAAAATTTCACATCGCCTGCAAGGGCAGTCATAATAGAGCGCAGTGATGTTCCTGCCTGGGTGGACTTGATTCCGGCGTTTGCCATCAAGCCGATCGCCTCTGCTGTATCCTCTACGGAGAAACCAAGAGAACCAGCAACCGGAGCAGCATACTTGAAGGTTTCACCCATCATGGAAACGTTTGTATTGGCATTACTGGATGCTGCCGCCAGTACATCAGCAAAGTGGGCACTGTCGGCAGCAGTCAAACCAAAAGCGGTCAACGCATCTGTCACAATATCAGAGGTTGTAGCCAAATCTTCTCCCGAAGCGGCAGCAAGATTCATGATGCCTTCGATGCCGGAGAGCATATCTTCTGTTTTCCATCCTGCCATTGCCATATAGTTCATGGCTTCAGCAGCTTCACTTGCGGAGAATTTTGTTTGAGAACCCATTTCACGTGCTTTATCTCGTAAAGCTTGCAGATCATCACCAGTCGCACCGGATACAGCGGCGACCTTGCTCATGGCTGAATCAAAGTCTGCGCCGGTCTTGACCGCAGCAGTTCCCAGTGCAGTGATTCCGGCAGTCACAGGGAGCAGCTTTTCACCTGCACCGGAGATTTTATCACCAACATTCTGCATCACTTCACCAGCGGCACCGATTTTCGCAAATGCTGTGTTGGTTTTATCTGCTTCTGTTTGCAGGTTCCGCAATTCCTGTTCCGTTTCAATAATTTCACGCTGGAGAGCGTCGTATTGCTCCTGTGAGATGTCGCCATTTGCAAGAGCTGTATTTGCCTGTTCTGCCGCAGTTTTGAGGGTTTCCAGTTTTTCTTTTGTGGAGGAAACCGCATCGGCTAACAGCTTCTGCTTCTGGGAGAGTAATTCTGTATTACTTGGATCCAGTTTCAGCAGCTTTTCCACGTCTTTCAGCTGTGTCTGGGTAGTGTGGATATTTTTGTTGACGCTTTCCAGTGCTTTGGAAAGCTTGGTGGTGTCGCCGTTAATTTCGACTGTGATGCCTTTAATTCTGTTTGCCATGCGACTTCACCTCCTCTGTGAGGGCATGAAAAAAGAGCCTGGTTCGGCTCTTGAATGTATATAAAAAAACACCGCCGGAGCGATGCTTTTATAATGATGAAATTGTTTATTCTTCGTCCTTAAAAAGAACATGCATATAATCGCTTTTACCATATAGGACTCTGTCGATATATACATCAGTTCTGTTTGTGCGATAAAATGCCATATAGTTTCCGTGGATGACATAACGATAGCCGCTGTTCAGTCCAGAAAGAAAATAAAGCGGCGTACCCATTTCAGGTTGCTCTACCAGCATATCCACAGCATTCATGATACCGTCAATCGTATTCTGTGCAGCAATAGGATTGCAAAGGCTCTGAGAAATATATGTCCAGATTTCATCAAGGTCATTCAGTGCAATCGGGGAATAATGTATCTCAGCCATTTGCTTTTCTCCTGAAATGCTCCCTTACATCATCGGATGATAGCCATCCCTGTTCTTCACCGGCTTTTCTGCCTTTTTCCAGCTCGCACATCAGACGAAGGGCAGCCTTTGTTTTTTCATATTCTTCCTGTTCAGCGATATCAACAATTGCATAGCAACCTCTGCCGTTTTTCGTCAGATAAACAGGTGCGCCGAAAGCAACATCCTGTAAAACAGCGGAATAGTTTCTTAAATCGGAAATCGGTTTAATCGTCGGCATAGAAACACGCCCTTTCTTTTAGGTTACTTCTATTATAACCGATTTTTACGTAAAAGTCAACATCAAGTTTTACTGCGAATTTCACTTAAAATTGATCGAAGTCAGACTGCTGTGCCTTATAATCATACTTCACATCATCATTCTCCTGTTCGGTAAACATATCATTCACAAGTCCAATCGTCAATAAATCCAAATCGTCCATCCCTAGACCCAACTGTACACACCGCAACAGAAAAAGCGGTGTTGTCATTTCTCTGTCAATCGGGCGATGTTTTTTTTAGATTCCACCTGTGTTTCGATGTTCAGTCCCCAGAGTTCAATCAGTTGTGGGAGAATTTCATAAATACTGAACGTGTTAAATTTCTCAAGCCAATCATCCGGAGAGGATGGAACATTGTCAGGATCAGCGTGTTTCGCCATAATATAGGCGATATTCTCAAAGACCTCCAAGCTCTCAATGTCCAGACCAGAGCTATCCTCATCGCCCTCGGATACAGATTTCTGCAGTGCCGCAAAATCCTTGTAAATATCTCTTCCGAATTTCAGTCGGTATAATCTTGGCACTGCAGCGCTTGCCTTGAAAGGAACTTCTATGCCGTCCACCAGAATATTTTTCTTGATTGCCATGGAATCACCCCTTTACGATTTGGTTGTAGTAGTGGTAGTCGTTGTCGTGGTCTTCACAGATGTATCCGGATTATACGGCATCTTGTACCAGTTGTTGTAGGTGGTTTCGTCTGTTTCTTCACAGGTTTTCGCCTTCACCAGACCGGTTGGAAGTGCCGTTGCTGTGAGAGAAAGAGTTTCTGTTTTAACCTCAGTAGAATCTTCCGTTGTCTGTCCTTCTGTTGCAGGACGGCTTGCACTGCAGCAGTAGAGGACATGACGAATCTTGTGCTTGTCACCGGAGAACTCAAACATCAGTGCAAACTGCGCAGGTTCTGCATCATTCTGTTCTACAAGCACACCATGGTTATCCAGAATTTCACCAAGAATTTCTGTGGCAAATTCTGTGGTAACAAGTGCCACTTCGAGATCACCCTCATAGCCAGAATTGTTATTGATGACATAGTATACACCATTGTCGGCATAGAAATTTTCGTTGCCGCCGTTGGCATCAATAGACAATGAAACTGCACCAGGAAGGCTTACTGATTCGCCATATGCTGGTACCGTCTTGTTTCCATCAGAATCTTCGCCCCATTGGATAATCTTTGCCCAATGTACGTTGGACAAGCCAAATTTCACCTTGTTTCTTTTCTTTGCCATAAATCAAACCTCCGTTTCGTAAAGTACTTCATAAAGTCGTTCTGACTCAATCCATACCGCAGATTTGTTGTAAAAAATATGATGCTGTCTTAAAATATCCTCCACACGCTCTTCTGTTTCCGGGGATTTTTCATCGGTGTACAGTTCGATATCCAGCTGTTTGAAACTGTGATATGTCAAATTATCTGCACCGAAAGTATTTTCTCCCGGAGAAAGAAAAAGCAGAAACGGGGGATTCGGACTTTCGCCCTCGGCAAAATGGTGATAAGCAAAGGGTAGTCCAATTTCCTGCATCATTTCATTGATTTCTTCGTATGTCATGATAATGCCTTTCTGATAAGATTCTCCAGTAATTCTTCACCGTTCTCTTCAGCCGGAGCGATATGCGGTCTGGCAGCAACACGACCACCACCACGCTTGGCATGACCATGCTCCAGCAAATGTGCAAGCTGATAGCGGTTTTTGGAATGTACCATCATTTCCAGTGAATGACTGTTTTCACGGACCTTTTTCGTTGCCCAACTTTTTGAATAAGCACCAGTGTCTTTCGGGGCATTGCAAGATAGCTCTTTCTTGACTTCGGTTGCAGTCTTTCGGACTGCTTTTTTCATTTCAGTATCTGCAAGGTCCGCATATTCTGTCAGACCTTTCATAATCTCAGATGCCATATCATCAACAGAAGTCATCGCAATCACCAGCCTTTCTTGTCCCTGCAACAATTTTCATATAGTCCAGTGATTTGTAATTCGGCAGAATGCCGTCTATGTTATAGGTCAGCCCACGGAATAGAATCTTGTGGGTTGTGGAATTGATACGCAATGTATCCGGTGTCTGTCGCACAGTAAATTCCAGAGAGCTGACCTCTTTGGTGACACCTGCATCTGTGGTTTCAGAAGATGATTTCACATTGACAGCCGCCCAGCAGGAGAAAAGCTCCTCCCACTGTGCCTTATGATTGCCGATGCTGTCAATTTTCGTGCTGTGCTCCAGAATGGTGATTCGCTGATTCAGATTTCCAATCTCCATCAGATTACCCCCTCACGCTGTGCAAAGAGAATAGAACGAAGCGTAAGTGTCAGCTTTTTGTAATCTGCTGTATTGCGATTTTCATAAAGATATCCAAGTGCAAACAGCATAGCTGTCCGCACCGTATCTTCATTTTCTGAAAGCTTTTCTTCGTTCATTCTGCCTACGTCCATGCACAGTTTTTTGGCAGTCAGAAGTAAGTCCTGAATCAGCTTGTCATCCTCGCTGTGATCCACACGAAGATAGTTTTTTGCTTCTTGTAATGTTACCACCCACTCCAGCCCCTTTCTGCTATTATGCCTTTGTTGTGGAAGTGCCCTTGATAGTCAGTGTCTTTACAGCCTCGGGAAGAATCAGTTTTCCGTCAACACGCTGTGACGCAAGGAAACCAATCTGTCCGTTCATGGCAAAAAGCTCATTCAGACGTTTGAGGGAACGTCCCTGTCGGTCAGCTATCCAATAGTATGAGAAGTCACCGAATGCAATCGCTTTGTTGCCAGCGTCCGGAGTCGGGGCATAAACAGAAGTCACATAAGGTCTGTTCAGAATAGTATCGGGAATGCCCTGTGAAACGGAAGGCTGCCACAAATAATTTCCGTTATTATCCTTAATCTTGCGGAGTGCTTTCAATGTCTGCTCGTTAAGCAGCCATACAGCCTTTTTACGGTAAGGACTTTTCAGGGAATAGAACAGCTCCATCATATCGTCAAAGGTAATGGCAGCTCCGGCTGAAGTCGCACCGTTTTCTGCACCGCCTGTTGCGGCAAAAATACCTGTAGGCTTACCCTTGCCGTCACCGATGAGGAATGCCTCTTCCTCCTTGGTGCCGATTCTTCTTGCAAATTCCTTAGCAATGTAGCTGGGCAGGTCAAAAACAGAATCGTTCAGAAGCTCCTCGGAAATCTTGATAGCAGTTCCTACCTTGTATGCAGAAAGTGCAATCTGACCGAAAGCATCATCGGAGAGGGTGTATGCCTCTTCTTCCTCCATCCAACATGCCTCGCCCTTCTGGGTAATAACCGGAATTTTTCTGTCACCGCTGGAGGTCTGAATGTGGCAAGAGGTCGGAAAACATTTTCCTCTTCAAGTGATGAGATCAGCTTTTTCTCAAATTCATCAGGACAGAGATAACCGCCCTCTGAATCAGTGCCAATCTGTAAATCATTGTGAACATCAATATAATTGCGATTGCGGATATTGTTCCAGAAAGCTTTGCTGTAGCTGTCAGAAGCAATGCCAGTCTTTTCTGACTGCTCTGTATGTGCGCCGGGAGCAGACACAAGCGGTACAGATGTTGCAGCATTCATCTCACGGGCAAGCTTTTCCTGTCGCTCCAGACGGTCAATTTCCTTTCCGTAAGCCACAATCTGCTGTTCCATGGCATCATAGGTCTTGCTGTCCTCTTCGGAAAGCAGACCGCTGTCGTTTCGCTTGGAGTCAAGAAAGTGGTGCTATACTAAAAAAGTGGACAGCAAAAAGCGAAAGATGGTATAATAATA
>OLSX01004136.1_pt1 | contig 11077 bp, 12 predicted proteins | sample 1673141 | NCBI WGS metagenome assembly OLSX01 (sample SAMEA3136759, study PRJEB25190) | human gut metagenome | biome: human gut; feature: human-associated habitat; material: faeces | place: Austria | collected 2013
GCATTGTTCAGCACTTTCTTCCCGTTCACGGGCTACCGTGCCGAGCAGACCATTGACGAACTGATAGTCGTTATCGGCACCATATTTTTTGACCAGTTCCACGGCCTCATTGATGGCGACGCCGGGTTTCTGTTCCTCACCATAGAGCATCTCGGCCAGTGCAAGGCGGAGCGCTACCAGGCTTACCCGTGGTACACGGCTCAGCGTCCAGCCTTTGAGGTGCTTTTCGATAATGGCATCCAGATCTTCGGCGTGGTTGTTCATGGCGGCCAGCAACTGGCGGGCAAAAATATCGGTTTCCACCTGCTCAGTGTCTGCCGGCAGACTTGGCGTTTCCGGCTCAAATGTGGCGGCAAATGCCGTCAAAAAGGCCGCCTCGCGGGATTCGCGGCGGGTCAGCTTTTTTCCCATACTTGGTTTCCTGTCCTTCTCTTCTTCAATCCTGTGCTTCGGGCTGCGCCAAACCAACGACCAGCACATCCACGCGGGAAACCGTAATCCCCGTCATATTTTGGATGGTCTGTTTGACGTTTTCCTGCACCTTTTCGGCCACAGCAGGAATGCGTGCGCCAAAGCTCATCATCAGGTTCAGAGTGATGTTTGCGGTACCATCCCGCATTTCCACCACGACCGGAGACTGGATGCTGGATGCTTCCAGCAGATCCTTGAGCTTTTTATTTTGTCTGCCGCAGGAAACCTCGGCAACGCCGTCAATTTCCAATGCTGCGCAGCGTGCGATCTTGCCAATGACTTCGGTGGAGATCTGAAGGCTACCGCCCCGAAGATCTGTATTCTGAAAATCCATTGTGTTGTCCTCCATTCAAAAGCGGGCACAGCCTGCTTTTTCTTGTTTGAAATGGTCCTGCCTGAAACGATCAATGCCATACGCAGGACAACATCATTCTTTATTGATAGAGTTATTATACCATCAAAGCGGGTGCGATTTCAATACTTGTTTCGGAAAACTCTGCCGCACCTTCTTATTTGACCTCCACCACCGTGATGTTCTGGGCAGTCACAGTGCTTTTGTTCAGCACCACATCCCGGATCTGTGCCACCTGTGCCGCTGTGAGCGGTTCACCGGAGGTCATCACGGTAAGGTCTGCCCGGCCGGACTGCAAAAAGCACAGGCAGTCTGCAAAACCTTTGGCTTTGATCAGCGTTTCGATCTCATTCTCCGCATTCAGATCTTCCAGATTTGCGGTCATCTGGGCGGTATATTCCTTCTTTTCCTCTGCGGAAAGCGACGAGGATTTCATCGTTTTCTTGATGGAATCCATCGCCTCATCGTGGGCCTTCTGTCGCTTAAGCCGAGCCTGCTCAAAAAACTTTGCACCGCTGTCACTGGCAACGCTTACAAGCTGCGCTTCACCATAGTTTTTGTTGGCGCTGGACACCGCTTCGGCCTCTGTGGGCAGCTCATCCAGAACCGTCTGCGCCTGTACCGGGACATCCTCAGCCTCTGCCGCGACCATTGCAGCATTGTCCGGCAGTTCCGTGGGCACATCGCTGCGGGCGTACTGCCAGTTCAAGTATACGGCGATCACCAGTGCGGCAGCCAATGTAACAGCTGTGGCCCTGCGGGTATTTCTGGAAAGTGCTCTCATAAATCGTTCCTCCTTATAAAAGCTGCAGGGTCTCAGCCCTTGCGCTGTTCCACACAAATGCGGTTGGATGGCAGATCCAGCAGTGCGCTTACCAGTTCGGTGATCCGGGCAGCAACGCGGATGTCTCCGCCGCCCTCGCACAGCACGGCCACACCGCACACCTGCGGCAGACATACCGTTTCGGTCAGGGCTGAACCATCTTCCAGCAGAACATGGGTCTGCTGGGACTGCATTTCTCCGGACTGTGTATCCAGCGCATAAATGGCTTCTTCCCCAGTCTCCAACGTGACCATCACGGTCGTTTTGCCCGCACCGCTCATCTGTGAGATCAGATGTTCCAGCCGGTTCTCCAGCTGTGCCTGATATTCCGTGCTGCTCTGGGCAGACTTTGTGTTTTTTGTGCTGCCCGCTGCCGTGTTCTGCGGAAAAAGTTCCGACAGCAGTATCAGCAGCATTGCCAGAACGCCTACTGCCGCAGCAAGCCTTGCTCTGCCCTGTTTCCCTTTGCATTTCCGGGCAAAATCTTTCACGGAATCTCCGAACGAAATGCCCCCTGCTTCTTTCATTCGGTGTCCTCCTGCACTTCCAGTATCGGTGCCATGCCAAGCTCCTGCTGCAGATATGCCGCGATCCGGCTCTGCTCTGCGGATGTGCACGCCGCCGGGAGGATCACAAGCACCTTTTCTGCCCGAACGGTCTGTTCTGTCCGGGTCAGTGTGATCTCCAGTTTCACCTTTGTACCAAAGCGCCGCTCACACTCTGCGCAAAGATCCGCTTCCAGCCGTTCCTGCGTTCCCTGCAAGAGCGATGTCTCCGTACTCTGGATGCTGACCGCTGCCGGAGCAGCCGCCGCTGCACTTTTCAGTTCCAGCTTCATCTGCGGGGCCAGCCGGAACAGGATCACTAGAATATATAGCCCGGCAACGGCTTTTATGCATCTGCCCGCCCAGCCTGCGCCCACCAGCAGCGTCGTGATCTCCGCACAGATACAGGCAATGCAGAACGCCGATGCCACCGTCTGAAATGCGTGCATTTCCTATCCGCCTCCCGTCATCATCAGAAGCCCCACGCCTACCGTCAGCAGTTCAAAAAACAGTGCCGTTACTGCTGCCATGCATTTTACCGCTTCGGCCATGCAGTCAAACAGCGCCTGACAGCGCCGGTTCTCCGCAAGGCCGCACAGAAGCCTGCATCCTGCAAGGAATAGCAAATGGAGCAGAAGCTGCAGATACAGTGGCAGAAATTCGGCCCCGATCACGGCAAGTGCCGCAAAACCCAGACTGCTTTTGAGCAGCTGCATCCCGGCAAGAAATACTTCTGCCGTATCGCTCAGAGCCTGCCCGATCACCGGCACGCCGCCGGTAAGCAGCTGGCCCAACCGCAGTGCAGAACGGTCCAGCTGAACTGTTACCGCTCTTTGCAGCCCTAACAGCACTGCAAAAATCCGCCCAGCCCAGACAAGCCCCCTGCGCAGCAAAGCGCCCATGGCACGGCACGTTTCTGAAAGCCCCTGCTGGGTGCTGATGCAGCACGCCATGCTTACCGCAAGGTAGCTCTGCAGCAGCGGACTGACCACAAGCACCGTACCCTGTGCCAGAAAGCACAGTCCGGTCAGCAGCAGACCGCTTGCCGCTGTGCTGGCATTCACCTCTCCACCGGCAGCGAGCACACCGCTGTACACCGGAAGAAAACCCAGAAGGTAGTTTTTCCACCCCTCCATCCGCTCACAGATCAGCTGTGCAAGGCTGATCAGATCTCCCCACAAAAGAGTGCCGCAGCCCACAGCCGCAGCCAGCTCCAACAAGGCGCTGTCGGCTGCTCCTCCCACCAGAAATGAAAGCACGATCAGCAACAGTAAAAACAGCAGAACATCCGCATAGCAGTGTGCCATCTGCCGGATCATCTCTGCCGGTGATCCCGGCAGGAGCGCGAGCAGAGATTTGAGCGGATCTTTGGCAAAGGACTCTGCACTTTGCGGAGCTTTTTCCAGATAAGGCTGCCAAAGCTCCTGTCCGGGCAGGCCCTGCAGCTGTGCCGCAGCGGCATCAGGTGCAAAAGCCAGAAAGCATACTGTGCACAATACAAACGCTGCCGCTTTTTGCAGGAATTTTTTTATCATGCGGCAAGCCCCCAGATCTTCTGGCAGATCTCTTCCAGCAGAGGAAATGCTGCCGCCAGAACCAAACATCGGCCCGCAAACCCGGCGCACCATGCCAGAGTGTCCGCACCAGCTTCTTCGCACAGGGTCCGCGCGTAATCGGTCAGCAGCAAAATTCCGGCACAGCGCAGCAGACAGGCAAATGCAGGCCCGTCCACCCGGCGGCTGAAAGCCAGTACATTCCGAAGCAGCTCCTGCACCACCGCTCCAAGCTGCAGCAGCACAAACAATGCTGCGCCAACGGACAGCAGAAACGCATAGGCCGGTGCATCCTTCCGCAGCAGAAGCTGCGCCGCTGCAAAGACGACCACTGCCCCCAGAATGGAAAAAGATGTACTCATAGTGCAAACAGCGACTTGATGGTAACGAACAGTGCGCTGATCTGCTTAACAAGGATGGAAAGCACTACCACAAGACCCGCAAGGGTCGTCATCATGGCCTGATCCTCCCGGCCGGAACGGATCAGCAGCTGGTTCAGGACTGCCACGATAATACCGATCGCTGCAATTTTGAACACAAGATCGATCTCCAAGTTTTCGTCCTCCTGCCACTACAAAAGAATCAGTGCTGCCACCGCACCGGCTGCAAGGCCAAGCCTGCACGGTAAGCCTTGCCCGGATGCCGCTTTCTGCTGCGCCTGGTGCAGGAATGCTTCAAAACGGGCAGAGTAATAATCCAGTCGTTCGCATTCCTGCGCCGCTTCGCTTTGGCCAAAGCCGGCAAAGCACTGCTCAAAGCAAAGGCGTTCCGCATCATCAAATCTTTCCGGTGCCGGAATTTCCTGCAGTTTTGGTGCTGCATCGCTTTCCAGCAGCTTTTCCTGCACGAGACACCGCTGCAGCTGTTCCAGATCCAGCCTGCGGTAAGCAATCTCCTGCCGGATGCGCTGCAGCAGCTCCACGGTGCGCTGCAGCTGCAGGATATGCTGCTCTGTTCTGACCTGAAATGCCGAACCGGTCAGCCACCCGCACAGCAGGAGCAGTGCAGCCGCTGCCCAATGAAAAAGCCGCATCATACCGTGCAGACCTGCCGGACTTTTCCCGGCGCTGTGCAGCCGTGCAGCAGTACAAATACACGCAGCATTCCATGCCGCTGAAGCGCCTGCACCTGCGGCCGCCGGGCGGCTTCTTCCACGCTTGCGGCATGGACGCTTGCAACAAAGTCTACCCCGCTGTAAAAGCCCTGTTCCAGCGCTGCAGTTTCGGCAAGCGTGCCCAGCTCGTCCAGCAGAATAACCTGCGGCGAAAGCGTGCGCAGTGCCATCTGCACAGCCCGTTCCTTAGGGATGCCGGACAGCAGATCCAGCGGCGGCATCTTCTCGGAATCACCCGGCGGAAAGATCTCGCAGCGCTCGTCCACCACGCAGGCTCGCCGCTGCATCCCGGCCAGTTCTCGTGCGATCTGACGCAGCAGCGTCGTCTTGCCGCTGTCCGGCTCGCCGACCAAAAGCATCCCAATAAAATGCTTTTTCAGTTGCACCAGAAGTTCGTCCGGCAGCTGTACCGGAACCGCCCTTGCAATGCGCAGGTTCAACCCCTGCACCTGCTGCAGAACCGTCTGGCCGTCGCGATCCACATAGCGTCCTGCCACACCCACCCGGCAGCCGGAGGGTGTGGTCAGAAATCCATGCGCAAGCTCCGTCTGGTGTGCATGTACCGCGCCGCCGCACAGGGTGTGAAAGATCTCTTCGATCTGAAACTGATCCAATACACACTCCCTCAGCTGCAGCGGGCACTCCGGCAGGTCCTGCAGCGGGAGCTGCCGACCCGACAGTGTAACAAAAACACCACAGCCTGTCCGGAACCGAAGTTCATGGATCTGCGCTGCCGTCTGTGCTGGCAGCTGTCCCAATGGCCCGGCCAGCCATGAGGGAAGCAGGCGTATCGCCCGATAATACTCATCCACACTGTCCTCTCCTTTTTCAGGCTCATTGCCTGCTATGAGTATATGCCTGTCCCTGCCGGATAGAACCTGCGGACATAAAAATATCCCCGCAGCACAAAACTGCGGGGATATCCATTGGAGCGGTTTTATCAGGTGTTTTCGTCGCTGATCATTGCCAGAAATTCTGCCTCGGTCAGTACCGGGATGCCAAGCGCCTGCGCCTTGGTCAGTTTGGAGCCTGCTGCCGTGCCTGCCACGACATAGGCCGTTTTCTTTGAAACAGAACCGCTGGCCTTACCACCGTTTTTCACGATCAGTGCTTCCGCCTCATTGCGGGAAAGAGTTTCCAGCGTGCCGGTGACCACCAGCGTTTTTCCTGCCAGCTTATCACCCTTCGGTTCGCCCTTCCACTGCATATTCAATCCGGCATCGGCCAGACGATGGACAAGGTCGGTCGTTCCCTCTTTTGCAAAGAATTCTACGACGCTCTGCGCCATTACGCCGCCAAACCCATCGATCTCGCTGATCTGCCCTGCACTTGCTTCCCGGACAGCCTGCAGCGTACCGAAATGCTCTGCCAGCAGGGCTGCAGCTTTATCGCCAATGTTGCGGATGCCAAATCCGAACAGGAGCTTATCCAGATTGTTCTGCTTGGAAGCCTCGATGGCGTTCAGCAGGTTATCGGCGCTCTTTTCCTTGAACTTATCCAGCGTCAGCAGCTGTTCCCGCGTCAGCGTGTAGATATCCGCTGCGGAGTGCACCATGTCCTTCTCCACCAGCTGGGTGGCAACTGCTGTGCCAAGGCCCTCGATATCCATTGCATCGCGGGAAGCAAAATGGATGATATTGCGCAGTGCCTGTGCCGGGCACTCGGGGTTAACACAGCGCAGAGCTGCTTCATCCTCCAGATGAACGACTGGTGCACCGCAGGAGGGGCAGACCGTGGGCATCTCATAGGGCTGTGCATCCTCTGCGTGATTGGTAACACCGATCACTTCCGGGATGATATCACCCGCCTTGCGCACCTGAATGGTATCGCCGATGCAAAGGCCGAACTGATGGATAAAATCCTCATTGTGCAGGGTCGCGCGGGCAACGGTGGTACCCGCCAGAAAGACAGGGTCAAAGCAGGCCGTCGGGGTAAGAACACCGGTGCGGCCAACTGCGACCTCAATGCTGCGCAGCGTTGTCTCCTTTACCTCTGGCGGATACTTAAACGCAATTGCCCAGCGTGGGAATTTGTTGGTGGAACCCATCAAATCGCGCTGTGCAAAATCGTTCACCTTAATCACTGCACCATCCATATCAAAATCCAGTTTGGCACGGTTCTGACCGATCTGCTCGATCTCGGCAATGGCCTGCTCAATGTCATGCACGATATGATAGCGCGGCGAGACCGGCAGGCCAAGGCTCTTGAGGTAATCCAGACTTTCAGCATGCTTGGTAAGCGTTTTGCCGCGGATCTGCTGCACATTGAAAACAAAGATAGAAAGGCCCCGGCTTCCGGTGATCCTTGCATCCTTTTGGCGCAGCGAACCGGCAGCCGCATTGCGCGGATTTTTAAAGGGTGCTGCGCCCTGCAGCTCCTGCTCTGCACACAGCTTCTGGAACGCGCCATGCGGCATATATACTTCACCGCGCACTTCCAGAAATTCAGGTGCATCCTTCAACTTTTTGGGAATGCTGCGGATGGCGCGGACATTGGCGGTCACGTCCTCGCCCACCACGCCATCGCCGCGGGTAGAGGCACGAACCAGCTCACCGTTTTCGTATTCCAGACTGCAGGAAAGGCCATCGATCTTGATCTCCACCACATACTCCGGCTCTATGCCGGCTTCCCGCACGCGGCGGTCAAAATCCCGCAGCTCATCATACGAAAATGCATCCAGCAGGCTTTCCATTTTTACCGCATGGGTCACCTTGGGCAGCTTGCTGCTGGCCGTGCCGCCTACCTTCTGGGTAGGCGACGATGCCGTGACCAGCTGCGGAAACTGCGCTTCCAATTCTTTCAGTTCCCGGGTCAGAGCATCATACTCAAAATCTTCAAGCTCCGGGGCATCCTGATCATAGTAAAGCCGATTGTTTTTCTCGATCACAGCGCGCAATTCTTCCACGCGCTTTTTTGCCTGTTCCAACTCCAAAAGTTCCACTCTCCCGCTATCCGGTTTCTCCCGCGCTGCCGTCCGGCACTACCGCCTGAAAATGCATCGCAGAAAACTATTTTGATTATAACACATCCAGCCGCGCTCTGCAAAGAGAAAGCGGATACAATTTGTATAAGTGCTTTGAAATCCGCACGTGTAATCGTTTTCAGTCATCACTGCAGATTGATTTAAAATCAACACGTGGAGATACTCTTTGTTTATTCTTTTAATAAAGCAACGTCTTATCGTGTGATTTCTCCACATCCATGACGAGTGAATCGTCCTGTGGTATCGTTAAGTCACCAGCCAAAACACACACAGAAAGGGCAACGCATTCGTCGTGAATGCTTCAGGCCTTTGCCCCCCCGGCATCGTCCTCATGATGGTCGTGTTCCGTTCGTCACCACGGCAAAGAAAGCCGGTGTGGATGAGCATGTCATTAAAAAGATTGTCGGCCACTGTATTGATGATGTTGCCGAAAAGTCGTATACTAAAAGAGGCATTGAGTGGATTCGTCATTTCATGCAATGCATCGTACCATCCTAGATTTTGTACTATTATTTTAGGAGAAAAGCTGTTCCGATTTGTGAATTAAGTATCATACCGTTTCAAGAGGAGATCAAGCTGCCATGGATTGGGAAACATTAAGATCAAGCTGTCTTGCCTGCACCCGCTGCGAGCTGTGCAAGACCCGCACCAATGTGGTGTTCGGTCAGGGTGTGGAAGATGCCGAAGTTCTGTTTGTGGGCGAAGGCCCCGGCCAGAATGAGGATGAGCAGGGTCTGCCCTTTGTGGGGCGCAGCGGCCAGCTGCTGGACAAATATCTGTTTGCCATCGACCTTGACCGCACGAAGAACTGCTATATTGCAAACATCGTCAAGTGCCGCCCGCCGCAGAACCGTGACCCCCAGCCTGCTGAGAGCGAAGCCTGTATGCCCTGGCTGCGGGAGCAGTTCCGCCTGCTGAAGCCAAAGATCGTGGTCTGCCTTGGGCGCATTGCCGCCCAGCGGATGATCCGAAAGGATTTCTCCGTGACCAAGGAGCATGGCCAGCTGTACGAAAAGGGCGGCATCCTGTTCATGGGTACCTTCCACCCTGCCGCTCTGCTGCGCAGCCCGCAGAACAAGCCTGCAGCCTTTGCTGATTTTACTGCCCTGCGGGACAACATTGAAACGGTGTGCAAACATACCTATCATAAAGACTGAATCATTCCCGCTGCAAGAACCAAACACCTTCCTTTTGCATACTCTAAAACAAAAAGAGAGGTGTTCGATTATGGAAACTGCACGACATGATTCCATTGATTTCTTTCTGGGTGCCACAACGCCTGCCGGTTTCAAGGGCTATTTTGAACCGCTGCGCCACGAACCCGGTATGCAGATGTACCTGATCAAAAGCGGGCCGGGCTGCGGCAAATCCACCCTGATGAAGCGGCTTGCCCGTGCTGCCGAACAGCGCGGCGAACTGACGCAGCGCATCCACTGTGCCAGCGACCCGGACAGTCTGGACGGCGTGATCCTGCCCGGGCAGCACAGGGCCATCGTGGATGCCACTGCGCCCCATGTGGTGGAGCCGGATGCTCCCGGTGCGGACGAAGTGGTGGTGAGTTTGTACCACACTATCGATGCAGAAAAGCTGCACCAGTGCACCGATGAGGTCAAGGCGCTGTTTGCCCGCAACGCCCTGCTGCGCAGCCGCGCTGCACGATATATTGCATCGGCAGGCAGCCTTTTGCTGGACAGCCGCCGCGCCGAAGCCTGCAGCGCCAATTTCGACAAGGTGCGCCGTTATGTCAAACGGCTGTGCACCCGGGTGATGCCGCGCACGGAAGGCATTGGCAGCGAAGAGCTGCGCCTGCTTTCCGCCGTCACCCCCAAGGGTGAAATGTTTTATCAGGGCACTGCACAGGCATTGGCGGATAAGTTCATCGTGTTCCGGGATGACTACGGCGCGGTGTCCCGCCTGCTGCTGGAGCTGATCCGTGCCGAAGCCCTGACGCGGGGCTACCACATTATTACCTGTCCATGCGCCATGCACCCGGAGGATAAGATCGACCATATCCTGATCCCGGAGCTGAAGCTTGCCTTCCTGACGGATAATCGCTGGCATCCGGTGCATCTGCCCAGTGTGCAGGCTGTGCGGTGCACCCGCTTCCTTGACAGGGAAAATCTGGCAGCGTACCGGGCACGGCTGCGCTTTAACGAGCGTGCTGCCGCCGAACTGCTGGAACAGGCCAGTGCCCTGATGGCACAGGCCAAGAGCTGCCACGATGAGTTGGAGACCTATTACCGTGCAGCGGTGGATTTTGGCAAAGTGGATGAAGCGGCAGCAGAATGCATGGAGATGTTCGGCCTGAAATAATCAGTTTACGTCGACGAACCGGGAGTTTCTCTGAAGACCGTCCGCTTGGGTGGGACCCTGTTGCCGTGAGGCAATCGGGCGGGCGATGGAATGGCCCGAATCGTGTCTGAAGAGAAATTACCGGTTCGTCAGTGTATCCCAAAAGCGGAGGTGAAATGCTTTGGCAACGGTTCATCTGCCCATCCGGCAGCTGGTGGAATTTCTGCTGCGGACCGGCAGCATTGACAGCCGGTTTACAGGGTTTGACCGTGCACTGGAAGGTGCCCACATCCACCGCAAATTGCAAAAAGCTGCCGGAGACGGCTATCAGGCTGAGGTATTTCTCTCCGTAGAGCGGCAGGCAGAGGGCATCACTTTTACCCTTGAGGGCCGGGCTGACGGCATTTTTACCGATGAGACTGGCACGGTAGTCATTGACGAGATCAAGACCACCACTGTGCCGCCGGAAGAGATCACTGAGGATATGAACCCCTGCCACTGGGCACAGGGCATGGTGTACGGTGCCATTTATGCCGCACAGCAAAGCCTGCCGGAACTGAACGTCCGGCTGACTTATTATCAGATAGACACCGATCAGATCATCCGCTTTATCCGCCGCTTTACGCAGCAGAAGCTGGATGAATTTCTTGACAAATTATTGTGCCAGTATGCTCCGTGGGCGCAGCGCCGGATAGAGTGGGATGTAAAGCGTACTCAGAGCCTTTCGGCACTGCAGTTCCCGTTTGCGCAGTACCGGCCCGGACAGCGGGCTATGGCGGGCGAGATCTACCGCGCCTGCCGCGCTGGCAAGACCGCCGACTGCAAGGGCGGTACGCGGCTGTTCTGTCAGGCTCCTACCGGCATTGGCAAGACCATGAGCGTGCTGTTCCCGGCGTTAAAGGCTGTGAAGCAGGGCGGCCCCGTCTTTTACCTGACAGCCCGCG
>OLSX01004144.1_pt1 | contig 11050 bp, 7 predicted proteins | sample 1673141 | NCBI WGS metagenome assembly OLSX01 (sample SAMEA3136759, study PRJEB25190) | human gut metagenome | biome: human gut; feature: human-associated habitat; material: faeces | place: Austria | collected 2013
ATGCGTCCAGCTGTGGATCGTAGGAGAATCCATATTTCTCAGGTGGATTGGAGAACTGAATTGCGGGGATATATCCGGTAATGCCCAGAAGCTCCAGCCCTCGGTGAACAGCGCCCGTCTCATATCCGCGATCCAGAGCAAGCCGGCTCATTGGTAGGCGTCTGTACATTGATATAAAATATGATGGAAAAAAGAAAAAATTGCAAGCAAAAATTGTTTCGGCCTCTAATGATAAGTTTGTGATTAGAATTGGGGATATTAGTAAAACTCCAAAAGTTGGGGATAGCTTAGTTGTTACAATTCCGTCGAGAGCGAAGGTTGAAATGGTAAGAAAAACAAATAGCTTATCTGGCGTTAGGATTACTGATACAATTGCACGGGGAAAAGTGATTGGAGTCAATGAGGGAGTTGTTACAGTAAAACCGATGGTTTCGAGGACTAATGTGGCTAAATTGCAGAGTCTTGCATCAACAAACACGATGGTCGGAGTGAACGCTATTGAAAATAAAATGAAGACATTCGGATAAAATGTATTAAACATCCCGGTCACTGCGTAATCCAGTGACCGGGATGCCTTTTGGCCGCAAAAGAGGACCCCCCGCTTTGCCGGGGGATATAAAGCCTATGGCATGGAAAAGAGCACTCTATCGGAGGATATTAAGACAGAGAAAAGAACAAGCAACATGTCTTATAAAAAATCGGTGATGCCAACAAGGAAGGATATGGTCTATGCAATATCTGGAGGAAAACTCGGTAAATTTCTTTCAGCCTGAACATAAAATCCTTTTTGCGTATAAATCTTGACAACGCCACCAGTTTGGGCCGAAAAAACTGCTATGCGTGAGTGTCCCGAAAGTCGTGAGAAACGGCCTCTTAAGATGGCGGCCCTTTATAAGCGCCTGACTTTTGAGCTTATATTTAACCTTGCAATTACACGATCTTTTCTGCGGGCAACATTCAATGTAATTCACATGGTTCCTGTGATTAGGATATTGCGTTTTGGATGAGCATGAGGATAAATCCGAAAAGCAGGAATATGAGTATCGGCGCAAGGGTTCGGAGGATATTGCGTACCCCCATAACTATATCGCAGGCGGAGGGCGCGGGGGCTTTGGGGGGCGCAGTGCGTTTCTCTTCCGGCGGTGCGTAGTCTGGAATCTCGCTTCGATGCAGTCCCCGCAGAAGCCTCCGCAGAAGGCCGAGGATGCCCGACATGAAAAATCCAGGCACGGCAAGAATCGTTCCTATGATCACCAGGGCAAGATCATTGCCACTCGGCGCCAGAAAGCCGGTGGAGTTTTCCGGGGCGCTCGGATCGTATTTGATGCGGATGGACCTGCCCACCTCGATAGAGTTTGCCAGGGGGCCATATTTACCTGTATAATGCGTTCCATCCACTTCATATTCGTAGGTCATCGAATAGTTGATGCCACCCCTGCCAACTTTGCTTCTGTTCAACTCGGAAATATCCGTAATGTATGCGCTGCCGAATACCCAATCCGTCTGCTTGTATGATTGAATATAAGTATTGGCCCCCATATAAAACATAAAGAGGCCGATAAGCAGCGTCGCAACGCCCCAGCCCTGTATTACAGACCGAAAAACTGAGTCCTTCCGCATCAGTTCTTTCACGGCCTGAACAGCCGATTCATGCTTCATCTTCTTTTGCCCTCTTGATCCTGGCGACCAGTTCGTCGATTTCCCCTTCGTACAACGATTTGTTATAAGGAACCCTGTGTGTTTGGTTTTCGCAGTCGGTGAATTTCATGTAGTAACCGTAACGCGTTGCGCTTCTGCGCATGTTCCGCTGTGACTCGACCAGACAGCAGTCCAGAATGTCGCTGTAGCGGTAGTACCGCCCATTTAAGGGATTGGTGCGGCAATAAAAGCCGTCCTTTTGAATCTTTAGCATATAAAACAGTCCGTGAGAAAAAGCCCGCACAATTGAAAACAGCAAAATGGCGACCGGAATCATGCGGAAAATCAGCGGCATGGTGGTCCATCCAAAAAGCAACAAGTAAAGTATGGGAAAACCAAAAATCACAAGGATTATGATAACCACACTCTCCGTCTTCCCGGTAATGACGATCTCGCGGTCGAAGTCGTCATCCCCACGTCTGCTTCCCACGGCCTCAACCCGTTCAATCATATAATCCACCGCATCAAGGTGGGGGTCAAGTACGAGAAATCTCGACCGCTTTCCCTCTATCGTTTCAAAGTTGCAGTAGGTTGCTTCCTGTGTGTCCGTCTCTCTGCCGGAGCTGAGCCACATGTTGCAAATCTCGCTGTAGCGGTAGTACCGCCCGTTGCCGGGTTTGGTCCGAAAATAAAAGCCGTCTTTATCCACAAGCAACTTGAAAGACATTGCACCGTATGCGGACAGAACGCAGATGATAGCAAAAAAGGCTGTTAGGCCGCCGAGTCCAACAAAGGCACCATCGTGTGCAGTGTAAAGCCAGAATGTGAATCCTCCGGAGACCGCCGTCGTGATTGCAATCACCATAGGTCCAAACCAGTTACCGGTGATTTTATACTTCCAGTTTCTTTCTTTCATCTTATTCTCCATATTGAATCCATAGCGATTTGTTATATCACAGGGAAGTGGCTAATGCCACTTCCCTGTGATTGATTCAAATAATAGAAAACTGTTTCGAGTATGTTGCCTTAAACCCAGTTTTATCTATAACGCAGACAACAATGGTATAGTTTCCTGTCTCTGTTGGCGACCACTCAAGATAGTCGAATGTTGAACCACTTAGAGTATAGTATAGAGTATCACCTTTGTAAATAGTATACTCCCATACATACGGTCGACATCCGCCTTCCGCCTTAGCCGAAAAAATCAACGTCTCCTCTGGCTCTTTGTCACCAATTACTTCGACATTAGAAATCGTCAAATCATTAGGGACAAACTTTGCTTCTATTGTGCGGTTTGCGAAAGCAGTGAAGGTATATTCATCTGAGATATTATCGAGGCATCTTCCATTTTCATACCAACCTTCAAACATATAACCCTCATTGGGGATTGCAGAAATAGTTACTGTAGAGCCGTAGCTATAACTGCCCGTTCCTCGCACTGTACCACCATTTCCGGAGCTCAGAGAAATTGCGCATTTTGCATGGACATATACATCTTTTTCGTTATTGCTATAATTGGCCTCATCCGCATCTGTTTCTACTACCAGATGATATAGATTGGGCTGAAGCGGATCAGATCCCAGGCTGTTTTCGGCAATGTCGTAACTTAAAACGCTTTTTTCTCCGGCATCAAGGGCTGCGATATTAATATCGGCCAGTACCTCTCCTTGGACGCTGTCAGAATAAATCGCCAGCTTTGCCGCATCAATTTTTTCATAGCCCTTATTAGCTACTGTGATTTGTAGCTGTCGCCCGGTGTCAGTTATTGACTCCTGCACATTTTCGATTGCGATGTCAGCCAATCCAATTTCAAAAGAAGCCTCATTATCTGTTGGCCGAACATCTGTATCGCCATGTGGTGTTATTCTTAAGGCATAGTTTGACCGAGAAATTGTCTGCGGAAGTGTAAACGGTATTTCCAAATTGGTACTTCCACCGATATCCAGGGTCTCGTTTAATGTACGACTGTCAACAATATTTCCTTGCGGATCGACGACTTCAATATCAAGAGCCGAAACATCTACCGATCCATTGTTGTATACATCGGCACTCAGGGCAATCGTTTCCCCGCCAGTGACCTCTCCGGAATAAGTCACTATCGGATTTACAGCGACATCGCAAAACGCCTCTGCTTCCTTTTGAACCAAATCGAGTTGTCCATACGCTTTGCCATTTTCAGGTTCGCTCAAAGCATCCGCAGCACAATATGCCAGTTGGATCTTCCCTGTAGACATCATACAGGCATCCCATCCGCGGATTACATCATCGCCTGTTGTAAGCGGAAGAATAGGCCTGAAAGATCCTGACCTAAACCCATCAGCGCATGCAACAAACTTTAAAGATCTAAAAGCGATGGTTCGAAGCTTTAATGGATATACACCAACTGCAATTAATGATTATCAAAAACTGAAACACGAGTTGAAGACAGTAAAATTCAATATGGGATTCGCATACGAAGGCACCATCGGTGGATATATTGAAATTGATGCAGCGACGGGTAAGGTGCGCGATGGTGGAATGTTTATGATAGCTGAGCTAGAAGCCAATGCCGAAATACCCCTTTCTGTGACAGTGTTTCCGCTCACATATTTTCGCTTTGAGATAAGCGGATCACTAAAACAGCAATTATACTTTGCCCTAACGGAAACTGGACAGTATGGGATCAACGGCAATGGTAACTATTCTGTAACGCTTCGAGCTGGCATAGTGGCTGGAGTTGAAAAGATTTTGCAGGCATATGCTGGTGGAACTGGTACAATAAAGTTGGAATTTAAAGAAGTTACCAATCTGCGTGATACAACAAAGGCAACCCTTACTGCGGGAGTGTTCTTAGAAATAGAATGCCTTTTGTGGGAGCACAGATTTGAATGGGATTTTATAAATCGACAAATATTCCCCAAAGTGGAGACGACAGAGGAATCCCTTATGAAAGTAACGAGAGATGATCTTAGGTTTATTGAACCGCTACAAGGTGTTGTAGCATATAGTGCAAATCCAGCAGCTTACAAATCTAATGTGCAAAGATACTGTGCCCCGCAAATTGTCGAATTAAATAGCGGAAAAATCCTTATGATCTATATTGATGATGTTTCATCACGATCGGATGAGAATAGAACGGCTCTCATGTACAGTATTTATGACGGTGCATCTTGGAGTGCTGCGCAGCCTATTTTTGATGATGGCACCATGGACCATGCACCGATTATGTGCGCTGACGGAAATGGTGGTGTACATATTGTGTGGCAGAACGCAAAAACGGAATTTGGCACAGATGTCACGCTCGATGAAATGTCAACCAACATGGAGCTATACTATACTCATTGGGATGGTGAAGCATTTTCAGGAACAGTGGCCCTTACAAGTAATTCGGACTATGAAACCAATTGCAGTTTGGCTTCCAATGGCGACGATTTGACTGTTGTTTGGCAGCAAAATTCAGAAAATGATCCGTTTTCTGTTGAAGGAACTAACTCAATTCATAGGAAACAGCTGGTCGGTGGGAAATGGCAATCGGAGGAAACCATCGCATCGAATTTGCCCATAGTAAACAGTATTGCCTGCACCTATATTGGCCATAACAGTGTAGTTGCATATTCCGCAAAAACAAATACAGATATGTCATCCGTTGATGATATGGAAGTATATTACTATGGCGATGGTGAATTGAGCAAAGTTACAGAAAATAGCACATCGGATACATCGGTATGCTTCCTGGATGATAAACTATACTGGATGGGCAATCACGCTATTATGTGCATGACAGGCGGAAGTGCAGCGACAGTTGAGACTATGGTGGACAATCTTCCAGAGTCCGTTTCAACATTCAAGGTTCTGAAAAGTGCAGATGGACAGAAAGCGATTGTTTGGGAAGATGTGAATGAAAAGGCACAGTTTTATGGTACTTACTATAATGAGGCGCTTGATAAATTCGGGAACATGGTTATTTGATAGGTATTCTCCGTTATATTGTATTGACAATCTACCAATTTGTCCAAATCTAACTTCCAATCAAGTTTCGTCTTAAACAGGGCTGTATCTTTGCCAAATATATTAACAGTTGGTCCCTCGAGTTCAATTGAATCTTGGGAAAACGAAACGATATCCGGATCCGATCCTGGATTTTTGAGCTCATCCAATTTAGACACACCACTGTCGAGGCCTGAAAAACCGTCCTTGTCAATTTCAAGGCAGCCGCTTCCGCTGCCAATCGAAGTGGTATAAAACTGATCAAACGCCCAGTTAGAGGGCATACCAAAGCCCAAGTTTCCACTGAATCCAGTAGACATATCACCCACGAAGCTACTTTCAGCATAGCCTTTGTTGGAAACTCTTGTGCAGACATTTCTCGTTCCGTAAATGCCGACTCTATAAGTATTGCTATTGCTCATAACTTCATGGACACTCTTGAAATAAGGAATCACATTGGAGGTAATCTGATAATCCAAGCAGTCATAATCCACGGCGAAATAAATAATCGTATTTTTGGGAATTCCTAACTCAGCAGCTGCCGCAATAGCCGCATTTGCATCTATCGCCCCTTGATCTGAAGTGAAGTACGAATTTTCATCAGCAGATGTCTGATAGATCGGGAAGAAACTGAGCCCCGCATCAAAAATAATTTGTGCCTCGCTGCGTGTGATTTTCTTGGTATTTCCGGTCAAATATCTTCCAATGTATCGATAGTCATTGTCATATAGTGATTTTGCTTTTGCGGCTGTGAGCTGGGTTGCGCAGTCTGCAGCCAAAGCCGATCTTGATGTATCACCGCAACTAATAAACAACGACAGCCATGTAGTTTTATCTGCATGTCCAGTCAACGTGATTTTCATTTTCTCCTGAAAATCGTATAAAGCCTGCTGTGTTGCAGGGCCCCATTGCCCGTCTATTGCTCCGGTATCATATCCATTAACAAGCAATGCAAACTGCAGCAACTCCGTAATGGATGTGATTTCTGCATTCGAATAATAGCTACCTGATGATGTCCCGGGATATTTTCTGGCATCTGTAGACCTTCCAAAATACGGAATTTCCGGGCAGCACAGTCTTGTCGTTTCACCAAAGTTTGCATTTGCAACATCTGGCGGCATGCCCTCCTCCGCCTGTAATGCATATATTAATGCCTTGTTTGTATTTCTGCCATACACACCATCACAAGGAGTGATCCCAGTATATGCCTCATACTTGCGGTTCAGCTTTTGCTGCATTTCACGAACAGCCTCTGTTCCGCCATAAGAGCTTAACAGTTTAAATGAATCCATGGACATCAGGGCCTTCATGATATTAACTGTCACAACTCCATCTGGATTGATAAGGCCGGCATCTTCTTTTAATTCAATGATGGCCCTTTCTACATCTGCATCAAACACGCCATTGAATACAACGGCGCCATCTTCGGTTTCGGACAGATTATATCCAGGGTTATACCCTTTGCACCAAAGTGCTCCCTGCAATATTGCAAATTTCCGATTTGTGACACCGTCCTGCCGTCGCAACAGATTCTGGCTATAAAGGCGCTCTGTAGTTGGGCCAAAATTATCCGCCAAATCTGCGATTCCAAGTTCCACCTGCAGAGCTCTCGTAAGACCGTAAACGGTATCCCACCCCGTTCTTCCGTCTTCAGTGACATATCCAAAACCCGGCACATCACCGTACTCCTGATTCAGCCATCTTTGAGTCAAATAGACCATAGCATCACCAGGATAGTCGCTATGAATCGAAACGCCATTTTCTACAAGTGTTTCTTCGCTAATTTGTTCCAAATCGGGGATCTGTACCTCCGATATATAATCTGCCTCGTTGCCATATTCATCATCGATCTGAACATCGGCGTTTATAAGGTTGAATGTGCTTTCTTCCTCCGTAGATGCGTCATTAGTTGCTACTTCTACATTTTCTGTAGTATTTTCAGCAGCAAATGCCGGAACAGTAACTGTTTGGAGCATAATTAGAACGCTTAACAGCAATGTTAATGCTCTGCTAAAATGCTTCTTCGCACCTTTCACTTAAATCCTTCCTTTCCTGTAAGTAGAATACATTTTTCCTTCTCTATTCTGAAATAGCACCGTTGGAACCTCTATGGATAGGCATCACTCCCTTTCCCATTCCATGTGCGTTCTTAAATCATACACGATCCCCATGCTGCGATCAGAAGATGTTGATTAAAGCAGGAGCGTACTACTTTATCTGATCACATCAAACAACCATTCTCTCTTCAAAATTTTTGATTATAGTGATATCCCGCGATTCGGCTATATTTTTCCATTTCTGCCAATTATTTTATACGCTATATTCTCCTTTGGCAATATCAAGTCGAAATTTTTGTTGATTTTGTGAAAACTCTTGAACTATCATTATTAAAAATGCCAAATCAATACCTCCACTCACCAACAGCTGGTGTAATGATAATGCAAAGGAAATGGCGATTATTTTTTGTACAAAATACGAGCGATTTATTTCACTTGACATAGATTAGCGGGCGTGCTATACTCCTTAACAAGAAGCGAACAGATGTTCTAATTTGTGGACGCGTTGGAATAGAAAGGGGCGCATGTAGATGCTCTGGCTTTCACGGAAAGACATCGAACACATTTCCCGTAGATTGCTTCGTGATTACCTAAAAAAAGTCCCTCAAAAGGTCGATCATATTGATCCGGCAGATTTTGCAGAGAAGATGTGTGGCCTGCAATTTACCTTTGCAGATATCAGTGAAGCACATGATGCCATCGGCCTTACGGCGACATCGGAGGTGATCATAACGATCCCCCAAAGGGATGGCACAAGGCTCGATTACGAATTAGACGGAAAAACGGCCTTCATTGATCAGAGCCTTGTGGCTGAAAATCAGATTGGCCGTTTGAACTTTACTATGATGCACGAAGCAGCGCATCAACTGTTTTGGATGCTGTATCCAGAAGAATATGAGGTGCAAACTCCTCGCTGCGTATTTCGCATGGCAGATGAACATACGCAGTACCCTGTTCTGGATTGGGAGGAGTGGCAGACCAATGTGCTGACTTCATTTCTCCTTTTGCCAAAGGAACTGGTGTAAGCTGAAACATCAGAGCATCCCCATTCTGGAACAGATGCTTACAAACCTCCAGATGGTCCGCAATCGCAGGATGCTCTGGAGTCCTGACATCGTCGCCCTGAATAAAAGAATATCAGATATATCCAGTCAGAATCAGACATTGGCCTTCCTCAAACAGCAGGGCCTTGTTGATCCTGACATTTTTATAGCCAAAACCAATGAGCTGACCAAGCAGCTCCGGCAGGTCAAGCTGGAAAAAGAAAAGCTGGTGGATGCCGAGAGCGACATGACCGCCCTGCAAACACGAGATTTGATAGACATCCTGGAAGATGGGCCGGAATTCCTCGACAGCTTTGACACGGAACTGTTTGGTGAACTCGTTGAAAAAATTATCATAGAGAGCAACGACTCCGTCCGCTTCTGCCTGAAAAATGGGCTGGAGCTGCGGGAGTCCATAGAGAGGACGGTGCGGTGATGGGAAACCGGAAGCAGCCCTTCGGTTACAAGATGGCTCTGGGTGAGATCGTCATACAGGAATCAGAGGCGAAACTTGTGCAGGAGATTTTCCTCCGATATATTGCAGGAGAATCCTTGAATGAGTTGACGGAGTCGCTTCGCCAGCAGGATATCCCATACGACGAGGGACGGCTCTGGAACAAAAATATGGTCGCCCGTATTCTGGCGGACATACGCTATACCGGAGAAAAAGAATATCCCAAGCTCATAGATAAGGAACAGCTCATCGCAGCAAATGAAAAACGCTCAAACAAGCCCCAACTTCCGAAAAAGACAGAAGCCCAAAAGGTGCTGCGCAGGCTCTGTGGCACACCGCCATCTGAACAGGTGGAGCAAAGTGTCACCGACCTGCTCAACGGCCTTGCAAATTGCCCAGACCGCATACGGCATCAGCGCAGTCCTACGCCAGCCACACATTCTAAGACACAGGAGACGCTGGATAACGCTCTGGAACAACAGCCAATCGACGAGGACAACGCCAAAGCGCTGATCCTCCGGCTTGTGGCAGAGCAATATGCTGCGCTGGGGGATGAAGAATATGAAACAAATCGTCTCCGGCGCCTCTTCTCCGCATTCGAATGCGTGGCGGAACTGAACGCTGATCTTCTGAAAAACACCGTATCCGAGGTGCTGGTGACCCGCCAAAATGTCAAAATGCGATTAAAAAATGGGCAAGTCATAGAAAGGAGCGACCTGCAATGAAAGAGGATGCCCCAAGAGTAATTAAGATCCCTGCCAAGCCGGAAGCCACCCGTCAGGCAGAAGCCCGCAGACAGCTCCGGGTGGCAGCTTACTGCCGAGTCTCCACCAAAGAGGAGGATCAGGCAAACAGCTATGAGGTGCAGAAAGAGTACTATGCCGATAAAATCATGTCCAACACCGCATGGACGATGGCCGGAATCTTTGCAGACAAGGGCATCACCGGAACCTCGGCCAAGAAGCGTGAGGACTTCATGCGGATGATTCGGCACTGCCGCCAGAAGAAAATCGATGTCATCCTGACCAAATCGGTCTCCCGCTTCTCCCGCAATACGGTGGACTGCCTCTACTATATCCGGGCGCTCAAACAACTTGGCATCGCAGTCATCTTCGAGAAGGAAAACATCAATTCTCTGGAGGAGGACAGTGAGCTGCGGATCACCCTCTCCGGGGCCTTCGCCCAATCTGAAAGTGAATCCATCTCCGCCAATGTCACATGGGGGAAACGCCGTGCCATGGAAGCCGGAAAAGTGAGCATCCAATATAAAAAGCTGTATGGCTACCGCAAGGGTGAGGATGGTCAGCCGGAGATCATTCCGGAACAGGCGGAGGTTGTCCGATGGCTCTATGAGCGCTATCTCACTGGGGCCAGCCTGCGGATGATCAAAGATGAACTGGAACAGCAAGGCGTCAAGTGCTTCGAGGATTCTCCGGAGTGGACCATTTCCCGCATCCGCAGCATCCTGCAGAATGAAAAATACTGCGGTGATGTGTTGATGCAGAAGACCTTCCGGCAGGACTTTATCAACCGCAAGGCCATCAAGAATACAGGCCAGCTTCCCATGTACCTCATTGAAAATCACCATGAGGGCATTGTCAGCCGTGAAAAGTATGATGCCGTACAGGCAGAGATGGCACGACGGAATGCAGCAAAGAGTCCTTCTAAAAACGCAGTCACAGGGATGGCCTCCTACGCCAGCAAGTATGCGCTCTCGGAGCGGTTGGTCTGCGGTGAGTGCGGGACCCTGTATCGCCGCTGCACATGGACACGAAACGGTGAAAAACGAATCGTATGGCGCTGTGTGAGCCGATTGGACTACGGCAAAAAATACTGCCATAACTCACCCACACTGGATGAAGCACCACTCCAGCAAGCGATCCTCGCAGCCC
>OLSX01004145.1_pt1 | contig 11050 bp, 9 predicted proteins | sample 1673141 | NCBI WGS metagenome assembly OLSX01 (sample SAMEA3136759, study PRJEB25190) | human gut metagenome | biome: human gut; feature: human-associated habitat; material: faeces | place: Austria | collected 2013
ACACTGCTCCGTCTGTATCAGCCGACAGCAGGACGTATCGTTTTTGATGGAGATGTTCTGTTCGACAGCGGAGAGCAGTACGATGAAGAAGGAAAGATCATTGTTGATGCAAATGGAAATCCGGTAAAAAAGAAGAGCATTGATGTAGATATGCTTCCATACCGAAAGAAAATGCAGATGGTATTTCAGGACCCATATTCTTCCCTGAATCCGCGAATGACCGTAGAGGACATTATCGGAGAACCGCTGGATGTACATAAACTGTATAGCAGCCGTGCAGAGCGAAGAGACAGAATTTTGGAATTGATGGGATATGTAGGATTGAATGCAGAACATGCAACACGTTATGCACATGAGTTTTCCGGTGGACAGAGGCAGCGTATCGGAATCGCAAGAGCATTAGCAGTAAGACCGAAATTTATCGTCTGTGATGAGCCGGTATCTGCATTGGATGTATCCATTCAGGCACAGGTTGTCAACATGTTTGAAGATTTACAGAAAAAATTTGGCATGGCATACCTGTTTATTGCACATGACTTGTTGATTGTTCAGCATATTTCTGATAGAATTGCAGTAATGTATCTTGGAAAAATGATGGAGATCGCTCCTTCCGATGAGCTGAATAACCATCCGATCCATCCGTATACACTGAGCCTGCTTTCCGCAGTTCCGATTCCGGATCCGGAAACTGCAAGAAAAAGCCATCGTATCGTATTAGAGGGTGACGTTCCAAGTCCGTTGAATATGCCAAGCGGATGTCCGTTCCGTACCAGATGTGCGTATGCAACAGAGCAGTGTGCAAAGGAGATGCCACCGTTAACAGACCGAGGCGGAGAGCATTTTGTAGCATGCTGGAATAAATAATCTGAGCAGGGTTTCTATCTCCACAGTGGAGTGAAACATAAAAAGAAAACAGGAGGGAAAAATTAGAAATGAAGAAAAGACTTATTTCTACCTTATTGGTGGCAGCCATGGCAGTCAGCCTCGTAGCATGTGGCGGCGGCGACAAAAAGGATGCAGCCAAGAAATCTGATTCAGAGTCTAAAAAGAGCACAAACACAGATGTGTTAAACATCAACTTAGCTTCTGAACCAGCGTACCTTGACCCGGCATTAAACAGTTCTGTAGATGGCGGATGTTTAGCAGTGAACTCTTTCGTAGGTCTTTATACCTATGACAAAGACGGAAAATTAGTACCGGCATTATCTGACGGTGAGCCGGAGATTTCCGAAGACAAGACAACTTATACATTTAAGCTGATCGAGTCTAAATGGAGTGACGGAAGCGAGCTGACAGCAAAAGATTTCGCATATAGCTGGAATCGTGCAGCAGCAGAAGCAACAGCATCAGATTATTCTTATCTGTTCGATGTAATTGACAAAAATGATGATGGTACATTAAAGGTTACAGCTGATGACGATTATACATTAACCGTACAGCTTGCAAGTCCATGTGCATACTTCTTGGATTTATGTGCATTCCCTACATTCATGCCGGTACCACAGGCATCTGTAGAGGCTGCTGACAAAGATGGTTCTAATCCTGGAGCTTGGGCTCAGGAAGCAGGATTTGTCTGCAACGGTGCATACACCTTAGACAAATGGAGCCACAACGAGAGCATGGTATATGTTAAAAATGATAACTACTACGATGCAAAGAATGTAACCATGAAAGAGCTTCACTTCATGTTAAGTGATGATATGACAGCAGTATATGCTGCATACAACAGCGGTGACTTAGATTTCATCGATGAAGTTCCTACTGATGAGATCGCAAAAGCAAAAGAGAGCGATGAGTTCCATGTAATCGATACTCTTGGAACATACTATGTAGCATTCAACGTAAACAGCGAAATGTTCAAAGACAAGACTCCGGAGCAGGCAGCTAAGATGCGTGAAGCAATGAGCCTTATGATCGATCGTAAATACATCGTTGAGACTGTAGCTCAGACAGATCAGAAACTGGCTAACTCTTTCATCCCGGCACTTGTAGCTGACGGAAACGGCGGAAAATTCAAGAAAGACGGATATTTCGATGCAGAGAAGACAGGCGCAGACAACGCAAAAGAAGCAATCAAGCTTTTAGAGGACTGCGGATATACATTTAAAGACAATGGAGACGGATCTTACAAGATTTCTCCTGCACTTACAGTAAACTACATCCTGAATACAATGGACAGCCATCAGAAGATCGCTGAGGCAATCCAGCAGGATTTAGCAGTAATCGGTATCGACATGAAGATTTCTTCTGAGGACTGGAACGTATTCTTAGAGGATCGTAAACAGGGTAAATATGACGTTGCCCGTGAAGGTTGGTTATTAGACTATGATGATCCGATCAACATGCTTGAGATCTTTACAACAGATTCCGGAAACAATGACCCACAGTTTGGTAAAGATGTAAAATCCTGGGCTCCACAGAACTGGGATAAATATGATGAGCTGATCAAACAGATCCGTGTAGAGACAGATTCTGATAAACGTATTGATCTGATGCATCAGGCAGAGGATATGTTAATGGATACATGGGCAGTTGTACCACTTTATGAATACAACGATATGTACATGGAAAAATCTAACGTATCCGGCGATTATGCAAACCTCTTTGGTATGAAGTACTTCATGTACACAACAAAGAAATAATAGTAGTCGTGTGACGATAAGGAAAAGGACTTTGGGAGAATTCCCGAAGTCCTTTTTGTATGGGATAGGGTGTTGGAAGAGTAGCTGAATCATTGTGGGGAATTGCCCAAATGAATATTTCAGGTTTCCTTGTGCAGGACATTCCGATGAACCTCTGAAAGCAGAAATCGTGTTCGCCAGTGGGCTTCACGATTTCTTGAGTTTCATCTCCATTGCACAAAAGGAAATCTTCCATATTCATTTGGGCAATTCATTTACAGTGTGAATGGGGATTAAAATTAGTCAAATATAAAACGGATATAAACATTGGTTATGGGTACCATACCAGGGAGTTATGGACTGTGAAAAAATGCGGAAAATTGCACGAATTTCCTTGAATTTTCGTGAAAAAGTGTATTGACAGAATCGTTTAGATGGCATAAGATTTTTGTTAAGAAATGTCAAGAGAACAAGGAGGAATTTATTATGAAAAAGGCAGTAAGTATCTTTTTGGTACTCGCTATGGCAGTTGGATGTTTTGTCGGATGCGGTTCTAAAGAAGCGAAGAAAGATGCAGACAAATTCTATATCGGAGGTATCGGACCTACTACCGGTGATGCAGCAATTTACGGAACAGCAGTTATGAACGGAGCACAGATCGCTGTTGATGAGATCAATGAAGCAGGCGGCATCAATGGAAAGAAGATTGAGTTCAACTTCCAGGATGACCAGAGTGATGCAGAGAAATCCGTTAATGCATACAATACCTTAAAAGACTGGGGTATGCAGGTACTTATGGGAACCGTTACAACAACACCATGTGTTGCAGTAGCAGATAAGACAGCACAGGATAACATGTTTGAGGTTACACCTTCCGCATCTTCTACAGATGTTATTGCCGGTGATAATGTATTCCAGGTATGCTTTACAGACCCGAACCAGGGAACAAAATCTGCACAGTATATCGGTGAGAACAAACTGGCAAAGAAAGTTGCAGTCATCTACAACAGTTCTGATGTATATTCATCAGGTATTGAAGCAAAATTCATTGAAGAAGCAAAGAATCAGGGACTTGAGGTAGTAGCAGAAGAAGCATTTACAGCAGATTCTAAGACAGACTTCTCCACACAGTTAAAGAAAGCTCAGGACGGAGGAGCAGAATTAGTATTCCTTCCGATCTACTACACAGAAGCATCTATCATTTTAACGCAGGCAGATCAGATGGGTTATCAGCCGAAATTCTTCGGATGTGATGGTTTAGACGGACTGTTAGCAGTTAAGAACTTTGATACAAAACTTGCTGAAGGCGTAATGCTCTTAACACCATTCGCAGCAGATGCAACAGATGATTTAACAAAGAAATTCGTAAAAGAATACAAAGACAAATATGACGAAGTACCAAACCAGTTCGCAGCAGACGCTTACGATGCAATCTACATTATCAAAGCAGCGGCAGAGCAGGCAGGCGTGACACCGGATATGAGCGTGGCAGATATTGGCAGTGCACTTGAGGCGGCTATGACAGAGATCAGCGTTGACGGTCTGACTGGTGATTCCATGACATGGCAGGCAACCGGCGAGGTCAGCAAGGCGCCGAAGGCAGTCGTAATCAAAGACGGTGCTTATTCAGCAATGTAACAGAGCAGGCAGGAAAGGCCAATAAAGAGGTTGGCGCGTTGGCGGGGGCGACTACCCGCCGGCGCGGAACCTCTTCTTTTTTCGGTTTTAAGTTGTATACAGGTATGTAACATGTTATAATAAGTGAAACTGCTGACGTTTTAACGTATTAAACAAGGAAAGACAGAGGTGTTGTTATGAATTTCTTATCCTATCTGATCAATGGAATCAGTCTGGGAAGCGTATATGCGATCATTGCACTCGGCTATACCATGGTATATGGTATTGCGAAAATGCTGAATTTTGCACATGGCGATGTCATTATGATCGGATGCTATGTGGTGTTCCTTGCAATGAGCGGCCAGGGGATCAGCCCGCTTCCGGCGGTGGTTCTCTCCATCATCGTATGTACCGTTCTCGGTATTGTTGTTGAAAAAATTGCCTACAAGCCGCTGCGAAGAGCAACGCCGCTTGCCGTGCTCATCACAGCGATCGGTGTCAGCTATTTTCTACAGAATGCGGCATTGCTGCTGTTTGGAGCGGATACGAAATCATTCAGTTCCGTTGTGTCCCTGCCTTCCTTAAAGCTGGCAGACGGCGCGTTGACCATTTCCGGCACAACCATTGTCACCGTGCTGGCATGCGTGGTGATTATGATCGCACTGATGATGTTCATTAAGAAGACGAAAGCCGGACAGGCAATGCTCGCGGTATCCGAGGATAAAGATGCGGCACAGCTCATGGGAGTCAATGTCAATGCGACGATTTCCCTGACCTTTGCCATCGGTTCCGGACTTGCGGCGATCGCAGGTGTGCTGTTCTGTTCCGCGTATCCGACGCTGACACCGTACACCGGTTCCATGCCTGGTATCAAAGCATTTACGGCTGCTGTTTTCGGCGGAATCGGATCGATCCCGGGAGCACTGATCGGCGGAATTCTCCTTGGAATTATTGAGATTCTGGGACGTGCCTACATATCCTCCCAGCTTTCGGATGCGATTGTATTTGCGGTTTTGATTGTTGTGCTTCTTGTAAAACCGACCGGAATTCTTGGAAAACAGATTCATGAGAAAGTATAATGCAAAAGGGAGAACAGCTATGGCAAAGTTAAATTTAAAAACGGTGAATAAAAAAACAAAAGACCAGCTGATCACCTTTGTGTTGGTGATTGCGGTATATATTGTGGTTCAGGTCATGGTAGCTGCCGGAGCAATTTCTTCGCTGATGCAGGGACTGCTCGTTCCCATGTGTACCTACTCTATCGTGGCGATCGGTCTGAATCTGTGTGTGGGATACCTCGGAGAGCTGAGTATCGGTCATGCGGGATTCATGTGTGTGGGAGCTTTTTCCAGTGCCTTCTGCACTAAGCTGCTGGAAGGTGTGATCGGCAGCCAGATTGTGCTCTTTATCATTGCGCTGCTCGTGGGCACTGCGATGGCGGCATTCTTCGGATTTCTGATCGGTATTCCGGTCTTACGTCTGCGCGGCGATTATCTTGCGATTGTGACGCTGGCGTTTGGTGAGATCATCAAAAATATCATCAACGTTCTCTACATCGCAAAAGACGGAAGCGGATTCCACTTTGCAATCTCGAACGGAAACGCGATCGATCTCGCAGATGACGGTGTCTGGCTGATCAACGGTGCGAAGGGAATCGCAAAGATTCCGCATCTCTCCAGCTTTACAGCGGGCGTGATCTTAATTCTGATTTCTTTATTTGTTGTATACAATCTGGTCAATTCCAGAAGCGGCCGTGCGATCATGGCAATCCGTGATAACCGTATTGCGGCAGAGTCTGTCGGCATTAACATCACCAAGTTCAAGCTGATGGCATTCACGATCTCTGCGGCGATTGCGGGAGCGGGCGGCGTGCTCTATGCGCACAACCTTTCCACGGTTACGGCGACGCCGGCGAACTTCGGTTACAATATGTCCATCATGATTCTGGTATTCGTCGTACTTGGCGGTATGGGTAATTTCCGCGGTTCCATCATTGCAGCCGTTCTTTTGACCCTTCTCCCGGAGGTGTTAAGAGGATTGTCGGATTACCGTATGTTAATCTACTCGATCGTGCTGATCGTCATGATGCTTTTCAACTGGGCTCCGAAGTGCATTGAGTGGAGACAGAAAATGGCACAGAAGTTCCGCAAAAACACAAAGAAGGAGGCAGTATAGTTATGGCAATGTTAGAGGTAAAGAATCTTGGCATCTCCTTCGGAGGACTTCGTGCGGTAGATGATTTTCATATTTCCATCGAGAAGGGACAGCTTTACGGTCTGATCGGACCGAACGGTGCCGGCAAGACGACGGTATTTAATATGCTTACCGGTGTGTATACGCCGGATGAGGGAACTATCAGCCTGGATGGTGCGGATATCACAGGAAAGAAAACGATCGACATCAACAAGGCAGGTATTGCGCGTACGTTTCAGAACATCCGTCTGTTTAAGGATCAGAGCGTGCTTGACAATGTAAAGATCGGACTGCACAACCAGATGTCCTACTCGACGCTGAGCGGAATCTTACGTCTGCCGAAATACCGCAAGGTTGAGGCGGAGATGGATGAGAAGGCAATGGAATTATTAAAAGTGTTTGATCTGGAGCGCGAGGCGGGTTTCCTGTCCTCCAATCTTCCATACGGAAAGCAGAGAAAGCTTGAGATTGCGCGTGCACTTGCAACGAATCCAAAGCTGCTGCTGCTCGACGAGCCGGCGGCAGGCATGAACCCGAACGAGACGAAAGAGCTGATGGAAACGATCCATTTTGTGCGGGATGAGTTCGACATGACAATCCTTCTGATCGAGCATGATATGAAACTGGTGTCCGGTATCTGTGAGAAGCTGACGGTGCTTAACTTCGGTCAGGTACTTGCGGAGGGCGCGACGGGTGATGTACTTCATGACCCGCAGGTAATCAAGGCATATCTTGGAGAATGACATGAGATAGATGGAGGAACGACTATGGCAATGTTGGAAGTAAAAAATCTGAAAGTACATTATGGTGTCATTCAGGCAATTAAGGGGATCTCGTTTGAAGTAAACGAAGGGGAAGTCATTGCGCTGATCGGAGCGAACGGTGCGGGGAAGACGACGACACTTCAGACGATAACGGGAATGTTAAAGCCATCCGAGGGCGAGATCCTTTTTGAGGGACAGGATATCGTGAAGGTGCCGGGACATAAGATCGTATCGATGGGAATGGCGCATGTGCCGGAGGGACGGCGCGTGTTCGCGGAACTTTCCGTCTACGAGAATCTGAAGCTGGGCGCTTATACCAGAAAAGATAAAAACGAGATTGCGGAATCACTGGCAAAGGTTTACAAGAGTTTCCCACGTCTGGAAGAACGAAAAAACCAGCTTGCAGGAACGTTAAGCGGCGGTGAGCAGCAGATGCTTGCAATGGGGCGCGCCCTGATGTCCAAGCCGAAGATCATTCTGATGGATGAGCCGTCCATGGGACTTTCCCCGATTTTTGTGGAGGAGATTTTCCACATCATCCGGGAGATCTCAGCGAGCGGTACGACGGTTCTTCTGGTGGAGCAGAATGCGAAGAAAGCACTTGCAATCGCAAACCGCGCGTATGTGCTTGAGACCGGAAATATTGTTCTCTCCGGTGACGCGAAGGAAATGATGAACAATGATTCTATTAAGAAGGCATATCTGGGAGAATAGACGGAAAATGCAGGGAGGTAGAATGGAATGAAAAAAATAGTCATTACCATTGCGAGAAGCTATGGAAGTGGTGGAAGAACACTGGGAAAGCTTTTGGCTGAGCAGCTTGGAATCAACTGTTATGACAGGGAAATCTTAAGAATGGCATCGGATGCCAGCGGCATCAACGAGGCGCTGTTCGGACAGGCAGACGAGCGGTTGAAGCGATCTCCATTGTTTGGAATTTTGAAGAAAAATCCGTACAAGGGTGGTGTGATCCCACCGGAGAATTCGGATTTTGTGTCCGATGATAACCTGTTCAATTATCAGGCGAAGGTCATCAAAGAGCTGGCAGCGCAGGAATCCTGCGTGATTATCGGCCGGTGTGCGGATTATGTGCTCCGGGATGATCCGGATGTCATCAAACTGTATTTCTGTGCGCCGAAGAAGGACTGCGTCGCACGAGTGATGAACCAGAACGGCCTCTCGGAGAAGGAAGCGGAGAGACGGATTGAGAAAATCGACAAGTACCGCGCGGAATATTACCGCTATTATACCGGAAGAGACTGGAATGACGCCAGAAATTATAATTTCTGTCTGGACACGACGTCCATGAGCTATGAAAAGCTTGTGGAAGTGGTCACAAATTTTATTCAGATTTACCAGAAATAGAATCCATGCTATAATAAAAGTGTTCTGCCGCATGCAAGCGGTGGGACACTTTTTTCGCTTCACAGGAAAGGTGTCCTGGGAAGCAAAAACATTACAGGAGGGGAATAATGACAACAGAATGGTCGTTAGACGAACTTTATAAAGGATTTGATGATCCGGCATATGGAAAGGATGTGGCAGAGCTTACGGCGCAGATCGATGCGCTCGCCACACTGCTTGCAGATGCCGGAAGGATGCAGGAAAAGGAAAGGACAGAGAAGGTGCTTGCGGCGCAGAGCGGGATCGCACAGCTTTTCTATCAGTTATCGCTCTATGTGGAATTGAGACAGTCCGTCAATACAGAGGACGGCACAGTGATGGCAGAAAATGCGAAGCTGATGAAGCTTCAGGCAAAAATGGCACCGTTAGAGGCTGCAGCAGGAAAGCTTTTAGCGGGAATCCGGGACGTGGATGCGCTGGCAAAAGAGAGCGGGCTTGTGCGTGAGCATACATTTTACCTGAAAGAGAAGCAGAAAGAGGCAAAGCATCTGCTCAGCGATGAAGTGGAGGAGATGGCTGCCTCCATGAACATGAGCGGCGGCGCGGCGTGGTCGAAGCTGCAGTCCTATCTGACCTCCACGGTAAAAGTGGATTATCAGGGAAAGCAGATTACACTGTCGGAAGTAAGAAACTTAGCGTACAGCCCGGAGGCTTCCGTGCGCAAGAGCGCTTATGAGGCGGAGATTGCCGCTTATGAGAAGGTGGAGGATGCCATCGCGTTTTCCCTGAATTACATTAAGAACCAGGTGACGATGCTCAGCGAAAAGAGAGGCTATGCTTCACCACTTGCCATGACGTTAGAGCAGTCGCGCATGAAACGAGAGACTTTAGACGCTATGATGGCGGCGATCGACGAATACCTGCCGGTATTCCGCAAGTATCTGCGGAAAAAGGGCGGGATGCTCGGACATGTCAACGGCCTGCCGTGGTATGATCTGTTTGCACCGCTCGGCAAGGCAGATAAGACCTACAGCATTGAGGAGGCCAAGCAGTATCTTATTGATACATTCACAAAGCTGACACCGGAGATGGCAGATCTGATGCGGGAAGCGTTTGAGAACGAGTGGATCGATTTCTACCCGAGAAAAGGAAAAGAGGGCGGTGCTTTCTGCGCGGGAGCCATGTGGTTAAAACAGAGCCGGATTCTGACCAATTACGACGGTTATTTCGGATCGGTTGACACGCTTGCACATGAACTCGGACATGCATTCCACAACCGCCAGATCGAGAATCACGCACCGCTTAATCAGGACTACCCGATGCCGGTAGCCGAGACAGCATCAACCTTTAACGAGGTGCATCTCGGAAAGGAAGCCCGGGCAGAGGCATCCGGAGAGGAGCTTTTGAATCTGCTGGAGAACGACATCAAGGAGCAGACGCAGTGTATCGTGGACATTTACTCCCGCTATCTGTTTGAGACGGCAGTATTTGAACAGAGCCAGAATAAGTTCCTCATGGCGGACGATTTAAAGCAGATCATGCTGGACGCGCAGAAGAAGACGTACGGCGACGGGCTGGACCCGGAATGCATGCATCCGTATATGTGGGTGTGCAAGGGACATTATTACAGCGAGGGACTGAGCTTTTACAATTTCCCGTATGCTTTTGGCAATCTGTTTGCGCTTGGACTTTACAGCCAGTTTGAAAAAGAGGGGGAGGCTTTTATTGGGAAATATAAGGCAATGCTTTCGGCAACCCCGTGCTGCACGATCGAGGAGGCTGGCGCAATGATGGGAATCGACCTCACAAAGAAGGATTTCTGGAGAACGGGACTTTCTGAGATTGCGGAAGAGATTGAGCAGTTCTGCACGATGTAGAAGGAGATGTGTTATGGAAGATTTAAAACAGATCATGCCGAAGAAGCTTGGGTTTGGCTGTATGCGGCTGCCCGTTGCAAACGGCAATAGCGAAGAGATTGACGACGCGGTATTCTGCAGGATGATTGACCGCTATATGGAGCAGGGATTTGTCTATTTTGACACGGCATACCCTTACCACAATCAGAAGTCGGAGGAGGCAGTGCGTCGCTGTCTGGTGGAGCGTTATGACAGAGAGCGCTTCCTTCTCGCAGACAAGATGCCGGTGTGGCTGGTACAGAACATGGAGGACTACAGCGAGATCTTTGAGAGGCAGCTGGCGCGCTGCGGCGTGACTTATTTTGACTTTTATCTGTTTCACGCCATGAACAAGACACGGGTGGAAGAGACAGAGAAAACGGGCGGCTTTGCGTTTGTGCAGAGAATGAAGACGGAAGGGCGCATCCGCCATATCGGATTTTCGTTCCATGATACGGCAGAAGCGCTCGAGGAGATCCTGAAAAATCATCCGGAGATGGAATTTGTGCAGCTTCAGATCAATTATTATGACTGGGAGTCGGAGAATGTGCAGTCCCGCAAATGCTATGAGGTTGCGAAAAAGTATGGTGTACCGGTGATCGTGATGGAGCCGGTA
>OLSX01004154.1_pt1 | contig 11035 bp, 8 predicted proteins | sample 1673141 | NCBI WGS metagenome assembly OLSX01 (sample SAMEA3136759, study PRJEB25190) | human gut metagenome | biome: human gut; feature: human-associated habitat; material: faeces | place: Austria | collected 2013
TGGAAAGAAAACCTTTGTGTATATGGGGCAGCAGGTGATCCGGGAAGCGACTCGTTTCTCGGAAGGTCTGGCCGAAGATGTATACCGCTGTAAGAGTTGCGGGTATACAGAGAAAAAAAATCGTACCATCGACCGCATACACCGAGGAGGAGGTGGCCCTATTATTATGGGTGGCGGTGGTGGTTTCGGAGGTTTTAGCGGAGGCGGCGGTGGCGGCTCTTGGGGAGGTGGAAGCTCCGGGGGTGGCGGTTCGATCAGTCGTTTCTGAAAATACGATTATTCGCATTATTTTATACAAGCGGTCACGTAAAACCTTATGTGACCGCTTGTGTTTTCGTATCTTATTGCTCTTTCAGATAGTAGTCGGAAAGTATATCCCGTCCCTTCTCGGGAGTAACCCTTCCATAGACCTTCCCGCCGATCATGACCACCGGAGCTAATCCGCAAGCACCGACACAGCGTAAGCAATCCAAGGAGAACAAACCGTCCGGTGTAGTCTCTCCTACCTTTATTTCCAATTGACGTTGCATTTCTTCCAGAACATTTTCTGCGCCACGCACGTAACAGGCCGTTCCCAGACAAACAGAGATGGGGTATTTCCCTTTGGGGGTCATCGTAAAGAATGAGTAAAAAGTAACTACGCCATATACCCTTGAGACCGGGATATTCAATTCGGCGGCGATAACCTGTTGGACTTCCGGTGGTAAATATCCGAACAAGCCTTGGGCGGCGTGCAAGATATTGATCAACTCCCCGGGATCGTTGTTGCGTTCAGCGCATATCGCATGTAGCTCCGCTACTTTTGTTTTAGGCAAATGTATCTCATTCATGGCTTATTTACTTTTTTCGGTTTCTATATACATACCGATTACTTCCTTACGATCTATGTAATGGGTATGCAGTAATTTATGGGCTTTCGGTCCGCAAGGCTCTCCCAAATACTCGCTGTATAATTGCTGGATATACGGATTCTCATGGCTCTTGCGAAGCGGTTTGTTAGCGTCTTCCCGGTAAAGAGCGGAAGCACGCCGGCGAAGTACCTCCATACGGCCTCGGTGGAACGGTTGTCCACCACCGCCGATACAGCCTCCCGGACAAGCCATCACCTCGATCGCATGATAAGGAGAGGTACCGTTCTTCACCTCCTCGATCAATTTGCGGGCATTCCCCAGACCATGAGCGATACCGATCTTTACCGGAGTCCCATTAAAATCGATCGTAGCGCTACGAATACCTTCCAGCCCGCGTAACTCCTCGAAGTCCACTTTATCCAGATTTTTCTTCGTATATAATTCATAAGCTGTACGGCAAGCGGCCTCGATAACACCGCCGGTAGTACCGAAGATCACGCTCGCTCCGGTAGATTCACCCAACGGGCTATCGAACTCACCATCCGGCAGTTCATTGAAATCTATATTCGCATAACGGATTAAACGGGCTAACTCACGGGTATAGATCGAATAATCTACATCGGGATTACCTTCCACGCTAAACTCCGGGCGGCTAGCCTCATACTTCTTCGCCAAACAAGGCATGATAGATACGACTACCAAATCCTTACGGTCCACTCCCAACTTCTCGGCGAAATAACTCTTGGCGATCGCTCCGAACATTTGCTGCGGGCTCTTGGCTGTAGATAAATTATCCCGTAACTCGGGGAAATGTTGTTCCACAAAGCTAACCCAACCCGGACAACAACTCGTCATTAACGGTATTTTCACCTCTTTGTCTCCATTTAGGTAACTACCTAGGCGATGTAATAATTCCGTACCCTCTTCCATAATGGTCAAGTCGGCGGCAAAGTCCGTATCGAATACATAATCAAAACCCAATTGACGCAAAGCTGAAACCATCTTGCCTGTAACCAATGTACCCGGCTCATACCCGAAATCACGTCCCAACGCTGTGCGAACCGCCGGCGCTGTCTGGGCGATAACAATTTTAGTAGGATCGGCCAAAGCGTCCAAGACCGGCTGTTGCGTATTACGTCCGCTAAGCGCGTTTACAGGACAGACGGATACGCATTGTCCACAATACGAACAGGTACTTCCGGCCATATCCCGTTCAAAAGCAGTCGATACGGCCGCGTTAAATCCACGGTTCACGGCAGTCAAGGCGCCAACTGTCTGTATCGTATTACACATGGTCTCACAGCGGCGGCACATGATACATTTGTTCATGTTCCGCACAATGGAAGGGGAACGGTCTATCGTAAATGTGGACATCTCTCCCTTATACCGGATCTCACGGATTCCTAAGTCATGTGCGATCTTTTGTAACTCGCAATGTCCGTTGCTGCTACATGTCAGACATTCCGCCGGATGATTCGAGAGGATCAGCTCCATCACCGTCCTACGGGCATTCATCACCCGGGGGGTATGTGTCCGTACGACCATGCCTTCCGTACATTCCATCTTACAGGATGGGGCTAGATTTCTACGTCCCTCGATCTCTACGACACAAATACGGCAAGCTCCCGGATTATTCTCGTAGTGCAAGTCCTCCAGTTTCATATAACAGAGTGTCGGGATGTGGATACCTACACTTTTTGCCGCATCTAAAATGGTGGTTCCTCTCGGCACTTCCACCTCTTTATTATCTATGATTAATTGAATTGTTTCCATGCTTATAAATAAATTTAGTGGACATAAATCGCTCCGAACTTACACTTCTCCATACAGGTACCGCAACGGATACAAGCTTGCGGATCGATAATATGAGGAATTTTCCGTCCACCTGTAATCGCATGCACCGGACAAACACGGGCACAGAGCGTACATCCTTTACATTTCTCCGGATTGATGAAATATTGAGTAAGTTCCCGGCATTGATGAGACGGACAACGATGCTCCCGGACATGCGCCAGATATTCATCGTAGAAATTATCCATCGTAGATAAAACCGGATTCGGAGAAGTCTGTCCCAAGCCGCATAAAGCGGTATCCTTAATCACCATCGCCAGATTCCTTAGACGGGTCAAATCCTCTTCGGCTCCGTTTCCACTCGTAATTTTCTGCAATATCTCATGTAAGCGTTTATTACCGATACGGCACGGTGCGCATTTACCGCAAGATTCCTCGACCGTAAAGTCCAGATAGAACTTAGCCATGGCTACCATACAATCATCCTCGTCCATGACGATCATACCTCCGGAACCCATCATGGAACCAGCGGCAAGCAAATTATCATAATCGATAGGAAGATCAAGATGCTTTTCAGTCAAGCAACCTCCTGACGGGCCACCGGTTTGCACAGCCTTAAACTTCTTTCCATCCTTGATACCTCCCCCAATTCCAAAGATAACCTCACGCAAAGTCGTACCCATAGGAACCTCGATCAGCCCCACATTGTTTACCTTTCCAGCCAAGGCGAACACCTTTGTTCCTTTGCTTTTCTCCGTTCCGATACTACTGAACCATTTAGCGCCTCTTAACAAGATCACCGGGATATTTGCGTAAGTCTCTACGTTATTTACATTGGTCGGACAACCTTTATACCCGTGTTCACTAGGGAACGGCGGCTTTACGGTAGCCTCGCCTCGCAAACCTTCCATACTGTGGATCAAAGCAGTCTCCTCTCCACAAACAAAAGCTCCGGCACCGTACCGGATCTCGATATCGAATGAGAAATCAGTCCCAAATATATTCTCGCCCAGCAATCCATATTCTTTCGCTTGCCGTATGGCGATTTTCAAACGTTCCACGGCTAGCGGATATTCGGCACGGATATATACCAAACCTTTGCTAGCTCCCGTACAATATCCATTAATCGCCATAGCCTCCACAATCGAATGCGGGTCGCCCTCCAATATGGAGCGATCCATAAAAGCGCCCGGGTCACCCTCGTCCGCATTGCAAACCACGTATTTTTGAGGTGCTTGTACCTTACGGGTAATCTGCCATTTCAAACCTGTGGGGAAACCACCGCCCCCACGACCCCGTAAACCGCTATCCATGATTTCCTTGATTACTTCCTCGGGAGTCATTTCCACAAGGGCTTTTCCTAACGCTACATAGCCGTCACGAGCGATATACTCATCGATATTCTCAGGGTTGATAAAGCCACAATTTCGAAGGGCGATTCGTAGCTGTTTCTTATAGAATCTGATATGCTTGGAGTCCGGAACCAGCTCACGGGTCTCTGGATTCATATAAAGTAACCGTTCCACTTTACGGCCTTTTACCAAATGCTCCCGTACGATCTCGTCCGCATCCGATGGTTGAACTTGTACGTAAAAAGTGTTATCGGGGATCATCTTAACCACCGGACCCTTCTCGCAGAAACCGAAGCATCCGGTACGGATCACTTGTGTATCCTCTAATCCGTATTGCTCGACGGCGGCTCTCAGATTCTCGATGATCTGCTCGCTTTGTGATGCACGGCAACCTGTGCCACCGCACACCAATATATAATTCGTGTATTGTGCCATTTATGTAAGATATTAAATTTCTTATTCGGGTTTTACGGTGGTGTAAGTTACAGGAATGATGCCGTCTACCAAGATACCCTTACGGATATACTTATCTATGATCTCTTCTACTTTTGCCTTATCAACATAACCGAATACCAACGGCTCCTGACCCGGAAGCTTGATTTCGATAGTCGGTTCCGCATAACAATAGCCCATGCATCCGGTTTGAGTTACCAACGCATCGATTTTCTGCCGGTCTAAAACCTCGATAAAATAACTCATTATCTCCTTGGCTCCGGCAGCTATACCGCAAGTGGCCATAGAAACCTTAATTTGTACGAGCTGATCAGGGGTATTGCTTTTTTCACGCAGATCCAAAGACGCACGAAGAGATTCACGCATTTTCTTGAGATCATCTAATGTCTTTACTTTGTTCATGGTCATATTCTATTATTTAAGGAAAACACCGTAATGTCATTTGCACAAACATACGGAATCTCTTTCAAATAATATCATATTTCCGTGAATTTTTCTTCGACACGTGATTGAGATATCTTGGAATTGGGAGGTACACTATGGGTGAGCCAGATGTTACCCCCGATAATAGATCCTCGGCCAATAGTGATCCGTCCTAATATGGATGCGTTGGAATAAATGGTCACATAATCCTCGATGATCGGATGACGGGGTAAATCTATCGGAAGTCCTTCCTCGTCCAGCGTAAAACTCTTAGCTCCTAACGTCACACCTTGATAAAGGCGGACATGGTTTCCGATAATGGCGGTTTGTCCCACGACAATACCCGTTCCATGATCGATACTGAAATATTCTCCGATCTGCGCCCCGGGATGAATGTCGATCCCGGTTTGCGAATGTGCCATTTCCGTAATGATACGCGGGAGTACCGGTACGCCTAGCTCGAATAATTCATGAGCGACCCGTTGATGTAAAAGCGCGTAGACCGCCGGATAACAGAATATAATCTCACTCACGCTCTTGGCTGCCGGATCACCATCCAAGATGGCCTTTACATCGGTGGACAGTAAATATTTGATATGAGGAATCCGGTTAATAAAAGCGATCGAGATCTCGGAAGCCCGGTCCTTGGAATCACAACAACGCTCTACCTCAAAACAAAGTCCATTATATATTTGCTCTTGCAAGAGATCATAGATCTTTTCCAAATAGACTCCCGTATAATATTGGATAGAGCCTAATTGAGCCTCTTGTTCCGTACCAAAGAATCCGGGGAAGATAACCGTACGTAATAGGCGCATGATCTCATGCAACGTAGCGACTGAAGGCGATGGCTTCTGATGCAACGGGATATATTTGTATTCCGGTAGATCAGGAGCCGACAGCCGTTCTACGTTCTTCTGTATCTGTTCTAAAATCGCTGTTCTATTCATCTTTAATTATCCCAAGTAGGATCGTAACTGATTAATGAGTTAGAGGCATTGCCCAAACCGATATAGATATAATTATCCAAGACATACATGCAATGTACAGACCTGTTAGCCGCTGGTAACTGGGATTTCTGGCTCCAGTTCTGAGAGTCCGGATCATAGCGCCAAATATAACCGTCCCCGTCTACGCCATATACGTAATTACCATAAGCGATAGCACATAAAAGCATCCTTCCGGGGAACGAAGCCTCCTTTTCCCAAGCTACAGCGTTCTTGTCTGTAGACCAAAACTGTGTCGTATATTCCAAAGAAGGATCCGCTTTATTAATAATCCCCAGTCCGGCATATATACGGTCACCAATTACAACGGATATTCCGCCGTATTGTTTAATCGGGAAATTAGATTTCTTGCTCCAAACGAAAGCGCTCGGTTCATAAGTCCAGACTTCATCGATTAGTTCGTTACCTCTACGTCCACCTATGAGGAACGCCTGATCTTCCATTCTGCAACATGCCGTCCGATACATACCTTTAGGCCGTTGCTGGTCTGTTTGTACGGCGCTCCAAGAATTATCGGACGTGGAGTATACATATAAACTGTCACATATCTTTCCCGTGTTATCTAAACCACCAAAAGTCCATAGGCCAAATCCGATACTGAAACATGCTTGGCCCGATAATTTCTCAGGCTGAGACCTTAAGGGCAACCATTCTTTCTTAGAGGTCATATATCCCCAAAACTCATCGGTGTATTCCCTACCCGTGTCACCGCCTAATAAGAATCCCGTGCTATTAGCCAAGGTACAGAAAGAGGTAGATCCCGGTATCCGGAAAGCTCCCTCAAACCTTGCCCCTACTCCAAATATATCCGGAGTTTGGAAGCGAACTTCCTCTCCGTAAGCGATACCATTCTTATTTTTAGCGTAAGCTCTTAAATAATAGCTCGTGCCTCCTCTCAATTCCTTTATCGTACCCGTAAACGCTTGTGTACCGGAAGAAAGAGCTACCGCTCCTTCACAATTACCAAAGGCCGGACTAGGACTAGTTCCCCAACATACACCAGCCTCTGTAACCGGTGAGGCACCTTCGGCTAAGACCTCTCCTCCTACCCATGCGGTACCGTTTTTAATAGTAGACACCTCCTTTGTATTGACTGTAGGCAACTCACTTTCCAGAATCGTATGGATACCTTCGCCTGCGCTATAGGTAGTACCTAAAGCGTTTGTCGCATAAGCACGTACGTAATACCCTTTCTGCTGTTGCATATCATAGATTTTCCCGGCAAATTCTCCGATACCCGCTCCGCAAATAATCGTATCCCCATTTTCTATTGTCGGTGATTTATCAGTACTAAAGCAGAAACCACATGCCGTGATCGGAGAATCTCCCTCGCTTATTATTTCCATGGAGAACTCCGCATAGGTAAACTCTGTCGCTATTTTCTTGAATTTGTTATCATCTAATACAGGACGACCATTCGTAGTCTTAAAGGTCTCGACTTTCGCCCCGTTATACTCACCATATTTACTTTTTGCGTAAGCTCTAACGTAATAGGTAGTTTCCGGTTTTAAATCGGAGATCGTACAATAGAACGAATCGGCTTCCATGTCTATACGAATCGTGGAGTCAGATGCTGAAGGCTCCGGATTCAGCATTAAGTAAATACCCCTTTCCTCGATTTCGGCTTCTCCTTGTTTGGTTATCATACCTCCGCATTGAACGGAAGTAGACATCACGTTGACTGGAAATAAGGTCTTAACGCTTCCTAATCCATCTTTCGTCTTAAAAGGTAAAATCTCTCCATAAGCGGTATCTACCGCATTGATCGCATAGGCCCGGATATAGTAATCCAGATCATTGGTTAAGCCCTCGATCGTAGCCTCATATTTTACCTTACGCTTGGATACGGCTTTTTTATTTTTCTCTATCACAGTAAAGGTAGATTCCGTGCTCCAACAAAAACCGGCCTCTGTCACGGGAGCGCCGTTTTCTTGCAGGACCTCCCCCGATACTGTCACTGAACTAGCCGTGGACTTCAATATCTCGTCTGTCTTAACAGACGGTTTTTTAGCGTTTCGAATGCCACCATCTATATCCGGATCATTCACGCATCCGGCCATTAATAAAGCCGCAAATAGAATAGAGAAGAGTGAGTATATATGTTTCATAAATAATCAATATTAAAAGAATACACCTAAGCCAGCGTTTAGATCCAAGTACTTAAAATTAACCGTGTTGCATCCAACGCTAATAAATACAGAGTTCGTTATTTTCATCATCAAGTCAACCTCGGCAGCGACCCCTTTGTATGAGGAATCAATATTCCGGCACCATACCTCTCGTGTACTGTCGTAGTTTTCATAGGAATGGGTCGTGAACGAATGTAGTAAAGCTCTTTCACCATATCCCAAACCAACGGAGGCATATAACCACGGAAAGCATTTTACGATTAAACCGGCCGTTCCGGCTATACTATTTGTCTTCGAGGATTTACCTGTATTAAGCTCATAAGATTCCCCTTCCGAATTAGAGAACTTAATAATCTGCCCTTGGTTATTACATTCGTCCGTATAATTCATAAAAGACATATTCGTCTTGAAACGGACATACCAACCGAAGCGTTGCCCCATACCTCCTACCGTGATTCCATAAGGAGATTCGATCGAATACGAGTATCCCGCGAAAAACTCCATTCGTTTCTTAGGGGATACCGCCGCGGAATCTATTGGTTGGGCCGCCGGTTCCGCCGGCTTTAACAATATCTCTTGGTATTCTTTCCAATAGGTTGCTAGCTCCTCACTTTTAGGGGTTCCGATACCTTCCGAATAATAAATGATTAATTTAGAGATGGCATCCGGATCATCTTCCGTAGCTTTGACCGTCAGGCAGTTTAAACATTTATTCATCAAGCTACGCATGGAAGGCCGCATTCGCTCGTTGGAAAGCCAAATCGTAGTCAGCTGATCAATACTGTATGCGTCGCATTGCGATACGCCTTCCTCGTACCACATTTTAGCGTCACTATAATCAAGACGTTTCATCGCTTCATCTCCCTTACGGTTGTATTCCGTACGCTGTTGCGCCAGCAGTCCGAGGGGAAATACCGCACATATCATCAATATCCAAAGTCTTTTCATATAATAGGTAAATACATGTTTAGTTGTTCATAATATTACAATCAATAATAAGTAAGGCCTTCGCTAATCAATGATCCGTCAGAATTATAAATATCAAACAAATTGTCTTCCCGTTCGAATGCCCGGCCGTTATCCGCGATACCGACACTTAGGTATTTGCAAGGAATACGTTCCTCGGCTTTCGAATCGATCGCCCCGTATCTGTTATTTGACTTCTTGCGTACGATCTTATATCGTCCGAAAGCCATTTTCTCCTCATACAGGGCCTTTTTGTCCGCTATACGTTTCTCCTCGGTTTTCTCATCGCAAGCGATGATCAACCGGACTACCTCTTCCGTAAGTTTCGTATCCTTTGCCTCCGACAAATCTTTCTTAGCTCCCGAATAATCAGCTTTGGCCATTTTTTCCTTACCGGAGGCGATTAACGAGTTATATTTCTCATTCATCTCATTTTCCGATGGCTGATCCGGGAGAACATTCTCTTCTATCGTATGCTCTGTTTCCATAGGTCGTTTCTCTTCCACTTTAGGCTCTTGTTTCTCCGCTTTCTTTATCTCAGAGATAGGAGGTTCCGTATGTAGAACTGGGTGATCTGGCATTTCTACTTCTTTTGAGACATTGCTATCCGGCTCCACAGCTGAAGGTAAATCAATACTCTCGACAACCTCTTTTGTGGGCCTATTGCTATGCACTAAAAGAGCCGTAGCGGATCCTACAACGACAAATATAGCGATTCCGATAGGAATTATTTTCTTTCTGGAATTATTCTTTTCTGTTATTGGCTCCACGGCAGGTGGATTAGCCACATTGACAACAGTCTCTTCATCATCCGATCCTACTAATTTAGAATCTACAGGTGATGAATAAACCACCGTTGTTTCCTCATTCACAATCTCGGGAGATGGACTTGGGACAACCTGAACTTCCTTTTCCGCTTGAGAAAAATCCAAAGACGCCAACATCTCGCCCACCGTCTCAAAGCGATCCGCAGGAATGATTTGCATCGCTTTTATGATAACAGCCTCTGTTTTCGGGCTGATCGCCGCATTGATTTCAGAGGGGTTTCGCAAAGGACGTGCGGCACGTAGTATAGATTCTGTAGGGATTGTTCCCGTTAACAGATTATACATCGTGGCTCCCAAGGAATAAATATCCGGACGGGGCGAGAACACTTGTGTTCCTTCGTTATCGTATTGCTCTATGGATGCGAATCCTTTAGAAAGGGTTAACATCGTAGTGCTGGTCTCTTCCTGCTCGATATCGTAACGTTTGCTGACTCCGAAATCGATCAAGCGGGCGTTCCCGTTCTTATCGATCAAGATATTGCTAGGCTTGATATCCAGATGCAAGATACTCTTATCATGAACGAATTGTAACGCCTCGCCAATTTGCCGTACATATTTAAGGACCGTAGCTTCGGGCAATATCCCGTTTTTCTCAAGCATATATTTTAGCGAGAAGCCGGAAATATACTCCATGGCAATATAAGCCGTATTGTTTTCCTCGAAAACCTCCAACACGTTTACGATATAGGGATGGTGAACTTCCGATAGGATCTTTGCCTCTTTGATCAGTTTTTCCTTGAACTTGTTAAATAAGACCTTTCCCGTCTCCGAATGTACTTTTACGGCTTGGGAACCGGGTTCTCTATAACAATAATCCTTGAAGAAATATTCCTTGACACAGATAGGGACCTCCGTCTTTACGGTACCTAAAGATCCTTTAACCTCTGTGTACCAAACTCCTCTGTAGGTTATGCCAAAACCACCTTGACCAACCACATGAGTAAGTCTGTATTTTCCGTTTTGAAGAAGATGTCCGTCTGGCAGATTCATAACCTTGAATAATTCCATTTAATCTGCCAAAAGTACGTTATTTATATAAAAGAATAAAGAAAAGAGAGAATATTTTGCTTAAAAACCCATGCTATCTTCCACTTTTTGAATAGTTATGATATAAAAAGAAAAATTATCCCGAGTCTTGCCGTCACAGGCTTCCATGAGAGCGTCCTTTATTTCCGGAACAGATAAACGACCATTAAATATCTCTGCAATCTTTTCATTCTTCAGTCTTTCAAGAAC
>OLSX01004157.1_pt1 | contig 11023 bp, 7 predicted proteins | sample 1673141 | NCBI WGS metagenome assembly OLSX01 (sample SAMEA3136759, study PRJEB25190) | human gut metagenome | biome: human gut; feature: human-associated habitat; material: faeces | place: Austria | collected 2013
TTCGCCAGCGTGGTAACAAGCACTTCCCAGGTGAGAACGTAGCTCAGGGTAAGGACGACACACTATATGCTTTGGCAGACGGTATCGTTTACTTCCACAAGGGCCGCAAGGACAAGAGCACAGTATCTGTTCTCTCTCCAGAGGTTTACGCTGAGAAGACTAAAAAAGCTGACGCTTAATTAAAAAGTAAACAAACTATTCCAAACAAACATATGAAGCCTGTTCTCTTATCGAGAGCAGGCTTTCTGCTTTTTTAACGAAAAACACGTTTAATTCCACCCAAACATTCACTTTTTCTCGCCTTTTATTGTGCTATAAGAAATATTTTTTGTAATTTTGCCTTCAAATAGTAAATCAATTTATAAATAGTTATCTTATGCTTACACTTAAACTTATCAGCGAAGAGACTGAACGTGTAATTAAAGGTCTTGAGAAAAAGCATTTTCCTAATGCCCGCGAGGCCGTAGAGAAAGTTTTGGAGTACGACAAGATCCGTCGTGAAGCCCAGCAGAAGCTGGACACCAACAAGCAGCAAGCCAACCAGTTTGCCAAGCAGATTGGTGCTCTGATGAAGGAAGGAAAGAAAGAGGAAGCTGAATCCGCCAAGGCACAGGTTGCCAATCTGAAAGCAGACGGCAAGGCCTTGGAGGAAATCATGGAGAAGGCTCAGCAAGATATGACCAATGAACTGCTCGAAATCCCTAACATACCTTGCGACGAGGTGCCTGAGGGTAAGGATGCAGCAGACAACGTAGTGGTAAAGGAAGGCGGCGAGAAGCCTAATCTGGGTCCTGACGCACTCTGCCACTGGGACTTGCTGAAGAAGTACAACCTGGTAGACTTCGACCTGGGTGTGAAGATTACCGGTGCAGGCTTCCCTGTATATATCGGCAAGATGGCCCGCTTCCAGCGCGCTTTGGAGGCTTTCTTCCTCGACGAGGCACGCAAGAGCGGATACTTGGAGATACAGCCTCCTTACGTTGTCAACGAGGCTTCGGGTCTGGGTACAGGTCAGCTGCCTGACAAGGAAGGCCAGATGTATCATGCCAACCTCGACAACCTGTTCCTCATCCCTACTGCTGAGGTTCCTGTCACCAACATCTTCCGCGATGTGATCCTCGACGAGAAGGATCTGCCTATCAAGCGTTGCGCTTACTCTGCTTGTTTCCGCCGCGAGGCTGGCAGCTACGGTAAGGATGTTCGTGGTCTGAACCGTCTGCATCAGTTTGACAAGGTAGAGATTGTACGCATCGACAAGCCTGGTCACTCTTACGAGTCATTGAAAGAAATGCTCGACCACGTAGAGGGCTTGCTCAAGAAGCTGGAGTTGCCTTATCACATCCTCCGTCTCTGCGGTGGCGATATGAGCTTCACCTCTTCTATCTGCTACGACTTCGAGACATGGAGTGCCGCCCAGCAGCGATGGTTGGAGGTTTCTTCAGTTTCCAACTTCGAGAGCTATCAGGCCAACCGTCTGCACTGCCGTTACCGCCATGCTGACGACAAGAAGATAGAGCTCTGCCACACCCTGAACGGTTCGGCTCTGGCTCTGCCACGCATCGTAGCCTCTATCCTGGAGAACAACCAGACTCCTGAGGGCATCCGCGTACCAAAGGTATTGGTACCATACTGCGGATTCGAGATGCTCGACGACAAGAACTTTGAATAAAAAGTTTCGTCATATTTCACAGACTCTCTGACCGGCAACGCTGCTGGCCAACAATATGAAGTACGAGGATAACATTGGTTGCAGAAATGCTGCCAACGTTATCCTTTTGCTTTTAAAATGAGTTGTCCCTTTCGAAAATTATTAGAGAAGTAAAGGGAAGTTAGAACTTGATAAAGCTCAACAGTCGAATACAAAAACATAAATAATAACCCAAACCAACAAAAAAACCCAAAGAAACAGAATGAACAAGATTATCAGAAAAATACAATATTCCGAGAAGGTTTATCGTTTCGACGTAGAGGCGCCTCTGATCGCCAAAAGCCGCAAGGCTGGCAACTTTGTCATCATCCGAGTAGATGCCAACAGTGAGCGAATGCCACTGACCATCGCAGATGCCGACACAGAGAAAGGCACCATCACACTGGTAGTACAGAAAGTGGGACTCTCCTCCACTAAGCTCTGCAACCTGAACGAGGGAGATGAGATCCACGACGTGGTAGGCCCCTTGGGCAACCCTACCCACATAGAGAACTTCGGAACAGTGCTCTGCGCCGGAGGCGGTGTGGGCGTAGCTCCTATGCTGCCTATCATCAAAGCCCTGAAAGCTGCCGGCAACCGGGTTCTCTCGGTGATAGCCGGACGAAGCAAGGACCTTGTCATCATGGAAGATGAGGTACGCGCATCAAGCGACGAGCTGATCATCATGACCGACGACGGCAGCTATGGCGAGAAGGGTGTGGTAACTGTAGGAATGGAGAAACTCATCCAGCAGGAACACATCGATAAAGCCTTTGCCATCGGTCCTCCTATCATGATGAAATTCTGCTGTCTGCTGACACAGAAGTACAACCTGCCTACAGATGTATCGCTCAACACCATCATGGTGGACGGAACTGGTATGTGCGGTGCCTGCCGACTCACCATCGGTGGCAAGACCAAGTTTGTGTGCATCGATGGTCCTGAGTTTGACGGTGCCCTGGTAGACTGGGACGAGATGTTCAAGCGCATGGGAACCTTCAAGGATGTGGAGCGCGAGGAGATGGAACACTTCGAGGAACATCTCGCCACTGTGGAAGCAGCCAAGAAGAAAGAGAGCACAGACGTGACAATGGATGAGGAGCCTACCAACGAGAGCGTGGCAGAGCTGACCAACCGTGACGCTGAGTGGCGCAAGGCACTGCGTGCCTCCATGAAACCCAAGGAGCGTACAGCCATAGAGCGTGTGAAGATGCCTGAACTCGACCCCGTATACCGTGCCACTACCCGTACTGAGGAGGTGAACATCGGTCTTACCAAGGAGATGGCTCTCACCGAGGCTAAGCGCTGTCTGGACTGTCCTAAACCTTCCTGTATGGAGGGATGCCCTGTAAACATCAACATTCCTTCGTTTGTCAAGAACATAGAACGCGGTCAGTTCCTGGCTGCCGCCAAGGTACTGAAGAACACCTCAGCCCTGCCTGCTGTCTGCGGACGTGTATGTCCACAAGAGAAACAGTGCGAGAGCCGTTGCGTGCACCTGAAGATGAACAAGCCAGCCGTAGCCATAGGTTATCTGGAGCGCTTTGCTGCCGACTATGAGCGCCAAAGTGGAAACATATCCATCCCAGAGAAGGATCCTGCCAACGGCATCAAGGTGGCTGTAGTGGGCTCGGGTCCTGCAGGACTGAGCTTTGCTGGAGACATGGCTAAGAAGGGATTCGACGTCACTGTGTTCGAGGCACTGCACGAGATTGGCGGTGTGCTGAAATATGGTATTCCTGAGTTCCGTCTGCCCAACGCCATCGTGGATGTAGAGATAGAGAACCTGCAGAAGATGGGTGTGAAGTTTGTTGCCGACTGTATCGTGGGCAAGACCATCGGTGTGAAAGAACTGGAGAAGCAGGGCTTCAAGGGCATCTTCGTTGCATCGGGAGCCGGTCTGCCCAACTTTATGAACATTCCTGGCGAGAATGCGCTCAACATCATGTCGTCCAACGAGTATCTCACCCGTGTCAACCTGATGGACGCTGCCAATCCTCATACAGATACCCCTATCAACTTAGGCAAGAATGTAGTTGTGGTAGGCGGAGGCAACACTGCCATGGACAGCTGCCGCACAGCCAAGCGCTTAGGTGCCAACGTAACATTGGTTTACCGTCGTTCGGAGGCAGAGATGCCGGCACGTCTGGAAGAGGTGAAGCATGCCAAGGAAGAGGGTATCACCTTCCTCACGCTGCATAATCCAAAGGAGTATGAGGCCGACGAGAAGGGAGCCGTGAAGTCTGTCATCCTCGACGTGATGCAGCTTGGCGAACCTGACGCCAGTGGGCGTCGCCGTCCTGAGGCTACGGGCGAGACCATCAAGCTGGAGTGCGACCAGGTGATTGTGGCTGTGGGTGTGAGTCCTAACCCTCTCGTGCCTCAGAGCATCGAAGGTCTGGAGTTAGGCCGCAAGAATACCATTGCCGTCAACGAGCAGATGCAGAGCTCACAGCCTGCCATCTATGCCGGCGGTGACATTGTGCGCGGTGGTGCTACTGTTATCCTCGCCATGGGTGATGGCCGCAAGGCTGCTCTCAACATGGCACAGCAGCTGAAGCCAGAAGCATAACAGCAGGAAGAAAATACGACAGCTGAAACGAAAATACGACAGCTGAAACGAAAGTACAACAACTGATAAAAGAATAAAAAAGGGCGATTGCCATTTCCTTTACGGATAATGAGCAATCGCCCTTTAACTTTTTCAACTTCCCCATTTGCGAAAGTTGAGACCTAAATTATTTCCAAGGATTCTCTGTTGGGTAAGGCAAGCTTGCTGGCTGGTTGTAAGCGATGTCCTTAATGCCCAAGAACTTGAAGGCCTCGAAGAGTGTCTTGCCTACATGAGAGAAGGCTACGGCACCATGATGAGGATAACCCTTCTGGATCAATACGTGACGATAGAAGCGACCCATCTCTGGAATAGCGAAGATACCGATACCACCGAAAGAACGTGTAGGTACATCGAGCACCTCGCCCTCAGCGATATAAGAACGCAAGTTGCCCTCTGAGTCGCACTGCAGACGATAGAATGTGATGTCACTGGCAGCAATGTCACCCTCCAAAGTACCACGTGTGAAGTCAGGCTTGCCACCATTCTCCAACAGACGGTTCTGGATGAGCTGATACTTGATGGCACGTGTAGAGCACATCTTGCACTGAGGTGTGTTGCCACAGTGGAAGCCCATGAAGGTATCTGTCAACTTATAGTCGTACTTGCCAACAATATCCTCATCGTAGATATACTGAGGAACAGAATTGTTGATGTCGAGCAATGTCACTGTATCATCAGAAGCACACATGCCGATGTACTCAGAAAGAGCACCATAGATGTCGACCTCGCAGGCTACAGGGATGCCACGGCTTGCCAGACGGCTGTTGACATAGCAAGGCTCGAAACCAAACTGACTTGGGAATGCAGGCCAGCACTTGTCGGCAAAAGCTACATACTGGCGAGAGCCCTTGTGATTCTCAGCCCAGTCGAGCAATGTGAGCTCAAACTGTGCCATACGACGGCTCAGGTCAGGATAGTACTTACCCTCGCCCATCTCGGCTGCCATATCCTTGCAAACGTCGTCGATACGTGGATCATTCTCGTGCTCTTTGTAAGATACGAGCAAGTCAAGCTCTGAGTTCTCCTCTATCTCTACACCCAGTTCGTACAAGCCCTTGATAGGAGCGTTGCAAGCGAAGAAGTCCTGAGGACGTGGACCGAAGGTGATGATCTTCAAGCCCTTCAGACCGAGGATGACACGAGCTACAGGAACGAAGTCGGCAATCATCTTAGCCACTTCGGCTGCTGTACCTACTGGATACTCTGGGATATAACCCTTGAGATGACGCATACCCAGGTTGTAAGAGCAGTTGAGCATACCGCAGTAAGCATCACCACGACCATTGATCATGTCGCCATCACCCTCGGCAGCAGCAACAAACATGCAAGGACCATCAAAGTTCTTGGCAATAAGTGTCTCTGGTGTCTCAGGACCGAAGTTGCCAAGGAAGACCACCAAGGCGTTGCAGCCCTGCTCCTTTACCTCAGCGATAGCCTTGAGCATATCTTTCTCATTCTCAACTGTAGTCTGGCAGTTGAAGATTTCTCCTTTGTATTCTTTGACGATGTTTTCACGGCGCTGAGTAGAAAGCGCGATAGGGAAACAGTCACGGCTTACGGCGATAATACCCAGCTTAACCTGTGGAATGTTAGAACTTACCATAATAGTATTGTTTTTGTATATTTATAAATTAGATTTGTTTGCTTAGTACATTCAATTAGTGTTCACAAAAATACAATATTTTTTTGTACCATGCAAATGTTTTAAGATTATTTATTCAAGTTTCTTCAAATACTCAGCGCACATTTCGGCACAGCGTTCTCCGTCGACTCCTGCCGACACGATGCCTCCTGCATATCCTGCGCCTTCACCACAGGGGAAGAGTCCCTGCAGACGTACATGCTGCAAGGTGTCGCGGTCGCGAAGAATACGGACGGGCGAAGAGGTACGGGTCTCCATGGCGATGAGCGTGGCCTCGTTGGTGAGGAAGCCATGCGCATTCTTGCCGAAGGTCTTGAAACCTTCCTGCAGACGCTTGCTCACAAAAGAGGGCATCCAGAAATGGAGCGGACTGCTGATAAGGCCAGGGGCATAACTGCTCTTGGGAAGGTCGTAGCTCAAACGGTTGTTCACAAAGTCGGCCATGCGCTGGGCTGGTGCCGTCTGCTTCATATTGCCCTGCTGCCAGCACTGCTTCTCCACGATTTGCTGGAAATGCATCATCGTGAGAGGTGAATCGGGACTCAGGACTTCCTCTTCTGCCGAGGATGAGAGAGAGGCATCCGACTGTAATATAGCCTGGTGTTCCTGGACAAAAGATGCCACATCCTCAGGATGGGTCTCTACCACCATGCCCGAATTGCTCCATGCCGTACCTCGGTTGCTTGGACTCATACCGTTGACCACAAGCTGCTGAGGTCCGGTAGCGGCAGGGATGACAAATCCACCGGGACACATACAGAAACTGTACACGCCACGTCCGTCTACCTGAGTTACGAAACTGTATTCTGCGGCAGGAAGATACTTGCCTCGTCCATTCTTGTTATGATACTGTATCTGGTCGATGAGATGAGCAGGATGCTCCAGACGCACACCCACAGCGATGCCTTTGGCCTCGATCTCTATCCGGGAGGCTGCGAGATAGCGATACACATCACGCGCACTGTGGCCTGTGGCCAAGATGACTGGCCCCCGATAGGTTTCCTCGGCCCCCGTCTGCAGGTTGACAGCCTCGACACCTATCACCTTGTCGCCATCGATGATGAAGGAGGTCATCTTGGTTTGGAAATGCACCTCGCCCCCACACTGAAGGATGGTGTTGCGCATGTTTTCTATCACACGCGGCAGTTTGTCGGTTCCTATATGGGGATGGGCATCAGCCAGAATGTTGGTATTGGCTCCATGCTGGCAGAAGACATTCAGTATCTTGTCCACACTGCCGCGTTTCTTGCTGCGGGTATACAGCTTTCCATCGCTGTAGGCACCTGCTCCACCCTCACCAAAACAATAGTTGCTTTCGGCATCCACCTTCTGGGTCTTGGTAATATTGGAGAGGTCCTTCTTGCGCTCGCGCACGTCCTTGCCTCGTTCGAGCACCACAGGACGATAGCCCAACTCAATAAGTCGCAGGGAAGCAAAAAGACCGCCAGGTCCCTCGCCCACCACTACCACACGAGGGCGTGAGCTCACATCAGGATATTCGGTATGTATGTATTGGTCGTCCTGTGCGAACTCATTGATATAGGCACGCACCTTCAAATTCACGTAGATGGTACGCTGCCTGGCGTCGATGCTTCGCTTGAGCACCCTCACCTGGTTCAATGTCCGCACATCTATTCCTTTCTCCTTGGACAGGTAACGCTTGATACCTTCCTCACTGGCTGCCTGTTCTGGCAGAATCCGGATTTGATATTCCTCTATCATTATTGTATTATTGATTGAACTTTTTATGCCTCCAACATATCAAAAGAGCCTATGACCTCAAGGGTATCGAGGTTGTACATAGTAAACTTGCCATCCTTGAGAGTGGCAAGTGTAGGGGGATTGCCTCCCTTGGGGAAGGTGATGCTGCCCGTATTGCAGATGGCCTTACCCTCGGCATTGCGCGAGAGCTCCCAGAGATGGCTGTGACCATAGATGATGGCATCATAAGGACCCTTGGGCATGTTCTCCTTATTATATATATGACCATGGGTGAGCAGATAGCGCTTTCCACCATCCACCAAAAGGGCATAAGTCTCCATGATGGGGAAATCGAGCAACATCTGGTCTACCTCTGCATCACAGTTGCCTCGCACTGCAATGATCTTGTCTGCCAGGTTGTTGAGTCGCTCCACAATGCCCTTGGGGTCTATGCCCTCAGGTATGCGGTTGCGGGGTCCGTAGTTGATGATGTCGCCCAAGATGCACATCATGTCACACTTCTGCGACTCGAAAAAGTCGAGAGCACGCTGCAAGGCTGGCAAACAGCCATGAATATCAGAAAATAATAGGTATTTCATCGTAGTCTATTTTTTATTTTGATTGCAAAGTTAATGATATTTTTCCAATTCTTTTTCTTTCCCCCTTATTTTTTTATCGCATCGTAGTCTTTTTTTCAGGGAAAGACTGTAAGGATGAAAGGCTACGAGGATGAAAGAAACTGAGGAAGAATAAACTGACAAGGAAGGATAAAAAGCAAAAGTCCATAGCCTAAGGGAAAAACCTTGAGCTATGGACTACTATATAAAACATCAGAATGCAACTATACTATACCAGTTCGGCATAGAGGTCGAACTCGTCGCTGGAGGTGATACGCACCTGATAGAACTGTCCCACACGCAGACGCTTGTCGGCTTTGATCAGCACCTCGGGGTCTACCTCGGGCGAGCAGAACTCGGAACGGGCAATATAGTAATCGCCTTCCTTCCTGTCGACGATGACCTTCATCTCCTGTCCTACCTTCTCTGCCTCGATCTCAGCACTGATGTCCTGCTGAAGGGCCATGAGCTGGTCGAGCCGCTTCTGCTTCACCTCCTGAGGCACATCGTCCTCATAATGATTGGCGCTGTAGGTTCCCTCTTCCTCAGAATAGGCGAAGGCACCCATACGCTCGAAGCGCGCCCAACGTACAAACTCCATCAGTTCGGCAAAATCTTCATCGGTCTCGCCAGGGAAGCCCACCATCAGTGTGGTGCGGATATGTATGCCCGGCACACGCTCCCGCAACTGCTTGATAAGCTCGATCGTCTCCTGCTTGCTGACATGGCGGCGCATACGGGTAAGCATATGGTCGCTGATATGCTGAAGGGCGATGTCAAGATAACTGCATACATTCTCCTTCTCGCGCATCACATCGAGCAAGTCCATGGGGAACTGGTTGGGATAAGCATAATGCAGACGTATCCATTTCACTCCAGGAATATCAGCCATATCTCTGATCAGGTCGGTGATGTGATGCTTTCCGTCGAGGTCGATACCATAATAAGTCAGCTCCTGTGCTATGATCTGGAACTCCTTGACGCCCTCTGCCACCATATCACGAACCTCCTGAAGAATCTCAGCCTTAGGACGGCTTACATGTTTGCCGGTGATGATAGGGATGGCACAATAGGCACAATGACGGTCGCAGCCCTCGGCTATCTTGACATAAGCATAATGACGGGGAGTGGTGAGATGGCGATGACCATCACAGGAAGGAACATCAGCCTTGCCCAACTCGCCCAACAACTGCTTGTAGTTGAACTTGCCGTAAAACTTATCGACCTCAGGAATCTCTTTCTCCAGCTCTTTCTGATAACGCTGCGAAAGACAGCCCATCACATAGAGCTTCTTCAACCGTCCCTCCTGCTTGCGCTGTACAAACTCAAGGATGGTATCGATGCTCTCCTGCTTGGCATCCTCAATAAAACCACAAGTGTTGATGACAGCTATCTCGCCCTGCGGACGCTTAGAGTCGTGCACGCAATGATAGCCGTTGGCTTCAAATTGTTTCATCAGCAATTCGCTGTCCACCAAATTCTTGGAACAGCCCATGGTGATGATATCTATCGTATTCTTTTTCACTTTCCTTTCTTAAACAAAGAGTCTACAAACTCTACCTTGTTGAACAACTGCAGGTCTTCCATTCCCTCACCCAGACCAATGTACTTCACCGGCACCTTGAGCTGATCAGAAATACCTATCACCACACCACCCTTGGCAGTACCATCCAACTTGGTAATGGCAAGCGAGGTAATGTTGGTGACAGCAGAGAACTGCTTGGCCTGCTCGAAAGCATTCTGACCCGTACTGCCATCGAGAACAAGCAATACCTCATCAGGAGCCTCGGGAAGGACCTTCTTCATCACATCCTTGATCTTCTTGAGCTCATTCATCAAGCCCACCTTGTTGTGAAGACGTCCTGCCGTATCGATGATAACAACATCTGCTCCATTGGCTTTGGCACTCTGCAAGGTGTCGAAAGCCACAGAAGCAGGGTCGGAACCCATCTGCTGCTTGACAACAGGCACACCCACACGCTCGCCCCAGATAGAGATCTGCTCCACCGCAGCAGCACGGAAGGTATCGGCAGCGCCTAAATAAACTTTCTTGCCAGCCTTCTTGAACTGGTAAGCCAACTTGCCGATAGTGGTGGTCTTGCCCACACCATTGACACCTACCACCAGGATGACGTAAGGCTTGTGGTCGGCAGGAAGACTCCAGTCGGCATTGTCACCCGTATGATTCTCCTCCAACAACTTGGCTATCTCCTCACGCAGGATTCTGTCGAGCTCAGAGGTAGACACATACTTGTCGGTAGCCACACGCTCCTCTATGCGGTGGATGATCTTCACTGTGGTGTCAACACCCACGTCGGATGTAATGAGAATCTCCTCCAAATCATCGAGGACATCATCATCGACAGTAGACTTGCCCGCTACGATGCGAGCCAACTTACCAAACACACTCTCCTTGGTTTTCTCGAGTCCCTTGTCGAGTGTTTCCTTATTCTTGCTGCTAAAAAATCCGAATAATCCCATATTTACATTATATTTGAGTGCAAAGATAGGAAAAATAATTGTATATACAAAGAATAAGGCTGCAAATCTTACGAAATGCAGCCTTACTTAAAGTATATTGATTACTTAAAATCCTAAAAATGATTAGGCTTTGAAGAAATCCTTAACAGCCTCGTTAGGTACCATCTTCTCATCGAAGCAATATGCACCTGTCTTTGGGCTCTTAACCATCTTGATAACCTTTGTATATGCGCGACCATCCATGTTACCTTCGTGGAGGGTAGCGACCGCTTTCTTTGCCA
>OLSX01004167.1_pt1 | contig 11011 bp, 10 predicted proteins | sample 1673141 | NCBI WGS metagenome assembly OLSX01 (sample SAMEA3136759, study PRJEB25190) | human gut metagenome | biome: human gut; feature: human-associated habitat; material: faeces | place: Austria | collected 2013
TTCCTTCTTCCCTTTTTAATTACTTATTTTTGCCAATGAAAATTATACACTAACAAACCAAAAGAGAGTGGTACAATGTGCGTAATTTGGAGCGAATGCAGAAAGGATGAAAGAATATGACATATCAGACAGCAGTTTTTGATTTGGATGGAACGTTATTAAATACATTAGAAGATTTAGCGGACGCCGTGAATTATTCACTTAAAAAAAATAAAATGCCACTTTGTACAATTACGCAGGTGTGTCAGTATGTGGGAAATGGAATTGTAAAGTTAATGGAGCGTGCGGTTCCATCCGGTAAGAATAATCCGGTGTTTGAGCAGGCACTTTCTGATTTTAAAGAATATTATGCAGAACACTGCCATGACAAAACAGCACTGTATCCGGGGGTTCTTGCGCTTCTTCAAAATTTAAAGAAAAAGGGTGTGAAAATGGCGGTTGTATCAAATAAGGCGGATTTTGCGGTTAAAGAATTGATGCCGGTTTATTTTCCGAATCTGCTGGATGTGGCACTCGGAGAAATGGAAGAAATGGGGATCCGAAAAAAGCCGGCACCGGATATGGTTTATAAGGCATTGGCAGAGTTACGGTGTGATAAGAAAAATGCTGTTTATATTGGTGATTCGGATGTTGACTTAGCGACAGCAAAAGCCAGTGAAATGGACTGCATTGGTGTGAGCTGGGGATTTCGGGGAAGAACTTTTTTAGAAGAGCATGGTGCCGATTACATTGTCGATAAACCGGAAGAAATTGAAAAATTTTTCAAATAAAAACAAACGAATAAAAACAATAAAATGGGTCACAATAGCATTGTAAGAAACGATTTATTTGTAGAAAGTGAGGATATTTCAATGAAAAAAATAGTAGTTTTTGCAATGCTTGTTGTTTGTTTGTCCGCTATGGTAACCGGGTGCGGCAATAAAAATAACAGCGCAACGGACCCATCTGCTTCCCCGGAAGCAACAAATGAAGCGACACAGACGCCAACGAATGAAAATAATAACACAGCAACGCCAAATGCGACGGATGACAACAAAAACGATGATAACGATTTATCGGATGATGTAAAAGACGGCGTGGATGATGCTGCTGACGGTGTAAACGACGTAATTGACGGTGTGGATGACGCCGTTGATGATGTGACGGGAAACGATAAAAATTAATAATGGGATGAAAAAGAAGCAGCAACGGGATTGACCGAAACTGCTTCTTTTTTGTACATATATATTTTTATGCGAAATAGTTAAGGTAAATGAAAAAAATGTAAAATATGTAGTTTTTTTGTCAAAATTTTTATTGCTTGGAATATATTGGTATGGTAGAATATAAATTGTTATAGGGAGTTTTATGGGATAATAATTGAGGAAGGAGGATATTTTTATGGAACAGAAAAACGGAGCAGCAACAGCTTCTACCATTCTTGGTATTGTGAGCTTAGTAATCGCTGTCATCGGAGGAATTACCTTTGGTGTAATTGGTGCCGCAATTGCTTTGATTTTAGGTATCGTAGCAGTTGTTCTCGGTATTAATGCAAAAAAACAGACAGGAGGCACAAAAGGTTAGGCTGGTTTTGTCTGTGGTTTGATTGGTATTATCTTCGCTGTTATTTTTGCAGTAGGATGTTCAATCTGTGGTGCTGTTGAGTCCAGCAGTACCAAAACAAGTTATACTTGTTATGGATGCGTTGGTGGTTCCTGTTTAGTAAGCAGTGATGTTAATGATGCAGCAGATAGTTTAAATGACTTGAGCAATGCATTGAACGACTTGTCAGATGCTTACAACTAAGAGAACAATATAACCAAAATAAAGAAGGGTGCTGCTTAGGCAGCAGCCTTTTTTTCTAAGGAGGAGAAAATGTTTCCATCAATTCATTTAGGATTTGCAGATATTCCAACTTATAGCACAATTTTTTTGGCAGGTTTTTTTATAGCCATTGTTATAGCAAGAAAAATAGCAGGCCGCTATCGTCTGGCCAAGGAGGATGTTTTATATGGTGCCATCTATGCGGCGATTGGTATTCTTATCGGCTCTAAACTGTTGTATTGCTTGACAAGGCTTCCGAGCCTGATACAGAAATGGGATGCAGTTGCGGCTGGTTTTGATAAAAATTTCATGCAGACACTGTTATTTTTAATGAATTATTTGTTTGGCGGGCTTGTTTTTTATGGTGGCCTGATTGGTGCCTTTTTGGGGATCTTTTGTTACTGTAAGCAGTATCATTTATCCTATGTTCCGTATATGGATGTGTTTGCACCATTGATTCCATTTGTTCACGGTATCGGAAGAATTGGATGCTTTTGTTCCGGGTGCTGTTATGGCATTGAATACCATGGCCCTTTTGCCATACAGTTTCCGTATAATGAGGCTGTTCCGCAATTAAGTCAGGTGCCGCGTTTCCCCGTGCAGCTTTTAGAGGCGCTTATGAATTTTCTTTTGTGTGGTATTTTATTTTGCCTTATGAAGAAAAAGAATTTGAGAAATGGACGGTTGATGGGAATTTATTTGATTTATTATTCCATTGCCAGATTTTTGTTAGAGATGCTTCGCGGGGATAAAATCAGAGGAAGTATCAGTGTTTTTTCCACCTCGCAGTTAATTAGTTTGATTTTGCTGCCGGTTGGAATTGTTTTGGTGCGTGGAAAATGGGTGGAAAAGCATTGCAAGGAAGAAAAAAGTGGTGTATAATTTTCCGTAGAAAAATGCCGGCGGGACAGGATGACCGGTGAGAAAGATATGGAAGGAAGAAAATTATGTTAGATATCAAATTTGTAAGAGAAAATCCTGATGTTGTAAAACAAAACATTAAAAATAAATTTCAGGAGCACAAACTGCCACTCGTGGATGAAGTGATTGCGCTTGATAAAGAGCGTCGCGAGACACAGCAGAAAGCAGATGACCTTCGTGCTCTTCGTAAGAAAAATTCAAAGATGATTGGTGCGCTGATGGGTCAGGGCAAAAAAGAAGAAGCCGAGGCAATGAAGGAAGAGGTTGCCGGTTATGCCAAAGAACTTTCTGATTTAGAAGCACGAGAGGTAGAAATTGCAGAGGAATTGAATAAGCGCATGATGGTAATTCCAAACATCATTGACCCGAGTGTTCCAATTGGTAAAAATGATACTGAAAATGTAGAAATTGAGAAGTTTGGTGATCCGGTGGTTCCGGATTTTGAAATCCCATATCATGCACAGATTATGGAATCATTTGATGGACTGGATTTGGATTCGGCACGTGACGTTGCAGGAAATGGATTCTATTATCTGATGGGCGATATTGCAAGACTTCATTCTGCAGTTATTTCCTATGCAAGAGACTTTATGATTGACCGCGGATTTACCTATTGTGTGCCGCCGTTTATGATTCGTTCAAATGTTGTAACAGGTGTTATGTCGTTTGATGAAATGGATGCGATGATGTACAAAATCGAGGGTGAAGATTTGTATCTGATTGGTACGAGTGAACATTCTATGATTGGTAAGTTTATCGATAAAATTATTCCGGAGGAGCAGTTGCCAAAAACTTTGACCAGTTATTCTCCATGTTTCCGTAAGGAGAAAGGTGCTCACGGAATTGAGGAACGCGGTGTTTACCGGATCCATCAGTTTGAAAAGCAGGAGATGATTGTTGTCTGCAAACCGGAAGACAGTAAAATGTGGTTTGATAAATTGTGGCAGAACACCGTTGATTTATTCCGTACATTGGATATTCCGGTACGTACGTTAGAATGTTGTTCCGGTGACTTGGCTGATTTGAAAGTAAAATCGATTGATGTAGAGGCATGGTCTCCACGCCAGAAGAAATATTTTGAAGTGGGAAGCTGCTCGAATTTAGGAGATGCGCAGGCACGCCGTTTGAAGATTCGTGTTGTCGGCGAAGGTGGTAAGTATTTTGCCCACACCTTAAATAATACGGTTGTTGCACCACCACGTATGTTGATTGCGTTCTTAGAAAATAACTTATGTGAGGATGGTTCAGTTAAGATTCCGAAAGCATTACAGCCATATATGGGCGGTAAAGAAAAAATTGAAGTGAAATAAAAATGACACAGTGTGGTTTTATAGTGAGACTGCACGATGACAGAAGATTCTGCTATCGTGTAGTCTTTGTTCTGTGATTTAAGGAAAGATAAATATAAAAATTTACAAAGAAAGGTGAGAGGAAATGCGAAGCAGCAAAAGGTATTTTGCACTGTTATTTCTTCTGTTTGCTTTGGCATTTGCCGGAGTGAATCAGACGAATTATGTGCAGGCAAAGGAGACGACACAAAAGATTTGTCTCTACTTAGGACAAAAGATTACTCTTGCGGATTTGCCGGAAGGGGAAGTGGTTTTAAGTAAAGAGCATGTGGTTGAGGTATCGGCAAACAAAGTTGTTACGACGATTGGTGCAGGTACGGTTACGATTTCCGTGAAAACGAAGGCGGAGACAGTTGATTATGCAGAAATTGAAGTAAAGAAAAATGAGATTCTTTCAGATTTGAGTTTTAACAGACAGTCTTTTGCAGCACATCCTTTGGGCGGTGGCTCTTTTCAGCTGCCGATACCGCAGTTTGAATCGATGACGTGTGTATGGCAGGCAAGAACGCCGGAAACAGCCACAGTTACACAGGAGGGAATTATTACGCCGGTTTGTGCAGGCTTTGCAGAATTTTCTGTTACGGTTACGGATTCATATGGCGGTGTGTACTCTTTTGTGCTTGGTGTTGAAATTTTGCAGCCCCAATTTACAATCCAAAAGCAGAATTTAGCGAAGGGCTGTCAGACAACACTTTTGTTAGAATCTGTTGCAGGAAATCCGGTTGTTTATCAGACAAGGGATACTTCCATTGTTTCGATTGTTTCCTATAATCAGGCGGGTGTTGTAGTTAAGGCGAAAAAAGTAGGTTCTACTACTGTAGTGGCGCAGGTGGATGGCGTTCAGACCGAATGTGTGATTACGGTCACAAACCCGAAAATAAAAAAGGCATATGGTTTTTATCAGAAAAAGAAAAAACTGGCGGTCAAGGTGACTGGGTTAAATGCAGAAAGCCGTCCGCTCTTTCGTTCGTCTGATGTAAAAGTTGCTGTTGTGACAGCTTCAGGAAAGGTGACAACGAAAAAGTATGGAAGTGCCGTGATTTCCTGTGAGGTTGATGGAAAGACGATAAATTATTATCTGGCAGTAAGTACGAAAACGGCTGTACGGGCGATGCGGTATGGTTATAAACAGATAGGAAAGAAAAAGTACAGTCAGGCAAGGCGGATGGATAAAAACTATTATGACTGCTCCTCTTTTGTTTACCGGACCTATCGTGCGGTAGGAAGATATCTTGTCTGCAAAACAAGCTGGGCGCCGGTGGCGGCGGACATCGGCCACTATTATGTGAGAAAAGGAAAGTGCATTAAGGCAAAGAAAAACTATTCTGAAAAGAAAATGAGACCGGGAGATTTGATTTGTTTTGGCGGTTCGAAAGCTAAAAAGAATGGACGATATAAGCGAATATACCATATTGCAATTTACATCGGAAATGGTAAGACGATGGAAAGCAGTTCAACCTATAATAATGTTGTAATAAGAGACAGAGGAGTATTCAAAAAGAGCGAAATTCCGGTCGTTGTACGCCCATAATTTGTAAAAAAAGTAATTGACGAGTAAAATATCACGTGATACAATAAAGTTCCTTTCGAAAGGAACAGCAAAAAGCAGTGTTTCTCATGCGCAGGGGAGGCACTGCTTTTGCTTTATCAGACGGCGTGGTGTTTGTCTGGTGAATCTAATTTCATTTTATCTGTTTATCTGGTAAATGAGAATCGCAGCTATTTACATGATATATAAAGACAAGAGGGAGGACTGTCTATGAATTTAAAAATGAAAAAAGTAATTGCATGGGTGCTTGTGTGCCTGTGTGTGTTTGGCTCGATGCCAAAGGAAATGGTGAAAGCAGCTTCAAGCAGTACGATTTATTTTGTGCCGAAGGGGCAGCAGGGGCGGTATACGGACAATCTTGATGAAGCATTACAGAGTTGTTCATCACGTGGTGGAGAGATTATTTTGGAAAAAGATGTACATTATGATTTCCCAGATTTTATTTATTATGATACAATAAATAAGGATACTACTCTTGTAGTGTCGGAGGGCGTTACGTTGACAATCGGAAAAAAAGGATTGCGGATGAATGGAACTTTGCAGCTTCGCGGCGGAACAGTAGATTTGGAAAAATCGGAGGGGATTTTATATGGTTCCGGAAACGTTCTGGTGTTAGATGGACGTGTGATTAAAAAATCATATTCCGTAAATAAAAACAACAGTTCCATCTGCCTTGAAGCAAAAAGTATTTCATACGGTCAGAAACTGAAAGAGGCACAGATTCCAGAGGATAAAGTTGAGTGGTCAGTGCCGGTTGAGGGAACGTGGCAGTTTGTGAAAGGAGACTTAGTCCCACAATCGGGAACATCCAATCAGGATATTGTATTTGTGCCGAAATATCCGATGACGTATGATTCCTTATTCTTTACAAAGAGTGGGAAAGTAACGGTAAATACTGTTATCCCAAGACGACAGGATGAAAAAGAAGTACAGATTTTTGCCGGTCAGAATTTAATGAAAATTCATCCGGACTTGATGTATGTAAGTCCGGTTACCGGCGAAAAGGTAGCAGGTGAATTTAGCTTTTCTACGGATGCCAAAGAGTATGATGTTGGAAAACATGAGATATCGGGTGTGTTTACGCCACAGGATAATAATTATCAGTCGGTTACGGATACAGTGGTCGTTGATATTGTATCGGTGAAACCGGAGCAGGCAGCACCACCGGTTGTCCGCAATTATGGAATCTATGGGGACCGTTTGAATCAGATACGCTTCCTTGAAGGAAAATATAAAAATCCGAAAACGGGGGAAATCATCAAAGGAAGTTTTGAGTGGAAAGATGGCAGCCAACCATTGAAACTTGGAACCTGCGGGTACACAATGTTATTTATCCCGGATGGGAAAGGTTATGAAACTGTGGAGAGCGAAGTTTTGGTGGAAACACTGCCAAAAGAGATGGAGGAATTTGAGTGGCCATCGTGCTCCAATCTTTCCTTTGGTGAGGATTTGTCGAATTCTTCTCTTAGTTTCCAGAAAAACGAATATGGTATTTTCTTCTGGGAAGATGAGAAAGTTCGGCCATCGGTTAAAAATTCAGGTGTCCATGTTGTGTTTCGTCCGGCAGACACCATTCGGTATGACTGGAGCAAGGTGGCAGGGTATGATGAGAAGACAAAGACAATTACATGCTCAATTCCGATTACTGTGTGTCCGGTGAAAGGAAAACTGCCAACGATAAAAGCTAAGGAATGGAAAGAAGGCGAAACGGTTTCCGGATGCGCATTGTCGCTTGAGCCTGCGAAAACGGGAACGGTGACATGGAAAAATCCGGTGCAGAAAGCAGATATATCAGGCTGGTATCCGGTACTCTTTTGCCCGGCAGACTCCGATAATTATGACTGGAGCAGTTATGAGCAGGATGAAAAGGGAAATATCTGTATGCAGGTGTATCTTACTGTGGTACCAAAGCCGACGCCATTGCCAACGCTGACTCCAAAGCCGACGCCATTGCCAACGTTGACTCCAACGCCGGTACCGACAGAGAAAACATCCCTTACACCATTGCCGGAATCAGCGGAAGTACCGTGCACTACTCCTGTCGTACGAGAGAAAAATACATCCAAACAGGGCAGTAATGGAGTGGCGGAGACAAAACCGACGACAACTTTTATGATTACGCAGCTTGTATCAAAGACATCGAAGATTCAATCTCCGATTGTTCCGAAAACATCTATTTTGAAATGCAGCAGGAAAGGCAAACGAGTGCTGCTTCGCTGGAAGAAAAAGAAGGGTGTTTCCTATCAGGTTCAGTGGAGCACAAATGTTAAGTTTAAGAAAGCACATAAAAAGAAAGTGAAAAAGAATTACTATGTGATATCGAACAAAAAGATTGGAAAGAACTATTACGTGCGTGTCCGTTGTGTGAAAAAGAAAAATGGAGTGATTTATTATGGAAAATGGAGCAAGGTGAAAAAAGTATCCATGTAACGATTTAGAAATTTTCTGTTAGAAAAAAGCAGGGAACAATGATTTTGTGCGAGCACAGTTATTGTTCCCTGCTTATGTTTGAATTCGTTCTATTTTAGTATTTCATATCTTTTAAAATATCACAGAAGTCAAAGGTTGCAAAATAATCCTGTGGAGTTTCTCCACGGCGAATCATCTGCACGCTGCCATCTTCTTTGAGAAGAAGCTCCGGCGATTTCAGTTTACCGTTGTAGTTATAACCCATAGCATATCCATGAGCACCGGTATCGTGGATAACCAGATAATCTCCGATGTCAATTTTTGGGAGCATACGGTCTACGGCAAATTTATCATTGTTCTCGCAAAGAGAACCGGTGACATCGTATTTGTGGTCGCATGGTGCATTTTCTTTGCCGAGGACGGTGATATGATGATAAGCACCGTACATAGCCGGACGCATCAAATCACAGGCACAAGTGTTCAAACCAACATATTCTTTGTAAATATGTTTCTGATGAATGCATTTTGTTACGAGATTGCCATAAGGTCCAAGCATGAAGCGGCCAAGTTCAGTAAAGATAGATACATCACCAAGTCCTGCCGGTACCAGAATTTTCTCAAACTGTTTGCGGACACCTTCACCGATTACCGCAATGTCGTTTGGTTCTTTGTCCGGTGTATATGGAATACCAATACCACCGCTCAAGTTGATAAATGTAATATTGGCACCTGTTTTCTCTTTCAATTCTACTGCGAGTTCAAACAGGATGCCGGCAAGTGTCGGATAGTATTCGTTGCTTACGGTGTTACTGGCAATGAAAGCATGAATACCAAAGTTTTTAGCACCCAGTTTCATTAATTTTTTGTAGCCCTCAATTATCTGCTCTTTGGTGAAGCCATATTTGGCATCTCCGGGGTTGTCCATGATGTCTGTACCGAGTTCAAATACGCCACCCGGATTATAACGACAGCAGATGGTTTCCGGAATCCCAACATTTTCTGCTAAAAAGTCAATGTGGGTAAAATCGTCTAGATTGATGTAAGCACCGAGTTTACTTGCTTTTTCATACTCAGCAAGTGGTGTCACATTTGAGGAAAACATGATGTCATTATCATGAAATCCAAGGGATTCTGAAAGCATTAATTCGGTCAGAGAAGAGCAGTCAACTCCGCAGCCTTCTTCCTGTAAAATTTTAAGGATAAATGGGTTTGGTGTTGCTTTTACTGCGAAATATTCGCGATAACCCTTGTTCCATGAAAATGCCTTCTTCAAAGCGCGGGCATTTTCGCGGATTCCTTTTTCGTCATAAATATGAAATGGAGTCGGATAAGTTTTTTCAATTTCCTTAACCTGATCCAAAGTTAAAATTGTTTTCTTTTCCATGGTGAAAATTCCTCCAAATGATGTAGTGGGAATTACTTTAATTTCTCGCCGGTGAGTAATTCGTAAGCCTCCAGATACTTGTCAATGGTTTTCTTGGCAACATCTTCCGGAAGTTCCCAATCGTGGTTTCCTTCATTTTCTTTGAGCCAGTCTCTTGCAAACTGTTTGTCGAAGGATGGCTGGCCGTGACCCGGCTCATATCCTTTGGCAGGCCAGAAACGGGAACTATCCGGTGTCAGCATTTCGTCACCGAGAACAATGTTTCCATTTTCATCAAGACCAAACTCAAATTTTGTATCGGCAATGATAATACCTTTTTTCAATGCATAATCTGCACATTTTTTATAAAGAGCGATGGTATAATCGCGAAGCTTTTCGGCATACTCTTTTCCTTTGCCAGGAAATTCTTTTTCCAGTACATCAACGCTTTGCTCAAAAGAGATATTCTCGTCGTGATCACCGATTTCGGCTTTTGTGGAAGGTGTGTAAATTGGTTCCGGCAATTTGTCGGATTCCTGTAAACCTTCCGGAAGCTTGATGCCACATACGGTTCCGTTCTTTTGATAGCTTGCCCAGCCACTGCCAGTGATATATCCGCGCACAATACATTCAATCGGAAGCATAGTCAGTTTGCGGCACATCATGCTGTTGCCATCATAGGCCGGTTGCTGAAAGAATTCCGGCATATCTTTTACGTCGGCAGAAATCATGTGATTTGGGACAATGTCTTCAGTAAGGTCAAACCAGAATTTCGACATCTGGGTTAAAACAGTTCCTTTTTTAGAAATGATGTTTTTCAGAATTACGTCAAAACAACTGATGCGGTCAGTTGCGACCATAATCAGACTGTCACCGTTGTCGTAAATCTCTCGTACTTTACCTTCTTTGATTGGTTTCCATTCGCTCATAGCGGTACCTCCATCTTTTATATGTTCGTCATTTACATAGTATAAATTTTTTTAACGAACCTGTCAACAAGGCAAATTAAATCAAATTCATTGTATTTTTAGGAAAAGGTGTCCGCAAATTTCCCATTCAGGAACGCTCCCGCTTAGGTGAACACACGTAGCGGTGCATGAGAGCATACTACGCCCTCTACGCACCGATCCGTTCCCAGGGGTCTACAATTCCGTTGTAGTTGGTGTCAGGGCTCAAGTCCCGGTGACCGACCACCTTTGCATCCGGATAACGCTGCAACAACTCGCTTACCAGACGATGCATCGCCTCTTTCTGGCGGGAAGTACGCGTATCTGCTGCCTTTCCGTTCTCATCCAGCCCGCCTTCATAGCACACCCCTAAACTAATCGCATTAAAACCGCGTGCATGAGCACCCACCGTATCTTCATCCCTCATCGGTTCTATCTGTCCCGACTTGCGGATATAATAATGATACCCCCAACAAGAAAAGCCCCGAAAGCGATGGGCAGTGTCCACATCCTTCGCCGTGAAGTCGCGATCGACACGGGTAGCAGAGCAGTGAATCACAATCAGACTAATCTTTCTCATCGTCCTTCTCCCTTTCCGTCGTTTTCACATTACACACTTCCTTATGGGTAGCATTGAAGCGCACCTCTCTCACAATTCTGTTCCGCTTTC
>OLSX01004185.1_pt1 | contig 10976 bp, 9 predicted proteins | sample 1673141 | NCBI WGS metagenome assembly OLSX01 (sample SAMEA3136759, study PRJEB25190) | human gut metagenome | biome: human gut; feature: human-associated habitat; material: faeces | place: Austria | collected 2013
TTACTTCCATTCTACCTTAATTATTTATACTGGTTAATATCAATTGCCTTTGGCTTCTGAGCCTCATGCTTGTGCTCTGTGCCATCGTAAATGAAGAGGTTGTCCATCAGAGAACGACCCAAACGGCCCTTTGGCAACATACCCTTTACTGCATGACGCAAAATCTTGTCCATGCCGTCAGGACGTGTGCGCAACTCAGCTGGAGTGTTGAAGCGCTGACCACCAGGATAACCAGTGTAACGTGTGTAAACCTTATCTGTCTCTTTCTTGCCAGAGAATACCACCTTAGCGGCGTTGATAATGATTACGTTGTCACCACAATCTACATGTGGAGTGAAAGTTGGCTTGTACTTACCGCGGAGCAACTTTGCTACCTTTGAGCAAAGACGACCAACTACTTGGTCTGTTGCGTCGATTACAACCCACTCTTTCTTAGCTGTCTCCTTGTTTACGGAGATAGTCTTGAAACTTAATGTGTCCATTTTAAATTTTAAATTACTACTAAAAAACGTTTTTAAATCTTTTTACTCACTTTTAGACAGGCGATTCACTAACCGCAATTCCCGGCCACAGGAGATTGCTATTAACACACACTGCCCAGGGGACTCTAAGCGTATCCCCGCAAATAATCGGACTGCAAAAGTACACATTTTTATTTAATTATGTGTAAGTTACAAACTCAAGTGTTTTACTTTTATAGATATTTAACTCAATTTTGAATTTTAAACAGTGCTTTTTACCAAAAAGTAGGAAGCAAGTTTTTCTTACGCGCACGTACATTAATATATAATACACTCAACTTTTGCAAATCGGGAAGTTTTAAAAGTTCAGCATGATTAGAAATTGCCCAAGCCTATAGGCAAGTCACATAGTCGTACGTGACAACAGGTCTACGCGTATGAGCGAAAGGGGGCGTACTCGGATTATTCGTGTTCTATCCTCATGGCTGCGTGTATAAGAAAGAACTTTCCAACAAGTATGTGCAGCAGAAGAACAAGGTGCGCCTTGCAGACCAGAGCAACATGCTCGTCTTTACCGCCAGCTTCAACCATGGCCGCAGATATCATGCAGGCAACCGTAAGCTGAACAATAGCGATAGAGAGAATGGTATCAGATAGAATAGTTTACTCATCCACGACCTCGACTCCACTCATGATATAGAAATGGCGCTTCAGCTTTCTGACCACCTCAAACTGATGCAGTCAGGACGTTTCGAGACCGACTTTAGATAAATATTTACAAAATCAGTGTAAATTATATTAAATAAATCAATTTTTAGTTCTGATTTTATATTTTCTTATTAACAATTATTATTTTTGAGGCGAGATTTTAACTCCGCAGAAAACATTGTAAATCAACATAAAACATAATAACAAATGAAAAAACCTTTTACCAGCCTAATTATGGCTATTGCACTATTAGTTAGTGCCGGTTGTACAACCGAAAACGGGGGGGTAATGAATCATCCCATGTAGCGAACCAGCAAGTTAGCTTGTCGTTTTACCAAGTGACCATGCAGTCATTGGAGAATTCTCAGGCAAAGACTCGAGCAGACGAAAGCAGTACGAGTACTGCTTTGAAGAAGAGCCCGTTTACTTACTTGGATATTTCTCTGATCCCTACCAATGGCACGGGCAAACCTATCGTTTTCAGACAGGTGAAGGCTGAAATGGCAGACAACTTCGGTCATGTCAGTATGCAGGTTCCTGTGGGTGAATATGATATGGTGGCTGTAGCCAGCAAGAATGCCGATGTGAAGATTAATTCTGTGACGGAGGTTGTCTTCCCCAACAAGGTGACAGACATGGCGGCTGTTTGCCAGAAGATAAAGGTAAAGGAAGGAAACAATGCTTTTAATTGCAATATGAAGCGTTCTGTGGCTAAGTTTACCATTGAAAATAAAGGTGCCACGACGGACGTGGTGAAGAATATGAAGTTCCGCATTTCGGGTAACTGCAGCAACAAATGGAATCCTACGACAGGTCTGGCGGCTGACGTGAGCGTGGTGACTCCGACAATCGAGATGAGCAATACTTATTCCCGGTTTAACGCTTATGTCTTCCTGAGCTCGGCGGAGGAGGAGAATATCAAGGTGGATGTGGAGATGCTGGACTCTGAGGGCACGCTGCTGAAGAGTCTGTCCTTTGAGAACGTTCATCTGAAAACCAATTATGTGACGAAATACACCACCGGCGATCTCTTCGGTGTGTCGAGCTCGGCTGACTTCACTTTCTCTAATGACGAGTTTGTGGACTCAGGCACCGGCAAGAACTTTTAGAATGGCGGTGACTTCCCTGTAAGATAAAAGGCTGGCTTCGAAATGAAGTCAGCCTTTTTATGAATATGTTGTGTTCTTATTCTTAATACATCAGCGGATAAACAGCAGCTCGCGATACTTTGGCAGTGTCCAGAGCTCATCGGCTACGAGAAGCTCGAGTTTGTCGATCTGATAACGGATTTCCTCCATCTTAGGCGCCACGGTGTCGTGATAAGCCACTGCCTTCTCGCGCTCGCTCTCTATTCTGTTGGCCACTTTACGGGCATTCACCAGAGCCTCTACTCCAGTCTCTATGGTCTGCGTGCGCTCGGCTATCTCGCGGATAATCTTCACATTGCGTGCGGTGAGCTTCTTGCCTTCCTCTCCGCCGAAGATATTGATCATGCCCTCTACATTCTTTGCCAGACGGCTCTGGTAGTGGGTTGCCACAGGAATGATGTGGTTCATCGAGAGGTCGCCCATCACACGGGCTTCTATCTGAATCTTCTTGGTGTAGATTTCCCATTTCACCTCGTTGCGCGCCTTCAGCTCACTCTCGCTCATCACATTGGTCTTGGCGAACATGTCGATGCTTTCCTTGTCGAGATAACGGTCGAAGACGACGGGGCAGGACGCCTCGCAGTCGAGTCCACGCTTCTGAGCTTCTTCCTTCCACTCGTCGCTGTAGCCATTGCCGTCGAAGCGGATGGGTTTGCAGGTCTTGATATCCTCGCGCACTACGTCGATGATGGCGGAAGTTTTGTCCTCGCCTGCATCGATGAGTGCATCGACTCTTGTCTTGAAGTTCTGCAGCGCCTCGGCCACAGCCGCATTCAGCACGATGAGCGACGATGCACAGTTGGCCTCGCTGCCTACGGCACGGAACTCGAATCGGTTGCCGGTGAAGGCGAATGGGGAAGTACGGTTGCGGTCTGTATTGTCGATCATCAACTCAGGAATCTCCGGAATGTCGAGCTCCACACCCTTCTTGCCTGCCAGGGCAAAGAGTTCTTCCTTGTCGGCTTTCTCGATATGATCGAGCAGGTCGGTGAGCTGCTTGCCTAAGAAAGATGAGATGATGGCTGGAGGAGCCTCGTTGGCACCCAGTCGGTGCGCATTGGTGGCACTCATGATGGAGGCCTTGAGCAGACCGTTGTGCTTGTACACGCCCATCAGGGTTTCCACGATAAAGACGACAAAGCGCAGATTGTCCTCGGGAGTCTTGCCTGCAGCATGGAGCAGCACACCTGTATCGGTACAGAGACTCCAGTTGTTGTGCTTGCCCGAGCCGTTGACACCAGCAAATGGCTTTTCATGCAACAGTACTCGGAAGCTGTGCTTGTGAGCCACACGCTTCATCAAGCTCATCAACAGCATGTTGTGGTCGACAGCGAGGTTGCACTCCTCGTAGATAGGAGCCAGCTCAAACTGGTTTGGCGCCACTTCGTTATGGCGTGTCTTGCAGGGAATACCCAGTTCGAGAGCCTGGATTTCCAGGTCTTTCATGAACGCCTGCACACGCTCTGGAATGGTACCGAAGTAATGGTCATCCATCTGCTGGTTTTTGGCTGAGTCGTGCCCCATAAGGGTTCGCCCAGTAAGCATCAGGTCGGGGCGTGCCGAGTAGAGACTCTCGTCCACAAGGAAATATTCCTGTTCCCATCCCAGGTTGGTCTGCACCTTCTTGACCTGTGGATAGAAGTAATGGCACACGTCGGTAGCCGCCTCACTCAGTGTGTGGAGCGAACGCAGCAACGGAGCCTTGTAGTCGAGAGCCTCGCCGGTGTAAGAGATAAAGATGGTAGGAATGCACAGTGTGTCGTCGATGATGAAGACCGGCGATGTAGGATCCCATGCCGAATAGCCACGCGCCTCGAAGGTGTTGCGAATACCTCCGTTGGGGAACGAACTGGCGTCAGGTTCCTGCTGTACGAGCAGTTTTCCGGAGAACTCTTCTATCATGCCGCCCTTTCCGTCATGCTCTACGAAGGCGTCATGCTTTTCAGCTGTTCCCTCTGTGAGGGGCTGAAACCAGTGCGTATAGTGTGTTACCCCGTTTTCCTCTGCCCATAGCTTCATGCCGGCTGCCACAGAGTCGGCGATGGAACGATCCAGTCGGGTACCGTTGTCTATCACGTCGATGAGTTTCTCGTACACATCGGATGGAAGATACTTGTACATCTTCTGGCGGTTGAATACATACTTGGCGAAATACTCCGAAGGTCTTGTCTTGGGAGCATCCACCTCTACAGGTCTTTTCTTGAAGGCCTCGGCTACAACCTCAAATCTCAAATTAGCCATTCTTTTATTGTTTGTTTAAAGTTTGCGGTGCAAAATTACAAAATTCTTGGCAAATGGCTAACATATTGACGATTTTTTATAATAAAATCGCACAAAACTGCTCATAATAGTAGTTTTTGGCACAAAACAGCTCACGATAGTGATTTTTCACACAATGACGGGGGTTGTCTACAGACTGCTGAACCTCTCTATGAGTTTGCGCCGATAGAACCGCCCCACCTTTACATGAGTGAGCGTTTCGAAGGGAGGATAGAAATGGCACACGTTGTCGACCACCTCGATGAGATAGTTCATATTGATGATGCATCGCTGGCTCACCTGCACAAACTGGCTGTCGAAATCGAGCAGTTCCTCGCTCTTCAGTGTGCGCTTCAGCCTCACCGGAGTCTTGCATCCTGCCACCACAGCCTCCCAGCACCGCACCTCATGGTTGTACTGAAAGAGGCACACGTCGCGCTTGTCCACGAGCCGAAAGTCTACGGTGTTGGTATAGAGCAGAAACTTGTCGTCGCTCTTCTTGCCGTCCTGCATTTCCTTCTTGCCGTCGCTTGCGGCTGTCACTTTCTGCAGTCTGCCCATTACCGTTGCCAGTTCTTTCCCGTCTATGGGCTTGAGCAGTACATCGAAGGCTTTTTTGCGGAAGGCAGGCAGCACAAACTCATCATAGGCGGTGTACATCACTACACGGCAGCGTCCATGCGTGAAGATGTCGACACGGTCGAGGAAGTCGAGCCCCGAGATGTCGGGCAACTGTACGTCGAGGAATATCAGGTCGGGCTGATGCTCGCTCACCATAGTGAGTCCGTCGAATCCGTTGTAGGCGATGCCTGCCACGCTGACCTCGTCGTAATCTGCGAGATGCTCTGCCAGGCTTCGGGCTGCATCCTTGTTGTCGTCGATAATGATTGTTTTCATGAGCTGTATGTGATGTTGGTTTTTGTTTTCTTTTACTTTCGGGGTTTAGAAATCCAGTCGGAAGTCGTCTGGCACCATGATGACAGCCTCACATCCACAGGCGTTACCCGCCTCGTCTTTCCTGTTGGTCATGGCGAAGGACATCTTGCTTCTGTTGCGCTCATTCACGATGGCTACGGTCTGCGTGATGATGCTGAGCCCCGTGCGCTTGCTGCGTCCCACGCTTCGTATATCGAAACCGGGTCCGTTGTCGCATACGGCTATCCGTATCATCTTCTGCCTGCGCTCCACGCTGATGTCGAGTTGCTTGTGTCCTTCCCATCCTCTGAGTCCGTGCACAAAGGCATTCTCTACCAGTATCTGCACAAACATGGAGGGTATCTTCACCTTATTTATATATACATCGGGAGCGATATGAATATGAAAGTCGAAATCATCGCTAAGCAACTGCTGTTCTACCTTCACATACTGACTCACGAAGTCGAGTTCTTCGCCCAGGGTTACAGCCAGCTGGCACGAGATGTCGAGGTTGGCTCTGATGAGTCGGGTAAGCTCCTGCAGTTCGTGTGCTTCCTGCTGTTCGGAGTGCACAATCTTATTGTTGAGCACATTGAACACAAAGTGGGGCGAGATGCGGTTGCGTGCGCTTCCCAGCCTCAGTTTCATGATGTTCATCTTCGTCTGCAGGTCGCGCTTTCGCGTACGCAATATCCACAGTGCGAATATCAGTGCCAGCACCAATGCAGCCGACACGACGGCAAAGGTTGTGGCATGCGCCTGCTGTATGTCGGCATTCTTTCGTTCGAGTTCCAGGGAATGATGCAGCTTCAGTGTGTCCTGCGTGAATCGCTCCATGATTTCCGAGGCCCGCATATTGATGCGATTGTGCTCCAAGGAGTCGTTCTTCCTCATGTCCTCTCTCAGGTTGTCGTAAGCCATGCGGTAGTTGCCCGTCGATTCATAGTAGCGCCGCAGGTAATTGTTGCGCACCTGTCTCATCGTAAAGGCGATGTTGGCTGTGTCAATTCCCTTCTCCGTGTCGAGGACCGACTTCACTTCTGCCATGTTGCCACGCTTCACCGCCAGGCCTATACGTATGGTGTTGCAGTAGTAGGTGATCAGCGCATCGTTGGTGCGGCTGGCAAAGGGCTCCACTTCGTCAAGATAATGAGCTGTGGAGTCGAGGCGATTGAGGTTCAGATACACATCCGCCAGGTTTACCTTGCAGATGAACATATCGAAATTGTCCTGCATGTGATGTTTCTCCAACAGGTTTTTCAGGGCGACGAACTTCCGGAGCGATGCCTCGTAGTCCTTGGCGTAATAATAGTAGTTGCCATAGTTGTTCAGAAAATAAGCCTGCATTCCCACCGACATGGATTTCATGCAAGCCTCCGTCTGCTGATAGTAGCGCAGCGATGTCTTCCAGTCGTTGAGTTGCTGATAGATGGTGGCAAGACCCATGTAGAGCGTCACGTTGTCTTGCTTGGGCAGCTCGAGCGAATCCACCAGGAAGAGTGCTCTTCTGTACCACGCGGCAGCCTCTACGAGGCGGTTCTTGAAGAGATAGGCGTCAGCCAGATTGGCACACACCAGTGGGCGCTGACTCTGCAGATTACTCTCCCCCAACAGCGAGTCGGCACGATGATAGAGCCTGATCACCTCGTCGGGGTCTTTGTGGAAGTTGTGCAGGTTGACAGCCTGGCAATTATAAGCATAAGCCAACAAAGCGTTGCACCTCGACGATGAGGGTTGTCTCTTGGCAAAGTCGATTGTCGCCTTCAGATAAGGTGCCATGGAGTCGGGAGTGGCAGAAAGACAGTACATCTTGCCCATCCTTACATAGCATTCATAGTAAGCGATGCTGTCGGGCGCCTCAGCCATAGCCTTGAGAATCATCTGTCGGGCATGCGGCGACTTGGCACCTAATGAGTCCTCAAGCTGCTGCAACAGGAGCTGCCCTGCATCAGGCACAGTCTTTCCTTCCTGCCGACTACAAGCCGTCACAAACAGCAAGCACAGGCTCACTGTCGCCAAGATCATGTACTTCAGATATGTTTTCACTACTTTTTTATTCCAAATAATCAGCTGCGAAATTAATCATTTTTTTTGAAACGACAAAGCCTTGACTACAAACTTTCTTTGCTTTTATCTTCTAACTTACGATTATTTTTTACCACATAGGCACGTTTTCCGACAGCATAAGCACTCCTTGCACCCATTTAGACACGATGTGAGTTTTTCTGTGTTTGCACTTTCATAAGAAATGCTTAACTTTGCCGAACAAGATATTTTGCCCAATGACACGACGGTGTCATAACATCATCAGGAAAATTATGTCTATTAAACCCCTTTTCTGACAAAGGTTGGCGCTCCTCTCGCATTCTTATGTCGAGGGAGCGTTTTTTGTATGTTTGACAGAAGTTCCCTCATTTGCCAAACTTCAATAAAAATAAACGAATTTATTTTGTATTGTCTTCGTTTTGGATAAAATCTTCACGCTCAAGAATGAAAAAACTTTTTCATTCTCTTCGCTTACTCAGATTTTTACACTACCTTTTAATAAAGTAGGCTGCACTCAACAATAAAAATAAATGAATTTATTTTGTATTGTCTTCGTTTTGCACTACCTTTGCAAGCAAAAAGACAAGATATGGACAAACAGCAAAACAGAAATCAGGCACACTTGCCCTACCGCATCATCGCACTCGACTTAGACGGAACTCTCACCAACCACGACAAGGTGATAACTCCCAAAACACGGGAGGTGCTACTCAAGGCACAGCAAGAGGGTGCCATCGTGGTGCTGGCTTCGGGAAGACCGACCTATGGCATCGTGCCGCTTGCCAACGAGCTGAAGCTCGACACACATGGCGGTTTCATCCTGGCTTACAACGGTGGAAAAATCGTAGACTGGGGCACACAGCAGGAATGCTTCGCACAGCACCTGCCGCCATCTGCCATCCCCGTCATCTACGAATACGCCAAGCGGAAGGGACATGCTCTGTTGGGCTACGCCGGAAACGAGATCGTGACGGAAATGCCCGATGACCCTTACGTGAAGGAGGAGTCGCGCATCAACAAGATGAACATCAGACGTGTGGACAACCTGCTGATGCACTTGGAGCCTAACCCCACCAAACTGCTCATGACGGGAGAACCGACAACGATGATCGTTGCCGAGGAGGAACTGGCTGAACAGCTGGGCGACAAGATGGATGTGTTCAGATCGGCGCCTTTCTTCCTGGAACTGGTGCCGAAGGGCATCGACAAGGCGCAGTCGCTGTTGAGACTGTTGGCTAAGGTGAACCTCACGCCTGCGGATATGATTGCTTTCGGCGACGGATACAACGACCTGAGTATGCTGCGATTGGCGGGAATGGGTGTGGCCATGGCGAATGCTGCGCCAGAGGTGAGAGCCGACGCCGACTACGTGACGCTGTCGAACGAGGAGGACGGTGTGGCTGTGGCGATAGAGAGGTTTTTGAATATTTAATGAAATAATACAATATGTTACAGCTGGACAATTTCTACAAGGCTCGCTTCGTGCTGAGCAAAGTGATTAGAAAGACTGAGCTGGTTCACACTCCGCGAATCAACCCAGAGAGTGATGTGTTTCTGAAGCCGGAATGTCTGCAGAAGACGGGATCGTTTAAGATTCGTGGTGCTTACTACAAGATTTCGCAACTCTCTCCAGAAGAGAAGGCAAAGGGTGTGATAGCCTGTTCGGCGGGCAACCATGCCCAGGGTGTGGCGCTCGGTGCTACTGCCATGGGTGTGAAGAGTCTGATATGTCTGCCCGAGGGCGCTCCTATATCGAAGGTGGAGGCTACCAAGCGATTGGGCGCTGAGGTGTGTCTGGTGCCGGGAGTCTACGATGATGCTTATCAGAGGGCACTGGAGCTGCGCGACGAGCACGGCTACACCTTTGTGCATCCTTTCGACGACGAGAACGTGATTGCTGGTCAGGGGACGATTGGCCTGGAGATTCTGGACCAGCTGCCCGACGTCGAAGCCGTCGTTGTCCCCGTGGGCGGTGGCGGACTGATTTCGGGTGTGGCGTTTGCCATCAAGTCGCTCAACCCGAATGTCAAGATCTATGGTGTGCAGGCTGAGGGTGCTGCCAGCATGGTGCAGAGTCTGCACGACCACAAGCAGGAGAAACTGCCCTCGGTGGCAACTGTGGCCGACGGCATCGCTGTGAAGGAGCCTGGCAAGCTGACTTTTGAGACTTGCTCAAAATACGTAGACGAGATTGTGACGGTGAGCGAGGACGAGATCTGTGCTGCCATCCTGAAACTGATAGAGAGCGAGAAGATGGTGGCTGAGGGCGCCGGTGCTGCCAGTGTGGCTGCCGTGATGTACAACAAGGTGCCGGTGAAGGGCAAGAAGACTATCTGTATCGTGAGCGGCGGTAACATCGATGTGACGATTCTGAACCGTGTGATTACGCGTGGTCTTGCCAAGAGCGGACGCCTATGCACCATCGAGATGGAGCTCGACGACAAACCGGGCGAACTGGTGGAAGTGTGCTCGGTGATAGCAAGTTTGGGTGGAAACATCACGGGTGTGCACCACGACCGTTCTGCCAACCGCCAGAAGGTGAACTCGTGTGTGCTGCGTCTCACCATGGAGACCCGTGATGCTGATCACGTGAAGGAAATCAAGGGGGCGCTCGAAGAAAAGGGCTTCCACCTGTATATTGTTTAAAGGTAAAAAAGTAAAAAGGTAAAAAAATAAGAAATTAAAAGGTAAAAATTATGAACGCAATTCACACAGACAACGCGCCTGCTGCTATAGGTCCTTATAGCCAGGCTATTGAAGTTAATGGTTTCGTATTTGCATCGGGTCAGATTCCTATCGACCCTGCAACGGGTAATTTCGTAGAGGGTGGCATCAAGGAGCAGACCCGCCAGGCGCTCACCAACGCGCAGAACATCCTGAAGGCTGCCGGCACCGACCTCGCCCACGTGGTGAAGACTACAGTCTATTTGGACAGCATGGACGATTTTGCAGCCATGAACGAGGTTTACGCCGAGTTCTTCAGCCAGCCTTTCCCAGCCCGCTCTGCCGTAGCTGTAGAGAAGCTGCCCAAGGGAGCCTTGGTAGAGGTTGAGGTATTGGCAGCGAAGTAAGCAGACCTTATCATCGTAACGGAAGTTAATTTATCTTCTTCCGTTACGATTTTTTTTATTATCACTGAACTTTCGCATATCAGGAAGTTAAAGGAGTTAAGACGTATGTCTTGCTGCTTAAAAAAATACGCCAAAAAGACTGTTGTCTTAACTCCTTTAACTACTTTAACTACTGGGCCTGCTGGCTACTCTTTCCAGAGGCGTAACGCAGCATGTTGAGCAAGAGCTTTGTAAATTGCCTGTAGTTTCAAAGCTTTTGCCTTTACAGGGCGATAGGCTTTCATCCGTAATAGCCCAGGGCAATGGATACAAACAGCACGCCCTGAAGGGGCAGAAGCTCTTAGCCCAGGGCATCGCCCTGGGTATAA
>OLSX01004197.1_pt1 | contig 10966 bp, 10 predicted proteins | sample 1673141 | NCBI WGS metagenome assembly OLSX01 (sample SAMEA3136759, study PRJEB25190) | human gut metagenome | biome: human gut; feature: human-associated habitat; material: faeces | place: Austria | collected 2013
AGTTACGACATGTCAAAGACAGGCGCTAAGTAAACGCCCATTTCCATAAAGTCAACACCCACCCGCTTACCCATTGGGCTTCCAGCAAGTGGATATCTCATGCAAAGTTAACGCAAAACTTTGATTATTACGAATATTTATCTGCGTTATTTACAACAAAGCAAAAAAGGTATACAAATACGGTGATAAATATGGTGATAATATTGGGCTTCATCGTGCTGTGATGTGAAAGCACGATTGGTTCTTTTCGTATTTTACATAGCATACTCCCATTTCGCGCATATCGTTGAGCACCTCGGCAAGGATAGATTTATAAACCGTCACCCAACGCATTTCGCATTTGCCATCGGGCTGAATTTCCAAAAAACGGTTGTACGATACATCGAATGTCGTGCCAAATTGGTGGCACGAGTTTTCTGATGCGTTTTGATTAAAGTTGCGTAGTTTTTGCACGTCCTCCTTTGTGCGTAGCACCGACGTGATGAGCAGTTTGTGTGGAGGGTAGCCCTTTGTGGCCAACGAGTCGTTGAAGGCCCTTGCTATGACATTGAGCAGTCGAGCTGCCCGTGGTACAAGGTAGGGGATAGATTGGTGCAGGCGTTGCACATGGTAAAAAGGATTGTCGGCAATGTAGACCAACTCCTGCATGTGCTTGTGTGCTTCCTCGCGGTTTTGGATTTGCGGAATGCCAAGGCGCTTGGCAGTAGCCAGTTGCACATCATTCAGGTCGGGAAAGGAGGTCTCAAATCGCGGCACACTTGTCACGCGGTTTTTGACACGACTACCGTCTTTGCGTAGCAGAATGGGCTTGTTGCGCACGGTGAGCAACAGTTTGTCAACTTTGGCAGCTTGCAACTCTATGCTGTCGGGGGTGTGCGATTTGATTTCGCTTTTGTCATTGTCGTTATTGGCCAGTCGTGGCAACCGCCACTCAGGGTGTGTGCATTTAAGTATGCCAAGCGTGATGAATATAATGCCGAAACCCACGATGAAATGTATGCGACGCGGTTTGTAAAAGTTCTTCATAAAGGTGTTACTTGCTTTGAAATGTAAAGTTTGCGCGAAAATGCGTTCACAAAGTTAGCGCATTTCGGTGGTATTTTTTAATTTTGCAGATAAATAAAACTGAAATAATAAAGGCAGTCCTATAAATGGGCTGGTACAAACTTTTTCATGATAGAGAAGCATTTCATACTTGAGGAGGCCGACCCCGTCATATTTTATGGGGCAAACAACGTGAACATAAAGATGTTGCGTGCCTTGTGTCCGAAATTACGTATTATGGCGCGCGACAATGTGGTGCGTGTAATGGGCGGTGAAGAGGACATGGCTGATTTTGAAGATGTGTTTCAAAAGCTTGAAAAGCATTGTGCCAAATTCAACCGTCTGGCAGAGGAGGATATACTCAATATAGTAAAAGGGCATACAACCAATGCCGAAACGTCGCAAGACGTAATAGTGTACAGCACGGGTGGCAAGCCCATCACGCCTCGCTCTGAAAATCAGCGCAAATTGGTTGAAGCCTACGACAAATGTGACATGATTTTTGCCGTTGGACCGGCAGGTTCGGGAAAGACCTATACCGCCATAGCCTTGGCTGTGCGCGCTTTGAAGAGCAAGGCGGTAAAGAAAATCATATTAAGTCGTCCCGCTGTTGAGGCTGGTGAGAAACTTGGTTTCTTGCCGGGTGACATGAAGGACAAGATTGACCCCTACTTGCAGCCCTTGTATGACGCGTTGCAAGAGATGATTCCGGCAGCCAAACTGCAGGAGTACATGGACACCAATGTCATTCAGATAGCGCCGTTGGCCTTTATGCGTGGCCGCACGCTTAATGATGCAGTGGTGATACTTGACGAGGCGCAAAACACCACCTCGGCACAGATAAAGATGTTCCTGACCCGTATGGGCTGGAATACCAAAATGATCGTGACGGGTGACCGCACGCAGATAGACTTGCCGTTGTCGCAAAAAAGCGGTCTTGTCGAGGCCCAGCGTATATTGCAGGGAGTTGATGGCATAGCTTTTGTTGAAATGACGCAGAAGGATATCATTCGCCATAAACTTGTGACACGTATAGTCGAGGCGTACAAGCGTGAGGACGATCGTGTAAAGCAACTGCGCGAGCAGCGAGAAAACGAAAGCAAAATATCGTAATGAGACGGGAAGGTAGTAGTTGGAGCAAAATGTGATGGTGATATAAACGCCATGTGGCAAATGGCGCTCCTCCTGTTGCCTTTTTGTATTTTATGCAGGTATTCAAGTTCCGTCTATACGCTCACGTCCAGCATTAGTCAATATGCCTCGACTTGTCAGCATACGTTCTGATTGAAGAACGGGTGTAACGGGTTGCGTACGTGATGAGGCCAAAACTACTGAAGCAAACGCTGTGCAATTCATGCCAGCTGATAGTGAACAACGACTCATAAATTCGGATAATTACAAACATTGGCAGGGACAAAGGCCTGTGCCTGAAGCTTTGCTCAAAATACCAAATAACAATGTCTGCTTTAACAAAAACTGATTTCCATTTTCAAGGACAAAAGAGTGTTTATCATGGCAAGGTGCGTGATGTTTACAACCTTGGCGACCGTTTGGCCATGGTGGCAACTGACCGTATCTCGGCATTTGATGTAATCTTGCCCAAGGGCATTCCTTTCAAGGGACAAGTGCTCAACCAAATTGCTGCCAAATTCCTCGATGCCACAACCGACATCTGTCCTAACTGGAAGTTGGCCACCCCCGACCCCATGGTAACCGTTGGTGTGATGTGCGAGGGATTTCCCGTTGAGATGATTGTACGTGGCTACCTCTGTGGCAGTGCATGGCGTGCTTACAAAAGCGGTGTGCGCGAAATCTGCGGTGTGAAACTGCCCGAGGGCATGAAGGAAAACCAAAAGTTCCCTCAGCCTATCATTACGCCTACAACAAAGGCCGAGATTGGTGAACATGACGCCGATATTTCAAAGGAAGAAATCTTGGCACGTGGCCTTGCCACTCCCGAAGAATATGCTGTGCTCGAAAAGTACACCCTTGCACTCTTTGAGCGTGGTACCGAAATTGCAGCCAAGCGCGGCCTTATTTTGGTCGACACCAAGTATGAGTTTGGCAAGCATAACGGCACTATCTATTTGATGGACGAAATTCACACGCCCGACTCTTCACGCTATTTCTATTCAGAAGGCTATGAGCAGCGTTTTGCCGCAGGTGAGCCTCAAAAGCAGCTCTCAAAGGAGTTTGTACGCGAATGGTTGATGGACAATGGTTTCCAGGGAAAAGAAGGCCAGCAAGTGCCCGAAATGACAGACGAGATTGTCAATAGCATTTCTGCCCGTTACATCGAACTTTACGAGCACATTACAGGTGAAAAGTTCGTTCCTGAAGAGACTGGCGACGTACTTGCCCGTATCGAGAAGAACGTGGCTGCTTACCTTGCTGAGTAAATAATATTTGTAGACACAAGTACGCACCACACCGTAGGTGCAGTAACACACTAAATGCCAGTGTATAAGTCGCGATATCAAAGTCGTGTGGCTTATACACTGGCATTTAGTGTTGTATATATTTAAGGCGTGCCATTTATGTGTTGTAAATAGTAGAATGAGGCGTTGCAAATGCCACGCCGTGTTTATTTACGTTGTATGAAAATGTGCCGGGCTATATTGAGTATGATGTAAATCAAGAAACTAATAGGTAGAGTCTGCACGGGCAAATAGGGAATGTCGAATAGAAAGCGCCCTAAATTGTAGATTGCATAGAATATCAAGCAGAACACGATGCTTTCGATGCAGAGCGTAATAGCGCTAATTATGAGCTGTTTGCGTTTCATACTAATTTATTGTTCACTTGTTCAATGAGTATGAGAGCCTGCATTGTGTGTAGTCAAATGCAGGCTCTCATTATTTAGGTATGTTGTTTGGTAAATTACTTCACCCAACCTTCATAGTGGAATTTGCAGTTACGCCAGTCGGGACTGATGCGCACGTAAGTCGTTTTGATCTTGTCTTTAATCCAGTGTTCAATCTTCTCCTCCTTGCGTTTGTTCACAACCACGTCGCGCAGCGTCTGAAAGTCCTCTGTCATGTTAGCAGGGTGTCCCTCAATGCGGTTTTTGAGCATCACAACAGCGCATACCTCCTGGCCCTTGTCATTGGTCATGCGGAAGGCACGCGAAATCTGTCCCACGCTAAGCGTGTCAACCACCTTGGCCACATCGGCGGGCAAGTCTTGCATTTCAAAGCGTGAGCTTACTGTGCCGTTTTGCTGGTCAACATTGGCCATGAGGCCATGATTGTTGCGTGTGTCTTTGTCGTCAGACAAAGCCAATGCTGCTGCGTCAAACGTAAACTTGTTGGCACGAATGTCGTTGGCAATGGAGTCGAGGCGTGCTATGCCCTTTTCAATTTCGCTATCGTCAATGTGAGGCTTGAGCAGAATGTGGCGTACGTTAATCTTGTCGCCTTTCTTATCAATCAGCTGAATGATATGGTAGCCATATTCGCTGCGCACTATTTTCGACACCTTTTTGGGGTCGTTAAGTGTAAAAGCCACGTTGGCAAATTCAGGCACGAGCTGGTTGCGTCCCATATATCCCAATTCGCCGCCATTGCGTGCAGAGCCATCTTCGGAGTAGAATTTGGCAAGGGTCGAAAAGTCCGCCTCGCCGCTGTTGACGCGGCGTGCATATTCGCGCAGTTTGTTTTCGATGCGTTCCACCTCAGCACGAGGCACTTCGGGCACCGAGGTGATAATTTGCACCTCAACCTGCGTTGGTATGAAAGGCAGACTGTCGTTGGGCACATTCTTGAAGTATTCGCGCACCTCGGCCGGTGTGGCTTTCACATCGGTAGTGAGTTTTTGGCGCACTTCGTCAGCCATCATCTGCTCGCGATACTGCTTTTTAAGGTTCTCGCGCATTTGCGACACCGAGCGTCCGTACATCTGTTCCAGAGCCTCGCGTGAACCAAAGGCTTGAATGCTCTCGTTGATGCGGTTGTCGACGGCACGTATCACGTCCGATTCGCTCACCGTTACACTGTCCAGTTCGGCTTGGTGTACAAACAGCTTGTTAACAGCAATTTGTTCGGGTATGGTGCAATAAGGGTTGTCAACCGGCTGGCCGTATGCTTCGGACGAGATGCGAGTCTCCTCCACGTCGGACAACAAGATAGGTTCATTGCCCACAACCCATATAATTTCGTCTACAATGTTGGTTTGTGCAAAGCCAAGCATTGGCGATAGAGCCAGCAAAGCAGCCCCCCAAAGTTTTTTAATCATAGCTTATTTTACGGTTTTCAGCACATCTTCGTTAACAGTGAAGGTAAACTGCTTGCGCAATTTTTCCACCCACAGCCTTTCGCATTCGGCCTGGTAGTCGCTTGTCACCTGAGCCTTCACGTCAATGTACGATTTAGGCTGTTTCATCACCTTGCCGCTCACCCCGGTCATGGTAAATCCCTTGGGCTGTTTCACATTGTTGCCGGCCTTAAAGGCGTAGGCGTCAATTACAGAATTTTCGCCTTGTGAGCAGAGGTAGGGGCCACTCACCGACACGGTGATAGAGTCCTTGTTAAACTGTTGCTTGAGCTGTTTGCGCCACTCGCCGGCACCATACTTCTTCAGCATTTTGTTCACCGCCTTGGCATCCTTGGCGTTTTTGCAGTGATAGATAAAGCCTTTGAATTTTGGAGCCTTCCATGCGTAGTCAGCTTTGTGCGTTTTATACCATGTTTCGAGTCCCTTGGTGTCGGCAGCAGCCACGTCCCACACTTGTCGCTTGCTTACTTCGTAAAGCAGCAATCCATCGTGATACTCCTGTATGAGGTAGCGCAGCGCATCATTGTGGCCGATGTTGGCATTCATCACGCTGTCGAGCACCTCCTCGCGTGTAAGTTTGCCATTCGATGCCGCAACCAGTTTCTTGATGCGGTATTCAGCCGATGCTTCATCAATGTTTTGCCGTTTGAGCATGGCCATGATGTCACCCTTCAGCTTTTCGTAGGGGTCAAGCGGCTTGCGCTCGTCCATTTTTATGATGTGGTAGCCAAAGGCCGACAATACGGGCTTCGACATTTCGCCTTGTTTCAGAGCATAGGCAGCATCTTCAAATTCCTTTACAAATTGGCCGGGGCCCACCATAGGCAGTTGGCCGCCCTTGGCAGCACTGCCTGGGTCAGCTGAATACTTTTTAGCCATTTCAGCAAAGTCGGCGCCATTGACAATGGCGTTGTAAATAGAGTCCGCCTTCAACTTGGCAGCAGCCTTTTCGGCCTCGGTAGCCTTTTGGCCCAGACGTATGAGTATGTGCGACGTCTGTATCAAATCCTTGCCACCGAGTTGTTTCTCGGTGTTGGCATAAACCACACGTGCTATAGAGTCGGTAAAGAAGCTGTCCACCATGAAGGGCGTGAGCTGCATGTCGCGGTATGTCAGAAACTCCTTTTTGTAGCTCGACAGCGTGTCAAGGTGTGCAGCCTCGGCAGCAGCCACTTTCAGTTTGTAATTGATAAACATGGGCACATACTCCTGCACCGATTTTTGCTCAACGGCATCTTGCACATTGCCATTCTTGTGGAAGGAGTATTCAAATTCGCTCTTTGTTACAGGCTTGCCGTTGATAACCATCAGTACGGGGTCTGCAGCCGACTGCGCCCCAGCGGTCAGGGCCAGGGCGAAGAGGGTAGAAAATAGAACTGTTTTTTTCATGCAGAAACGTTCGTTATTTAAGCCGAAAAGTTTAGAAGTTGAAAAGCCTTTTGCCGTGCTTTGTAGTAAACGCGTCTGTCAACTTTTTAACTTCTAAACTCTCAGCAGGCCAGGGCCTCATGCCTTTGGCCATTATCATGTGTCAATGAATAAATATCAGCTTATTCGCCAGGACGGCTGTAGTTAGGAGCCTCGCTGGTGATAGTGATGTCGTGTGGATGGCTTTCGAGCACACCGGCACCTGTGATGCGTGTAAACTTGGCATCGTGCAGCCTTTCGATTGTTGCGGCACCGCAGTAGCCCATGCCCGAGCGCAGACCACCTACCATCTGGTAGATAACCTCCTGCACAGATCCCTTGTAAGGCACACGGCCGGCAATACCCTCCGGCACAAGTTTCTTTACTTCCTTCACGTTGCCCTGGAAGTAGCGGTCCTTCGAGCCATTCTCCATAGCCTCGAGCGAACCCATGCCGCGGTAGGTCTTGAACTTACGACCATTGAAAATGATGGTTTCGCCAGGGCTCTCCTCAGTACCAGCCACGAGCGAACCTATCATCACGCAGTAGCCACCGGCAGCCAATGCCTTCACTACATCGCCCGAATAGCGCAAACCGCCATCGGCAATCAAGGGCACGCCTGTACCCTTAAGCGCACAAGCTACATCGTAAACGGCAGACAGCTGGGGCACACCCACACCGGCTACCACACGGGTGGTGCAGATAGAGCCCGGACCGATACCCACCTTAATGGCATCGGCACCAGCGTCAACCAACATGCGGGCAGCATCGCCAGTGGCCACATTACCCACAACGATGTCAACACCTGTAAAGCTTGACTTAGCCTCCTTCAGCTTTTCGATAACGAATTTAGAATGACCATGTGCTGTGTCAATTACGATGGCGTCAGCTCCGGCATGGATAAGGGCTTCCATACGCTCCATAGTGTCGGCAGTAACGCCCACACCAGCTGCCACGCGCAAGCGGCCTTTGGCGTCCTTGCAAGCCATGGGTTTGTCCTTAGCCTTGGTAATGTCCTTGTAGGTGATAAGTCCTACAAGGTGGCCGTCCTTGTCCACAACGGGGAGTTTCTCGATTTTATTTTCTTGCAAAATCTGTGCAGCAGAGAGCAAGTCGGTCTGTTGTGTGGTGGTAACGAGGTTTTCTTTGGTCATTACCTCGTCAATGCGCTTGTCGAGTTGGCGCTCAAAACGCAAGTCACGGTTTGTAACGATACCCACGAGGTGCATTTCGTCGTCAACGACGGGAATACCGCCAATGTGATATTCGCTCATCAAGTCGAGTGCGTCCTTCACTGTTTTGTAGCGCTTGATGGTCACAGGGTCGTAAATCATACCATTTTCGGCACGTTTTACGATAGCCACCTGGCGTGCTTGATCCTCGATGCTCATGTTTTTATGAATAACACCGATACCACCCTCGCGTGCAATGGCAATGGCCATGGTCGACTCTGTTACAGTATCCATCGCAGCTGTAACGAAGGGTATCTGCAGGTCGATGTTGCGTGAGAATTTTGTCGCAAGCGACACGGTGCGTGGGAGCACGTCAGAATAAGCGGGAACTAAAAGGACGTCGTCAAACGTGAGACCGTCCATCACGATTTTGTCAGCAATAAAATCAGATGTCATACTAAGTCGGGATTTTAATTGCACGCAAATTTACGACTTTCTTTTATTACTTGCAACTGAGGGGGCAAAAAAAAACGGATAAAATAATATCGACTTCCGTGCATCATGATGTGGCGTAGTTGTCCTATAGGGGATTAATGCAAATTTGTCTGCACTCTGCACTTTTCGATGTAATATACTGAAAACCAATGCTTTCAGTAGTGTAGACACGTGTGCACTTTGTCTACACTACTGTATGCACTGCACCATTTTCAACTTTGCGGCGTGTAGTAGCCATTGGCACGTAATGCACTGTTTGTCAGGGCTGTGTTGTAATTGCGGTGATAGCATTTGTTTGCGGTTGTATAGGGAGGGCGGCTTTTGAGTAGGAGCAACCGAAAATACGGGTTCCCGTAACAGGCATGTTTGTCTGCCGTGACCGTAAAATGGTGTTGTCGATGCAAAAGGCATTTCGTTCTTTTTGTGGCGTGTAGAGAAAGTGCAGATGCGTGTAGAGAAGTGCAGATGCGTGTAGAGAAAGTGCAGACGCGTGCAGATGGTGTCTACACTGCTTAAACTGTTGAATATCAGCGCAGTGCATATAAAAAGTGTAGAGTGTAGACAAAATGGCAAAAGTTGTTTTTATGGCTTCTATATAACAAAGTTCAAATATCATCTTTGTTATTATCTCAACTTGTTTGCCATTCTGGCAAAGGGAACTGTCATAATGAACAAGTGTTATGTTGTTAATTGATCTATTCACATTGTAGTCATTGCGAAACTTCTCCTTGGGGACGATTTGACATATCAAAACCATCTTCCCCTTTTCTAATTGAGCATCTATAGAGTTCTTCAAGTTTTCAAACATCAGCCTATTAAGGCATCGGTTCCCCACTTTTGTCGGAAGGCCTGCTTGCGCATATCGAGCTTTTGCAGAAATTTGCGGTGTGCCTCGGTATCAGGATTGATAGGCCGGTGGGCCATGGCACGCAACAGGGCTGTACGCTCACGGGCATAATCGTGCATGGTGGGAGTAAAAGCCCACTCGGTAAAACGCTCCCACACATAATCGATGGCTTGCTCTGAAGGGTGCAACATGTCGGGGGCATAAAAGCGGTAGTCGCGCAACTCGTCTGTCACAATTTCGTAGGCCGGGAAATAGTATGCGCGCTCAAACTCACGACACAAATGGTCGGTGAGCAACAGCAACTGGGCCTTGCTGAGCGCATTGCCATGCATGCCATATTTGGCATAACGATAGGGGCTGACGGTGAACACTACACGCAGATGGGGCATAACTTGCAGCAAGTGCGAGAGGAAATAATGCCACCAACTCTCGAGGTCGCGCCACGGCACAGCCTCTTCACTGAACATGCTGGCCGGCTGCTTGTGACAGTTTGCCACGCAATGGTGCACATAAGGCCCTTCGTTTAGCCAATACACATGGTCGGTGCTAAGGGTGATGAACAGCACATCGAGCTGGGCAAACAGGACATTGGCACGCTCCCACCCTTGCGTTAGTTCGGCCTCGAGCGCCTGCTGTGTCGGAGCCGAGAACTTGGTGGAATAGTCCCAATGACGCCATTGTCCGTCGGAGGTCTCGAACAGGCCTTTTCGGGAATATGGCGGGTCAATGGTGTCGGGCAAATAGGTAACGAGGGTATTGCGTATGCTGACGGGATTGTATAGTGTGCCATGCGGATTGATGCAGACCTGATCCTGTGGCAAGCAGTCGGACATGCGCCCGCCAATGTGGTCGGCAAAGCATGAACCAATGAACATAACACGCGAATGCGGGGTGATTTGCACCGTCTTTTCGGGCAAATCGACAGGTGTAGAAAACTTCATAAGACAGTACTTGTATTGAGGTACAAATGTACATTTTTTATCGTTAGTTAGTGAGGTTGTATGCAATAATCTTTTTAACTTTGCGAGGCGGCGATTGCCGCTAAGTTGGAGCTCGAAGTTATTTTGAGCACCAACCTGATTTCTATATTGCTATTAAATCACTGATTATGCGCATTTTATTTTTATCAGACATACATGGCTCCATCACAACGCTACGCATGGTGCTCAACTACTACGATGCACATCACTATGATTTGCTGGTGTTGCTGGGCGACATTTTGAACTATGGGCCACGCAATGGCTTGTGCGACGGACTTGACCCGCAAGCTATTGCCGACGAACTGAACAAACGGGCCGCCAGCATTGTGGCGGTGCGCGGCAACTGCGACTCAGAGGTGGACCAAATGTTGCTCAACTTCCCCATTCAAAGCACTTACATGATGTTGGTGGACGAGGGCAAGCGTTTCTTTCTGACGCACGGGCACATCTACAACGAGGACCACATGCCCAAGGCACCGGCCTGCGATGTGTTTGTGTATGGACACACACACCGACAGGTGCTCAAACCAGCGGAGGAGACTGGCGGGCCTGTAATACTGAACACGGGGTCGCCCACATTTCCCAAAGGGGGCAACCTGCCTACCTTTGCCACGTATGCTGACGGCATGCTGGCTGTACGCACACTTGATGGTGCTGCCATCAGCAGCTTGAAAATCTGACTTTTACCTATATCGGGTGGTTCTAAAAATTCTGTTTTTAGAGTTCTGCTATTCTGAAATGTGATTTGC
>OLSX01004203.1_pt1 | contig 10963 bp, 8 predicted proteins | sample 1673141 | NCBI WGS metagenome assembly OLSX01 (sample SAMEA3136759, study PRJEB25190) | human gut metagenome | biome: human gut; feature: human-associated habitat; material: faeces | place: Austria | collected 2013
AGCGGGATTTTTTTTATAGCATAACCAAGAAAATAAAAATAATGAAAAAGGTAGCCATTCAAGGAACATTAGGCTCGTATCACGACATCGCCGCACACAAGTACTTCGAAGGAGAAGAAATAGAGTTAATCTGTTGCGCCAACTTTGAAGACGTGTTCGGTGCCATCAAAAAAGACAGTCAGACCATAGGAATGCTGGCAATAGAAAACACCATTGCAGGCAGTTTGCTGCATAACAATGAGCTATTACGCCAAAGTGGCGCACAGATTGTCGGCGAGTACAAGCTGCGTATTTCCCATAGTTTTGTCTGCCTGCCCGATGAAGACTGGGATGATATTACCGAAGTCAACTCCCACCCTATCGCCCTGATGCAATGCCGTGAATTCCTGGGACAACACCCCGGAATCAAAGTGGTGGAAGGCGAAGATACCGCCCGCAGTGCCGAAATCATCCAACAGGAACATCTGAAAGGCCATGCAGCTATCTGCTCCAAAGCTGCTGCAGAGCGTTATGGCATGAAGGTCCTGCAGGAAGGTATCGAAACCAACAAACATAACTTCACCCGTTTCCTGGTCGTAGCCGACCCTTGGCAAGTAGATGAACTGAACCGGCATCGCAGCAAGGACGTCAACAAGGCAAGCATGGTATTCACACTTCCCCATACTGAAGGAAGCCTTTCCCAAGTATTGTCTATTTTGTCTTTCTACCGCATCAACCTGACCAAGATACAATCACTGCCCATCATCGGGCGTGAATGGGAATACCAGTTTTACGTAGATGTCGTCTTCGACAATGTACTGAGATATAAACAATCCATTGCGGCCATCACACCGCTGACCAAAGAGCTGAAAATATTAGGAGAATATGAAGATGGAAAATCAAACGTGTAGAATAAAGCCTGCCGACCGCCTGGCAAGCGTAAGCGAATACTACTTCTCGAAGAAGCTGAAAGAAGTGGCACAAATGAATGCCGAAGGAATGGATGTCATCAGCCTGGGAATCGGAAGCCCCGACATGCCGCCTTCCGAAAAGACAATCCGGACACTTTGCGAAGCTGCCTGCAATCCGGACGGACATGGTTACATGCCCTACGTAGGTATCCCCGAACTGCGCCGCGGTTTTGCGGACTGGTACCAAAAATGGTACGGTGTAGCATTGAATCCCAACACAGAGATACAACCGCTCATCGGCTCCAAAGAAGGCATCCTGCACGTGACGCTGGCCTTTGTCAACCCCGGTGAACAAGTATTGGTTCCCAATCCCGGCTATCCCACCTATACTTCATTAAGCAAGATTCTGGGTGCCGAGGTCGTGAACTATAACTTGAAAGAAGAAAACGGCTGGATGCCCGACTTCGACGAACTGGAACGGATGGACATGAGCCGTGTAAAACTGATGTGGACCAACTATCCCAATATGCCCACCGGGGCGAACGCAACACCGGAACTGTACCGGAAACTGGTGGACTTCGCACGCCGCAAGGACATCGTCATCGTAAACGACAACCCCTACAGTTTCATCCTGAACGAACATCCCATCAGCATCCTCAGCATTCCGGGTGCCAAAGAGTGCTGCATAGAATTCAATTCCATGAGCAAAAGCCACAACATGCCGGGCTGGCGTATCGGCATGCTTGCCTCGAATGCCGACTTCGTGCAATGGATATTGAAAGTAAAAAGCAACATCGACAGCGGTATGTTCCGTGCCATGCAACTGGCAGCCGCCACTGCCCTGGAAGCAGAGCAAGACTGGTATGACGGCAACAACGCGAATTACCGCAACCGCCGTCAGTTGGCAGGAGAAATTATGCATACCTTGGGTTGCACCTACGACGAAAACCAGGTAGGCATGTTCCTCTGGGGCAAAATCCCCGACAGCTGTACAGACGTGGAAGAACTGACTGAACACGTGCTGCATAAAGCCAGAGTGTTCATTACTCCCGGATTTATCTTCGGAAGTAACGGGAAACGGTATATCCGCATCTCCCTCTGCTGTAAGGACAATAAACTGGCAGAAGCATTGAAGCGTATCAAGGACATGAAATAAATGCTTACAAGTAAGAGATGAACACCCTAAAGCCGGAATCCCGTTTACTAAAACTCCACCGGAGATTTACTAAAACGGGAGGAACGATTTAGTAAATCTTCTCCGACGTTTTACTAAATCTCCGGGACCTTGCTCAGAAAGTCTTCTGAAAAGGAGGAAACGTCACAAGGAAGAAAAAGCATAATTAAAGAATATTATTAAACAAATAAAGAATATGGAACTCGAATTAGAACCTATCACATTACCTGGTGTTGAAGACAAACGCCCTATGGTAATAGCCGGCCCCTGCAGTGCCGAAACCGAAGAACAAGTAATGAGCACCGCCAAACAATTGGCAGACAAAGGCCTCAAGCTATTCCGTGCCGGCATCTGGAAACCGCGCACCAAACCGGGCGGCTTCGAAGGAGTAGGCGTAGACGGCCTTGCATGGCTGAAGGAGGTAAAGAAAGAAACCGGCATGTACGTTTCAACAGAAGTAGCTACCGCCAAACATGTATACGAATGCCTGAAGGCTGGAATTGACCTTCTTTGGGTAGGTGCACGTACCACCGCCAATCCTTTCGCCGTACAGGAAATTGCCGATGCACTGAAAGGCGTAGATATCCCGGTACTGGTGAAGAATCCGGTAAATCCTGACCTGGAGCTGTGGATTGGAGCTTTGGAACGTATCAACAATGCAGGCTTGAAACGTCTGGGTGCCATCCATCGCGGATTCAGCAGCTATGACAAAAAGCTCTACCGTAACTTGCCCCAATGGCATATCCCCATTGAGCTGCGCCGCCGAATTCCCAACCTTCCTATTATCTGTGACCCCAGCCACATAGGTGGAAAGCGCGAACTGGTTGCTCCACTCTGCCAGCAAGCTATGGATTTGGGCTTCAACGGACTGATTATCGAGAGCCACTGCAACCCGGACTGTGCCTGGAGCGATGCAGCCCAGCAAGTCACCCCGGATGTGCTGGATTACATCCTCAACCTGCTGGTCATCCGCAAGGAAACACAAAGCACCGAGAACCTCAGCGAATTGCGCAAGCAGATAGACGAATGCGACAACAATCTTATTCAGGAGCTGGCCAAACGGATGCGTGTGGCACGTGAAATCGGTACATACAAAAAAGAGCATGACATGACCATCCTGCAAACCGGACGCTACAACGAAATCCTCGAGAAACGCGGCTCGCAAGGCGCATTGTGTGGCATGGATGCTGAATTCATCAAAAAGGTATTTGAGGCGATACACGAAGAGAGTGTAAGACAGCAGATGGAAATTATAAATAAGTAATTGGCACATTAAACATCATGAGAATATTAATACTTGGAGCCGGGAAAATGGGCTCTTTCTTCACAGACATCCTGAGTTTCCAGCACGAGACGGCTGTGTTCGACGTCAATCCGCACCAACTGCGTTTTGTCTACAACACCTACCGCTTCACCACACTGGAAGAAATCAAGGACTTCGAGCCGGAGCTGGTCATCAATGCCGTTACGGTGAAATACACGCTGGACGCTTTCCGCCAAGTGCTGCCGGTACTGCCCAAAGACTGCATTATCAGCGACATCGCTTCGGTAAAGACCGGATTGAAGAAATTCTACGATGAAAGCGGCTTCCGCTACGTGTCGACGCATCCTATGTTCGGTCCCACTTTTGCCAGCCTCAACAATCTGAATACGGAGAATGCCATCATCATCAGCGAAGGCGACCACTTGGGGAAAATCTTCTTCAAGGACCTCTACCAGACCATGAAGCTGAACATCTTTGAATATACCTTCGACGAGCATGATGAGACTGTGGCATACTCCTTATCCATTCCGTTTGTATCCACTTTCGTGTTTGCAGCGGTAATGAAACACCAGGAAGCTCCGGGCACCACCTTCAAAAAGCACATGGCCATTGCCAAAGGCCTGCTGAGTGAAGACGACTACCTGCTCCAGGAAATTCTCTTCAATCCGCGCACCCCCTCACAAGTGGAGAACATCCGCCTGGAACTGAAGAACCTGCTGGAAATCATCAGCAATAAGGATGCAGAAGGCATGAAGAAGTATCTGACTAAAATCAGGGAAAAGATTAGATAAACAATCAACAAGTGTGTGCCTCGATGCCAAGGTACACACTTTTATCCCAACTAAACACCCCGGATGAAAAAGACAGTCACCACCTCAGGCTATCCGTCGAAGTAGCCCTTTGAAGAGGTGCATGAATCACCGGAAATCCTAACAGTTGACACTAAAAGACAAAAAAATGTCTCCGGTACCATTTTCAAAAGCGGGTGCAAAAATATCACTTTTTTCAAGATGAAAATATCCTTTTTATCTTTTTATTACAATCTGCCAACTTCCTTTTCTATCTCCTCTCACCCTTGTACTCACTTGCTAGACAACACAAAACAGATATATAAAATAATAATTACATTAAACTTCCAGTGTATAGAATAAAAAGACGCCGTTAATTATTTTTAATTTTAGCAACTATATTTTACGATTAAAATGCATTTGTATTATTTTTGTATAAATAACACGTGGCAATTAAATTGCCATTAGACAATATACTACTTGAAAAATCAGGTTATGAAAATTTTTCTAGATAAAAGATGCATAATCAATTTATGTTTCCTTTTTTTATATTTAAGTTCGGCTTTTGCCACAGCAACCATAGTCGGCAAACACCGCAGATTACTTATTATAAACTCGTACAATGAAAGCGCACCCTGGAGCCAAGAACTTATAACTCCCATCCTGCTGCAAACATCTCCTATAGAGGACATCACAGCCGATGTAGTACACATGAACGGGACGTTCATTCGTAATGACTCATTGTATATCCGGATGGAGAATGGCATTTTCGAACGTTTCCAGGATAAGAAACCCGATTATCTTGTACTTCTCGGCAACATGGCTTTTACTTTAAGGGAACGTATTTTGAGTGAGTGGGGAAATATTCCAATAGTATTGATCGGCAACGAAGACACGTATGCTCCACGGGAATATTATTTCACCGGACGTCCTATACACATTTCCAATGCCATCACATCTCCTCTGGTTGACCTGCAGCCGCAATACAACTTTACTTTTATCGAAACGCCGTATATGTACAAAGAGACCATCGACATGATGGTACAGATGCTGCCAAAAATGAAAACGATTGTATTCGCAGCAGATGAACTCTATCATAACCAAGACTTGGACCGGCTTATTCATGCCTATATAACGTCAAAGTATCCAAACCTCCACTATGAACGCTTAATAGGTAATGAAAGAAACCAAAACGAATTACAGGCATATCTGCTAAATGATGAACCGGAGACGGGTATGCTATTTTCCACATGGTTTTACGAGCGTAAGAATCTACTCGGTTTTCCTACACTCATCAGTGGAGACTTTCAGTTAGTTGCATCATCGCCTCAACCCGTATTTGCATTAAGGAATGCCTATGTGGGTAAAGAGGGGTTTGCGGGAGGATATTTCTATGACCGCATGGAAGTGCAAAACGCGCTTTCTTCAGCCCTCAAACAGATATTTGCAGGAGAGGATGCACGGAATATCCCATTTACATATAGCAAGAAATCCTATCCCTTCATCAACTACCAGCAACTGCAGATGGACGGTCTGGACACCACACTCTGTCCTAAAGACTCGGTATTCATCAATAAACCGCTTACATTCTGGCAGAAGTATCAATGGTGGATTATTTGCGGAGTAGTGTTGATACTCTCACTACTTATCATAGCTTTAGTCATTTACCGGTTCCAGCAAAAGAAAATCACCTTGCTAAGTGCCCATGATACCCTTTTACGTAATATGCCGATATCTTATACTCAAATAGAGGTTTTCTTCGACAAAACGGGACAGATAGCAGATATGAGCTATCGATGCGGCAATATTATTTTCAACGACCAGTTTACGCCAACTACCGATGGTTCACAGAAAAATGCCTTCTCCCAAATAGAGCACCTGACACATTTCATGGAAATGGTATTCCAAGAAAAGCAAACGGTAACATTTACTCATTACTTCAAACAAACAAACAGCTTTTACGAATTCATTCTTTGCCCGGCATCCCAAAAACACACTTTGGATGTCTTTGCCGTAGATATTACAGCGCGCAAAGATGCCGAAAACACATTGCGAGAGATTAATAAAAAACTGGAAATGACATTGGGCATAGCACGCATCATACCATGGCGCTGGGATTTAAAGGAGGGTCTGATTTATTGCGAAGCACAAAAGATATTAGACCACATGAACTTTACAAAGGAGAAGAACTCTACAGTCCAAGTAGATATTATCAAGGCGTCAGAATATTTCCGAAAGATACACCCGGAAGACTTCGAACGTATGCACCATGTACATGAAAATCTCATTTCAGGCAAGTTGCAGCATATCAAAGAAGAATATCGTATCATCACCGAAGTAGAAGGGCGAAAAATAACAGATTGGATGGAAACCAACGCAGTAATTGACCAGCGCGACAAGAACGGCTATCCAATATCGCTTGTCGGCTCCCTTTTACTGATAACAGAACGCAAGAGGCAAGAAGAAGCGCTTATCCGAGCACGAGAAAAAGCCCAAGAATCCGACCGGCTGAAATCTGCATTTCTAGCCAATATGAGCCACGAGATACGTACCCCCTTGAATGCCATCGTAGGATTCTCCAGCCTGCTGACTGCAACCGAAAACGAAACCGAACGCAAAGAGTTCATCAGTATCATAGAAACCAACAACCAGTTGCTATTGCAACTGGTAAGTAACATCCTGGATCTTTCAAAAATAGAAGCAAATACACTGGAATTCAATTATCAGAATGTCGACTTAAATCAGTTGGCAAAAGATGTGGAAAACACTGTACGAGGCAGACTGCAAACAGGTGTTGCCCTACAATTCGTTCCTGAAGTACCAGTTTGTTATGTACAGACAGAACATAACCGTCTCTCTCAAGTCCTCATCAACCTGCTGGTCAACGCTGCAAAATTCACAGAGAAAGGTGAGATTATGTTTGGATACAAAATCCGTGGAGAAGAACTCTATTTCTACGTAAAAGATACGGGCATAGGCATATCACTAGAGAATCAGAAGAAAATATTTGAACGGTTTACCAAAGTAAACACCTTTATACAAGGAACGGGATTAGGGCTCTCAATATGCAAAAACATTGTCACAAAAATGAAAGGACGCATCGGAGTAGAATCCGAAGGAGAAGGTAAAGGAAGTACTTTCTGGTTTACAATACCTTATAAACCGAAAGAGGCCCAAAAGGAAAATAATCTAACTTTAATGCCTCTTCTGAACGAGAGAAGCAAGGAAAAGCCTATAATCCTGATAGCAGAGGACAACGAAAGCAACTATATGCTGTTCAAGTCTATCCTACAGAAAGATTATGAGTTGGTTCATGCTTGGGATGGGGAGGAAGCCGTGGAACTCCATCAGAAGTTTCATCCGCATGTGGTCATCATGGACATCAATATGCCTAAAATGGATGGATATGAAGCTACTCGCGAAATACGTAAAGTATCCAAAACGGTACCTATCATTGCAGTAACGGCATACTCCTTTGCTTCGGACAAAGAAAAGATTATGCAGAATGGCTTTAACGGATATATGTCCAAGCCGGTTGACATACAAAGATTGAAAGAAAAACTCGACTATACAATCCACGGGAATTTTATGATGATGTAGAGTTCCGGTCTGCTCTTTCCTATATGATATTTTTTGATTATCCAAGAAATATCATGTACTTTTGCACAAGTTAGAAAAGAGACAATGATAGACCAACCCACCATAGACCGCATACTTGATGCCGCACAGATATACGATGTCGTATCAGACTTTGTCACCCTGCGCAAACGCGGTGTGAACTATGTAGGTCTGTGCCCTTTCCACGATGACAAAACCCCTTCCTTCTATGTATCCCCCGCCAAAGGGCTCTGCAAGTGTTTTGCCTGCGGAAAAGGAGGAAATGCAGTGCATTTCATCATGGAGCACGAACAGATGTCTTATCCCGAGGCGCTGAAATATCTCGCAAAAAAATACGGCATTGAAATCAAAGAACGCGAACTATCCAGCGAGGAGAAGATAGCACAGGGTGAACGGGAAAGCCTCTTCATTGTGAACAACTTTGCCCGTGACTACTTTCAAAATATACTAAAGAATCACGTAGACGGTAGAAGTATCGGTATGGCTTATTTCCGTCAACGGGGTTTCCGGGACGATATTATTGAAAAATTCCAATTGGGTTTCAGTACGGAAAGCCACGATGCACTGGCACAAGAGGCTATCCGTAAAGGATTCAAAAAGGAATATCTCGTTAAAACCGGGCTTTGTTACGAAACAGACGACGGCCGTCTGCGCGACCGCTTTTGGGGACGTGTCATGTTTCCTGTACATACACTTTCGGGTAAAGTTGTAGCATTCGGTGGACGTGTGCTCAGCACGGAAAACAAAAAACTGGCCAAATACGTAAACTCTCCCGAATCGGAAATTTACCATAAAAGCAACGAACTATACGGAATTTACTTTGCCAAACAAGCAATTGTAAAGCAAGACCGATGTTTCCTTGTAGAAGGTTATACAGACGTTATCTCCATGCATCAATCAGGTGTGGAAAATGTGGTCGCTTCGTCCGGAACTTCTCTGACTCCCGGCCAGATACGCCTTATCCACCGTTTTACCAATAACATTACTGTACTCTACGACGGTGACATGGCCGGCATCAAAGCCTCCATCCGTGGTATTGACATGCTGCTGGAAGAAGGAATGAACATTAAAGTCTGCCTTCTGCCCGACGGCGACGACCCGGATTCTTTTGCCCGTAAACACAATGCCACCGAGTTTCAACAGTTCATCAAAGAACATGAAACGGACTTTATCCGCTTTAAAACCAATCTATTGCTGGAAGACGCCGGTAAAGATCCCATCAAACGGGCAGAACTGATAAACAACATCGTGCAAAGCATCTCGGTAATCCCGGAAGCCATTGTACGCGACGTATATATCAAAGAGTGCGGACAACTATTGCGCGTGGAAGACAAACTACTCGTTTCGGAAGTTGCCAAACGAAGGGAAATACAGGCGGAAAAAGAAAACAAGCCAATCCTTAATAACCCTAACAATGCGCCTTCCGGAATGCCGGCTGATGTATCGGGCGGAGATTTCCCGCCGCCGTTTCTCCCGGATGATGTGGAAGATCCTTACCGGTCCTATATCCCGCAGGAAGGAAAAGAGGGGCAAGAATTTTATCGATATGAACGTTTGGTTATCCAGGCAATAATACGTTATGGAGAGAAGATCATGTGTAACATGGAAGATGAAGAAGGAAAAGAAATTCCGGTTAGCGTCATCGAATATGTAGTCAATGACTTGAAAGAAGACGATCTTGCCTTCCATAATCCGATGCACCGCCGTATTCTTACCGAAGCAATGACCCATGTCCATGATTCGGGCTTCATTGCCGAACGTTACTTCATAGCTCATTCCGATCCGGAACTCAGTTCCATTGCCACGGAATTGGCCAGTGACCGGTATCAACTGAGCAAGTTCCACTCAAAAACACAGAAAATAACCACAGACGAGGAACGTCTTTTCGAATTAGTTCCCCTACTGATGATCAACTTTAAGAATGCCATTGTAGCCGCAGAGTTAAAACATATCATGTATGCCCTGCAAGATCCTGTCAATGAAGCCGACGATGAGAAATGCGCCGCCCTTATGCAACGCTATAAAGAGATGAAACAAATAGAAAGCTTAATGGCCAAAAGACTGGGAGACAGGGTGGTGCTTCGTTAGTGATAAGCGCCAATCACTTATCACTACTCGCTAAACTCACCGATTGATCAGATTCATAAATTCCTCCCGGGTTTTAGCTTGATTGAAAGCTCCGGTAAAATCAGAAGTGGTAGTTATCGAGTTCTGCTTTTCCACCCCACGCATCTGCATGCACATATGCTTTGCCTCTACCACTACCATTACTCCTAACGGGTTGAGAGTTTCTTGAATACACTCCTTGATTTGCAGTGTCATGCGTTCCTGTACTTGCAGGCGATGAGAAAAAATATCAACTACGCGGGCGATCTTGCTCAAACCTGTGATATAGCCGTTAGGGATATATGCTACATGCGCCTTCCCGTAGAAGGGCAACATGTGATGCTCACAAAGAGAGAAGAAATCAATATCTTTCACAATCACCATCTGGCTATATTCCTCCTTAAACTTAGCCGAACGCAATACTTCATGAGGATCCATGTGATAGCCTTTAGTCAGACTCAACATTGCTTTGGCTACACGTTCCGGAGTTTTCAGCAGACCTTCTCTTTCAGCATCTTCGCCCAACAAAGTAATAATACTACGATAATGACTTTTCAAATCCTCCAATGCCGGAGAGACGATTTCTTCTTTTTCTAACATACGAAATTATAAGGGGATATTTATTTGATCTTTTACAATAGAAACTTCCTTGAATACACCGGTCGCTCTTAACTTCCGCATCATAGCATCCGCTTCTTCGATACTACGGAAATCTCCCACACGACAAAGCCAACGGGGAGAAGTAAAAAAGGCATATGTTTTCAAATCCGGAAAATATTCTTTCACTTTTGAAGCCATATTAGTCGCTTCATTACGGGCTGTACGCGAATTATTACCGGCATACACCTGTACACGATAACCGGGAGACTTCAAAATCGTCTGTTCTCCGGTAGCAACATATTCCGTCCCCAACAACGCTTCTATCCGTGGATCCTGATGAATGGTTACCTTACCCTGCCCGGGCACATATCGCTCTAAACTCTTTACTATATTCTGAGCCCGAACTATACCTGTAAAAGCAAATAACAACAAAAGTAAACTGAGTTTTCTCATAAAAGTAGTTTTGGGCGGTTCGTAAACTGCAACACAGTTACAAACCACAAATGATAAAGACTACAATAAT
>OLSX01004216.1_pt1 | contig 10930 bp, 7 predicted proteins | sample 1673141 | NCBI WGS metagenome assembly OLSX01 (sample SAMEA3136759, study PRJEB25190) | human gut metagenome | biome: human gut; feature: human-associated habitat; material: faeces | place: Austria | collected 2013
AATAATTCTTATCACGCTTGGCGTAAACCTGATATTTCCCCGCCAGTTTTTTCTGTGCCCAGGCTGCAATTTCATCACAATCTTTGTCTTCAGCCGCCTGTACAGTAATACTTTCCGCCAGCTTCTCCTCCGGAGCATAATATTCAATATTCTGTTCATACATCGTCCGGAAATCATGTGGCAGATAAATAGCCTCCGCTGCCGGCATCAGATAAGTAAATGTTACACCGGCCTGGTACATATCCAAAAGAGACTCTCCGGCCATATCCCTTCTGCCACGGTATTCCTTTCTCGTTGCAACTGCCACAATATAATAGGATTCCTTTTCAGTTCCATTGACCATCAGTGTATATGGATTTAAATGCAGCATAGCCTGAATATCATCGTCTTCCCGGACAACATAAATTATGTTGTCCTTTGTCTTCTCCTGATAATAATAATCTACAAAGCTTTTCTCGTCTTTTGAAAACACCTCTTCATAAAGCTTTCTCGTATCTAAATGCTGTGAAACTTCCAGCTTTTCAATTTTCATATGTCCTTTCCTCCAGCCACACTGTACATTTTACTTTATAATTCCAGATTATATAGATGTTGGGCTCAAAAGCACACAACTATGATACCTACGGATTCTGGCATCCACTACAGCCCGTACATCCGCCACAACTGCCTGCACAACCAGAACTTACATCTGCCGGACCGACACCGTAACTGTAATTCACAATCGTCTCAAGTGACGCAATTGCCTGCGCCGAAATACCTTCTCCGCTTCCGGTAAATCCAAGCCCTTCCTCCGTCGTTGCCTTGATATTCACCTGATCCACCTCGATATGCAGTGCCTCTGCCACATTTTTCCGCATCTGTTCAATGTGCGGCGCCATCTTCGGCCGCTGTGCAATGATCGTTGCATCTATATTTCCGATCTCATAATGGTGCTCTCTCAAAAGCTTCGTCACATGTTCCAGCAGCAGAATACTGGAAATTCCTTTATATGCAGGGTCTGTATCCGGAAAATGTTTTCCGATATCGCCCAGTGCAGCAGCTCCCAGAAGTGCATCCATAACTGCATGGATTAGTACATCTGCATCTGAATGTCCCAGGAGACCTTTTTCCCAGTCTATCTTCACACCACCCAGGATCAGATCTCTGTCTTCGGTCAGTCTGTGTACATCATATCCCATTCCAACACGCATAATCATTCTCCTCTTATATCCAGCATCTTGCTGATTCTCAATAAGCTTAACCGTCTCCTTGTATAAGGAGCAAGTCTGAGGCTTGGCAAAACAGCCGATTCATCGAGTCCGATATCATAAACGGTTTTCGCGCATCCGGCTTTCTCCAGCAAACGGAACATAGTCTGTTCGCTGGGAAGCTCATCAATAATCTCCTCTATCCCGTTCAGGCATTTTTCCAGATGCTGGGGTGAAATAGTTTCTAACAATTCCGGCTCATTTTCTTTTCTTATTTCTTCCAGAAGTCCTTTTTTTCCAAAAGTTTCTTTCAGAAGCTCTTCGTCCTCATTCTCATAGGGTTTTGCGTGACATCTTCCCTGTGTGATGGCTGCAGCGATACGCTTGTATTCTTCCAGTACAAGAAGTGCTGCTACAGAAACCTTCTCTCCGTGGAGTGCATCCAGCGGACCATTGATCACTTCCATATCCCACAGATGTGTGACCTGGTGCTCTGCACAGGACGCAGGCCTTGAATTACCAATCATCTGCATTGCAAGTCCGGAAAGAATCAATGCATACATAAGCTGTTCGCATTCATCTTCCTCTCCCTCTGTAATATCCTGAATCGAAGATTTCACAGTTTTTAACGCTTTCTCTTCCAGCTTTACAGTTTCGCGGCAAAAATACTCTCCGGTGACCAGGTTCGCGATCTTCCAGTCTGCAAGACAGATGTATTTCGCCATCAGGTCTGAAATCCCGGCTGCAGTCAGGCGCTGTGGTGCTTTTGAAAAAATATCTGTATCTGCATATACACAGATCGGAGCTACTGAAGGCACAGTCTTCTTTACTCCATCCAGGGTCATTGCTGCTACTGTTGTTACAAATCCATCTCCACTTGCTGCGGTAGGCACTGAAATGAAAGGTACTTTGTAATTATGTGCAATATAACGGCTGATATCATGGATCGTGCCTGCTCCTACTGCAAGGATCAGGTCAATGTCCTCTTCCATGTTGTTCTCCACAATTTTTATTGCATGCCGGTCTGCCTGAAGTCCCTCTGCATCCAGAACAAGTACCTGACACCTGTCATAGATATCCTCCATAAGTTCTTCTGTTGCTGCATAGGTATTGGTATCGCAGATGACCAGCGGGGATATGTACTCTCTGAGCATTCCCTCTGACATCTCTTCTTCAAGCTTCTCTACAGCTCCGGCTTCTATCAAAATCTCTTTCACTGCAATCTGGTGTTCCCTGCCGCAGCTGCAAGGTCGGGCAAAATCGTCCGCATCAACTCGCATTTAAATTCTTCCTCCTGACTTTCCTGAATCAAGCGGATAAAATCATCCGTTTGACTATCTGCTCATAATTGAATAGTTGTTTCACAGCCTGATTCGGTTAAACTTTTTCTATAGGCATAGTTCGTTGGTATTATACATGATTTTCCTATAAAAATCAATCATTCCGCGCAGGTCTGGCGGCTACAGGTTCAAATAATTATATACAATCTTTGAAATATTCTGTATGTTCGTCACCGCCGTACTCTCCGGGCAGTTTTCAGACATCACACATAGGATATAAGTTGTCTTTTCGCCATAGACAATTGCGATATCGTGCTGATCCTGGTCTGTCTCGCCGGTCTTGTTGGCAGATTTTATTCCATCCGGAAGTCCCTGGGGGATTTTCCAGGTGTTTTCCTGATTTGACAGAAGATTTAACATTTCTTCTGATGCATCTTTGCTGACACATTCCCCCTTGTAGATTTTTTCAAGCAGAGTGCCGCAATCTTTTACAGAAGTCATGTTTCTGCCACCCAGACTCTCCTGTGCGGATGCTGCAGGATGGAGGGTGTGCTGCACACTTGTCTCTGTATAGCCCTCTTTTTCCAGATATTTGTTAATATCCTCCGCACCTTTTTTGAAATCAAGGGAATCTGTCTGAAGCTTCACCAGTTCATTGCAGGATTCATTGTCACTGACTGTGATCATATTCCACAGCAGGTCATTTAATTTTACATCTACAGTTTTTGTATCTGCAGTATTTAATTTCTTTGCCTCATCTGCCTTTACCTGCTCCATGTCCTCATATGTCTTTGCCATTACAAAGGCTTTGATCAGACTTGCAGAATAAAGGGAAGTATCATTGATCAGGATTTCCTTTTCTTCATTAAGGTCTTTCACATAAACACTCCAGGTTCCCTGATATCCGGACAGCATCTTCTCAAGCTGAGGCTTCAGATTATCCATCCCAAGATCATCCATATTCACGATCTTTCCCGTATCATCCACAATAAAACCATCATCCGTCACTGTGCTTTCCTGAAGCAGGGTGCCATTTGTACCGCCAAAATAATAGCTTCCGTCAAAATTCATTTCATAACAGTCCATCTCAAGTGAATGGATACCTGGCTCGGTTACCAGTCTGCCATTTTCATCAAAATAATAATATCCATTCAGAGTAATCCCGTCTATTGCCAAATTGTCAATATACCTTACCTGCGGTGCTGCTGACAGACGCCCCAGATTGTTCACAAAGTAATATCCGTCAAATTTCTCTGCCTCCTGGGCATTCTGTGTATCAGCTTCCTCATCTGTCTTATCCCCAAACACTGCAACACCTTTCAGATGCTCCATATGAGGACTGCAGGCTTTGAATTTCCCATCTGCATCATGGTAATAATATCCGTCAAATACAGTTCCGTCTATCTCATAATCCTGAAAATAATGGATCTCCGCCTGGGTACTTCCGGCGCCATTCACATCCAGACAGTAAAATCCGTCACTCTTCATCATATATTTGCCACTTCCGTCTCCCATGGGCTGAATCTGTGCCTGCCCGGTGACAGATGCAAGGCTCTGCTGTGCAGCCATAACAGGAACCGGCAAAGCCAGTGCCATGGAAATGGCTCCGGCCAGACTTCCGGCTATGATATAACTTTTAATATGATATTTCGCTGTTTGTCTATTTTTTCTCATGCAAAACTCCTTTTACGGTTTCTTTTCACATCCCATTCACAGTAAGCAAAGTATATATTGTTTTATTCAGGATATCAAGATTTTTATCTCTTTTCCAGCAAAGACCAGAATCTCAGTATCAGTGTTCAGCTCTTTTCTCTGATCCTGTTCCAGAAGCTTCCCAGCTGTTCTTCCACAGTATTTAAAGTACAGTTTCCCCTGTCTGACCATTCAGCAGGAAACAGATTCCTGTAATCTTTCCCTGTAAATCTCTCGTCCAGCAGAAGTATGATTCCTGTATCCTCCTGGGTTCTGATCACACGCCCGGCTGACTGCAGCACCTTATTCATCCCCGGATATCTGTATGCATAATCAAATCCATTCACACCCTTTTTATCATAATACTGCCTGAGGATCTCCCTTTCTGTTCCAATCTGAGGAAGACCAGTCCCTATGATGATTGCTCCGATCAGCTTCTCTCCCATCAGATCAATCCCCTCTGAAAAAATCCCGCCCATCACGCAAAATCCTACCAGCGTTCCCTCTGATGCAGAAAATTCCTCCAGAAATTCCTCTTTCTCCCTTTCATTCATTCCCGATGTCTGCGAAATACAACGAACCCATTCCGCTGAAAACTCATTCTCATACACCTCCAGAACATCTTCCATAAATTTATAAGAAGGAAAGAATACCATATAATTTCCTTTTCTTGTCCATACAGTTCTGGCAATGTAAGATGCGATCCTGTGATATTCCTCATATCCTCTTCTGGTATACCTGCTGCTCACATCCCGTCCTGTGAGAATGCACCTGTTCTCCTGCCTGAAAGGAGAAGTCACATAAATCCCATAGTCATCCTTTCTGGTGCTTAAAAGTGCACGGTAATAATCCATGGGAAGCAGAGTCGCAGAAAAGAACACCGCACTTTTTCCCTTTTCCAGACATCTATGAATATTTGCTGCAGGATTTACACAGAAAAGCCGCAGAATCACCTTTCCCCCTTCTCCCATTTCTGTATAAACCACATAATTTTCATCCAGAAGTTCATCAATGTTCAGGAAATCTCTCACACAGAAGTAAAATTCCAGCAGCTGCTCCGGAAGTTCCTTTCCATGAAGTTCCTCCAGGAGCTTATCCATCTCCCCCATCACCTGAAGCATTCCCAGAGAAACTGCTCCGGGATTTGGCAGGATTTCGTACTCTGTACACTCCTTTTCCAGAGTTCGAAGCTGTCTGTTCACTTTTTCCAGTGCTCGCACCAGACCTTTGCTGTAATCCCCGGCCAGTCTCTTCGCCTCCAGTACATCCGCTCTATCCACATGAGCACTGTACATTTCCCTTCCCCTGTCCACCAGATTGTGAGCTTCATCGATCAGAAAAATGTATTCTCCGGAAGTACCCTCCCCGAAAAATCTTTTCAGATAAACATTGGGATCAAATACATAATTATAATCACAGATCACAGCGTCCACCCAGACTGCCAGATCCAGGCACATTTCAAAGGGACACACCTGCCATTTCTTCGCATATTCCAGCAGAGTATCCCTGTCATAGCTGTCCTGCGTGGTCCACAGTTCAAAAACAGCATCATTCACTCTGTCCAGATGTCCTCTCGCCCACAGACAGTTCTCAGGATTGCATTCTGTTTTATCGCAGAAGCACAGCTTTTCCTTCGCGGTAATAGTTATCACTTTAAATTTCAGTCCATGCTCCTTTAATATGGAGAAAGCTTCTTCAGCCACAGTCCTGGTAATGGTCTTTGCTGTAAGATAGAAAATATTTTCCCCCAGTCCTGCACCAACTGCTCTCACTGCCGGAAAGATCGTGGACATGGTCTTTCCTACTCCTGTAGGTGCCTGGACAAAAATCTGTCTTTCTGTGGATATAGTGTGATATACACCGGATACGATTTTTCGCTGTCCCTCACGATATTCAAAAGGGAACTCCAGATCACTCATGGACACATTCCGTTCTTTTTTCCATGCAAGCTGGTATGCGATCCATTTATGATACCTGTCCAGAAGCTTCTGGTACCACAGTCCGAGTTCTTCCAGCGTATATTCTTCTCTGAAAAACTTAAGCTCCTCTGTGTCCAGATTCCCATATGTCATCTGCACTCCGATCTTCTCCGTTTTTTGCTCCTGTGCGTAGATCCAGGCATAACACATTGCCTGTGCACGGTGAACCTCCACAGGCTTTTCCAACTGACTGACATCTGCATAAACACCCTTGATCTCATCGATCCAGCACTGTCCATCTTCTGTGAAGATTCCGTCAGCTCTGCCCTCTACCTGGATACCTACATCTTCATATTCTGTTTTATATTTAAGAGAAACCTCCGCTCTGTAATGGCTTCCCATCCTGCCCTGTATTTTTCTGTGCAGTCTGCTGCCCTTCTGCATTGCTTCTCTGTCAGAAGCTCCTCCCCGGTTGTCAAGATCCCCGCTTCTTAATATAAACTCCACCAGATTTCTGACGGAAATACGAACCACCGGCTTATCCATATCAAAACACCTCACGCAACAATAGCTGTCAAATAATTATTCACATCGTCCGTTCATTATAACACAGAATTCATCATCATGTAAAAACTCCTGAATTCAAGAAAGAATCCTGCTTGCAGGATTCTCCGCCTGCAACAGGTCGCTTCAGCGACATAATTCCGCTCCGTCGCAGTGGGATCCTGCCCGGAGGGCTTTTTTATGTTATAGGAACATTACGGAGTAATTTCCTATAACATAAAAAGCCGCCAGAAATCTCTATGCTGATTTCTGACGGTCCATTATTTTGTTTATCCTATAATTGGTAAACATCATATCCACAAATTGCTCCGCTGTGAAGGAGCTCCTGCAATTCTCAATTAGATCTGAGTAATTACAAAGATATCATAAATTGCCTTTACCGCAGTCTCAAAATCTCTGTTCTCCACACCGATAATGATATTCAGCTCACTGGAACCCTGGTCGATCATCTTCACATTTACATTTGCATGGGCAAGTGCTGAGAAGATTCTTCCTGCTGTACCTCTGGTGGATTTCATACCACGTCCTACAACAGCGATCAGTGCAAGGTCAGATTCCATTTCTACGAAATCCGGCTGTACTGCACGATGAATTCCGGCAATTACCTGCTGTTCCTTTTCTTCGAATTCATCCTGATGTACATATACAGTCATTGTATCGATTCCTGATGGAACATGCTCAAAGCTGATTCCCTGATCTTCGAATACCTGAAGTACCTTACGTCCGAAACCAACCTCACTGTTCATCATGGATTTCTCAATATTGATAGAACAGAATCCCTTCTTACCTGCAATACCTGTGATTGTAAATTTCGGTTTCTTGCATGTACTCTCAACAATAAAAGTACCCTTGTCTTCCGGTCTGTTTGTGTTTTTGATGTTGATCGGAATTCCCTCTTTACGAACCGGGAAGATCGCATCTTCATGAAGAACAGTTGCACCCATATAAGAAAGCTCTCTGAGTTCTCTGTAGGTAATGCTCTCAATCACTTCCGGATTTTTAACAATACGTGGGTCTGTTACCAGGAAACCGGAAACATCTGTCCAGTTTTCATAGAGGTCTGCCTTAATAGCCTTTGCCACAAGAGAACCGGTTACATCAGAACCTCCTCTGGAAAAAGTTTTAACTTTTCCATCTTCACCAGCGCCATAAAATCCAGGGATAACGGCATGTTCACATTTTGCCAGCTTTTTGGACAGAAGTCTGTCTGTCTTCTCGGCATCCAGATTTCCGTTCTTATCAAAACGGATCACATCTGCTGCATCAACAAATTCATAACCCAGATATGCTGCCATCACCTTACCATTGAGAAATTCTCCTCTGGATGCTGCATAGTCTGTGCCTGCCTGTGCCTTGAAATCAGCTTCGATCTGAGCAAATTCATCTTCCAGAGAAAGATCAAGGTTCAGTCCGCGGATAATCTCATAATATCTTCCCTTGATTTCCTGCAGGATCGGTATGAAATCCTCCCCTTCAACTGCAGTATTATAACATTTATAAAGTAAATCTGTAACCTTTGTATCTCCGTCAAATCTCTTTCCGGGAGCGGACGGAACCACATAACGTCTGCTCTCATCACTTCTGATGATCTCCCCTACTTTCTGAAACTGTTCTGCATTTGCCAGAGAACTTCCTCCGAATTTAACAATTTTCTTCATTTTTCCTGCTCCTCATATGTCACTAAATATTTTCAGACCGATCTCCCATCAGTCTTTGTCACTCTACCAACATAAAGTCTGTTTAATATTGTATTGAATAAACGCCAATTTTGCAAGCCTTTCTTACAGAAATATCCGAAAATAGTTATTTTCCACAATCTGCCGAAGATTCCTGCTGTTTTTTTACAAATTCTGTCACATTATAAACACGAAGGATATCTCCATCCACCCGAAAATGAATATCCTTCTCGCCAAAAGGCATTCCGTAAGACCGTTCCGGATCATTCTGATAAGCAGGACGGGGATCATCTGCAAGCACTGCGATCAGAGCCTCTCTGCTTTCCCCGGGTATTCTTTCCAGAAGCTCCTGGGGAAATTCTACATTCAGATGATGATCTTTGGAATATTCGGTAAAACTTCCTGTTGCTTCCGGATGGCAATCCGCATAAGGAATATATGGTTTAATATCGAAAATCGGTGTTCCATTCATCAGATCTGCACCTTCTACATAAAGTACAGGGCTGTCCGGCTCATCCAGAGCTACTTTCTCAAGCTTCACACAGGATAATCCTATGGAATTGGGACGGAAGGGAGATCTTGTGGCAAAAACTCCTTTTCTCACATTTCCCCCAAGTCTGGGCGGGCGGACAGTCGGTGACCACTTTGTCCTCTTTGCCTCCGAAAACTCCCAGATCAGCCAGATATGACTAAACTCCTCCAGACCACGGCAGGCATCCACATTTCGATATTCCGGCTCGAATACAATTCTCGCTTTAAGCGCCCCTACACGTCCACTCTGCCTGGGGATACCGAATTTGGTCGGAAAATCATTTTCTATATGTGCGATTGGAATCATGGCTCTATTCTCCTTTTACCTTTTTCATAAAATGATGTTAGGGTCAAAAGGCATTTTGCCCCTAACTTGATATCTACGAATTGCTCCGCTGCAAAGCAGCTCCCGCAATTCTCACAAAATAATAGCCCGGAAAAATAACTCTCCGGGCTATTATTGTTATTTCTTCTGTGCAAAATATTCTTTCGTAAGTGTAATGGCAATTCCTGAAAGCAGAAATACACCAATTAAGTTGGGGATTGCCATGAGACCGTTGAATGTCTCAGCAATGCTCCAGAGAAGTCCCAGATCTACAGTTGCACCAAGGATTGCCACTAATGAATAGGCGATCATAAATGGGCGGATAACTTTTGCAGAAAATAAGAATTCAATGCAGCGAGCTCCGTAAAGTCCCCATCCGATAATCGTTGAAAATGCAAAGCAGCACATGGCAACTGCCGTAAAGATGGAAACCCAGCCTCCGTATGTAGCAGTAAATCCGGAAATTGTAAGTTCTGCACCTGCCGCTGCACCGTAATTTACCGGCACGCCGCTTACAAGGATTACAAGTGCTGTCAGAGTACAGATCACAATCGTATCTGCAAATACCTCAAAAATACCAAACATACCCTGTTTTACAGGCTTGCTTGTATCTGCACAGGCATGAGCGATAGACCCTGTACCAAGTCCTGCTTCATTGGAGAAAATACCTCTGGAAACACCCTTTTTCATACTGAGGAAAAAGCTTCCGATCACACCGCCTGTCACTGCTGACGGATTAAAGGCTCCATAAACAATATCATGGAAAACTGCCGGAACTCTTCCGATATTTAAGATCACAACGCCCAATGCAAGTACAATATAAAACAATGCCATAAACGGCACCAGCTTCTCGGAAACACTTCCGATTCGCTTGATACCGCCCAGCAGTACCATACCAACCAGCAGCGTGATCACAATTCCAAGGATCAGATTCAGTCTGCCTGTAGAAGACTCTGAGATCACATTGAAGTTAATAAGAGCTGTATCAATTGCTGTTGTAATGGTATTTACCTGAGTAGCATTACCTGTTCCAAATACAGTCAGTACACCGAATGCAGAATAAAGAACTGCAAGAAACCTCCAATTCTTTCCCAGACCATTCTTAATATAATACATAGGTCCGCCTACATAATCTCCATGTCTGTTTCTCTCACGGAAATGTACTGCAAGGGTAACCTCTGTAAATTTCGTGCACATTCCAAGGAGTGCGGAAACCCACATCCAGAATACAGCGCCCGGACCACCGATGGCGATAGCTCCGGCAACACCGGCGATATTTCCCGTACCTACTGTACCTGCCAGTGCAGTACAGACTGCCTGGAAAGGTGTCATGGAACCGTCAGAGGCTTCTTTTTTCTTAAAAATTCTTCCCAGTGTGGTTTTAAGCGCATACGGGAATTTGCGGATCTGGACAAAACCGGTCCGCAGGCTCAGGTAAAGCCCTACGCCGATAATACAGATCATAGCCGGGACACCCCAGATAAAATTATTTACGACGTTATTGATGGATTCAATTGTCTGAAGCATGTTAAATAAACCTTTCTTTCGTGTAATAATAACAGTTTAGCACTTTTTTCACCGTATGTACAGAAAAATTCTATTAAGATAAAGCATTAAAGCACAACAAGTTGCCAGAGCAAGCAGCTAAAATTATCCACTCCACTGCTCATTGCTTTTCGTAATTGAAGCAGGGGACTTACTTGATTCGGTTAAAAAGTCAAAATAACGTATAAATTTGTCATAATTTCAGTAGCAT
>OLSX01004219.1_pt1 | contig 10923 bp, 8 predicted proteins | sample 1673141 | NCBI WGS metagenome assembly OLSX01 (sample SAMEA3136759, study PRJEB25190) | human gut metagenome | biome: human gut; feature: human-associated habitat; material: faeces | place: Austria | collected 2013
ATATTCCATGCGAGCACGGTGTGGTACACGTTATGCCCGCATGGAAGTGGCTCCTTGCCTAATCATCTATGGGCCTGTGGGGTCAGGACCTCCTGGCTCCTTCATCACGGTTGGGGAGCACCTTGCTGCGCCAGGCTAGTCCTGGGCTTTGATACTCGGCAGCAGGATCTGCGCGAGGTAGTCGGTTTCGAGCTTAGTGGCACCATCGGCCTTGCCGTCTTTACCCACCAGGTCGTTCTTGATCTGGCTATACGTATAGCGGTTGCCGGTCGTCAGCTCGACAAGCTCAATGGCCGTATCCATGGGGTAGGTCGACACGGGATTCTGCGTCCGCCCGTTGATGGTCTGGGGCACCACGTACGGATAGACGGGGCCGCTGGCGTAGACGGTATAACCGTTGCCTAGATTGGCCGCACCCAAAACCGTATCGCCTTCATCGGGCGTAAAGCTCTCGCCCTCGCGCACCGCGACGAGCGTCACGAGCGGCGTATTGGCGTCGTCGCCCAGATAGATGCATAGCGTGCTTCCGTTTTGCCAAGTTGCGACCTTGCCGTACCACTCGACGGGAATATCGAGCTGGTAGAGGTCGGTTGCCTTGTGGCGAGCGTCAGCATCACGGGACGCCTGTGCCTTTTGCGCGCTCACGGCATTGACGGCGGCGTCGCGCCGCGCGGTTGCTGCCTGCTGGAGCACTTTGGCAGCCGCGGCGGAGCTCGCACCGCCCTCCTCGGCATACTTGGCGGCGGCATCGATCTGGTCGTCAGTCACCGTGTCGGCCGAAGGCACCTTGAGCTTAAAGGTGGCCTGGGCACTTAAATCCTGTCCATCGCTCTTAACGGTGACCTGCGTCTTGGTGGTCGGGACGGTATAGATGGTGCCGTCGGCCGCGATGGGGGAGGCAGCGATGGAGAGCGTGTAATCGCCGGGCAGCAGTTTGATGCCGCGGCCGTGCTCGTCAACATAGAGCGTTTCGCTCACGGAGGAGCCGTCAGAATCCTGACCGCTCACCTGTACGGGAATCTTGGAGCCAGTGGAACAGTCGAGGCCCGCGGCATGCATGCCAATCTGCACCGACATCATCGTGTGGGCATTGGCGGCGACAGCGGCAGCCTGCTCTTGCTGATATCCGTTCCAGGCAGCATAGCCTGCACCGCCGGCGACGAGCGCGACGGCCACGACACCGGCGACCATCAGATTGCGGCGCTTGGGCGACATCTTGCGATGGCGGACCTCGGCCTCGCGTGCCGAGGGAACGGACGGCAGGGGTATATCGCCCATGGCGATGGTCTCGTCCACGGCTGGTGCGGAACCCAGGCCAGGAAGCTCGCGAGTCAGCGAATCCTCGGCCGGCAAGCTGTCGAGCAAGACGGTTTCCTCGCCCGTGTCGGATTCGGGCTGGTTGCCGGCCTCGCTTTCGGTGCCTTCGTGATCTGCCTCATCCTCGGCAGGCTCAACGTCGCCTGCATCCTGATTATCGGATTGCGCCTCGGTTTCCGGCTCATCCTGCACATCAACGCCCGAATCGTCAAACGCAATCTCATCGAGTGAAATCCGGTCTAAGCTCTCCAAGGCCTCAGCGCAAGCTTCTGCATCTTGGGCCGCATCCTCTTGGCCCATCGTCTCATCATTCATACATCCCCCAAGCTCAATATCGGGACAACACTGTACCCAAAAATGGAGCCATATAAAGCGCGTGCGAAATATAAGATCCGATTTAACCTGAGCGCATCGTTCGGCCGCATCCTCGCGGCGGCAAAAGGCCCCCGGAACGCGAACGAATCACATTCCGGGGGCTCTACAATGCGTTGAGTTGCGCGGAGCCGGCTATGCTGCTTCGTGCTCAAGCGATGTCTGCGCCGGGCGCGTTACTCGGCGTGTGCGTAATCCACCTTGGCGCGGCGAGCGGTAGCCTTCTCCCAATCGCTGGTGCCCTCAAAGACATCCTGCTTGTAGGGATTGCGGCCGAGCTTCTTGGCGCGGTAGGCGATGTAGATGATCGCGGCGACGTTGGCGACCAGCGCGGCAATCGAGACCGCGGTGGCGGCGCCGGGGTCGAGCGTGGAGTGGGTCACAAAGATGGACTCCTCCTGGAAGTAGGGGAACACCTGGGCAAACATGCACCAAATGGCCAGCGTAAAGGCGCGGTTCTGGATCCAGCCGCCCTTGTTCCAGATAAAGGCGGCGACGGTGGGCGCCAGCAGCAGTGCAAAGCCGCAGAACCAGGAGTGGGTGGGCAGGCAGTTGTAGGTGTAGCAGAAGTTCCAGATATCGTAGGCGATGATGTAGACCCAGGTCATGTCGGGCCACAGCATGTCGGTCTTGTCCTCGGAGGCGTAGACGCTCCACCAACCGGTCATGCAGAAGATGTTGATGAGACCGGCGATGCCGTTGAACACGTTGTTCCAGCCGGCAAGCTGTGTGGCACCCTCGGAGGTGACCCAGGTGGACTCGCCCAGGACAAAGAAGTGATAGGCGCTCTCGAAGTCGGACACGACGGCGATCAAGATGTTGATGGCGACGATCACAAACGGCCACGCGCGGAACCAATGCGCCTTGCCGATCTTGCCCCACTGGTACTTAATGGCAATGAAGCCCCAGCAACCGGCCAGCGCCGCGTACACCTTGGCGTAGTGGAACCAGCTGTTCTGGTACACGTGGGTGGGGTTGGTGAGCGCCCACTCGGCACCCTGCGAAACGCCCACGGCGATGGCGACGCAGTAGATGGTCATGGCCAGCGGAGCCACGCCAAAGATGATTGCCGCACCCAGCTTGGTACGGCGGCCGACCTCGTTGAGCACGATCAGGCCAATAAAGACCATGGCCCAGCCAGCCCAGTGGATAAGGGTATCGCTACCCCAAACGTCGAACAGCATGCTGCTCTCCTTTCACACGCCCGCGGCCCCTCTTCTGATCGCGGGCAGTTTGGCCAAATGTCGTCAGTTCTGGGGCTTGCGCTCCGGATACTTGGCGGTATAGCCCTCGATGTGGAGTGTCGAGGCGATGATTTCCTTGACCGTCTCGTCGGGCACATCGGGGTGCGTGCGGATATACATCAACAACCCCATGATGAGGGTGTAGAACGTCTCGTAGACATGGTCGATGCGTAGCTCATGATGGGCGACAAAATCCACCACGGTGGTGTCGCAGATATACTGCGCCACGCGCTGGACCACGTTGTGCAAAAAGCCGCCGTAGAGCGCGCCGCTGCTCGAGGTGAGCGTGCTCGGCAGCTCGTGGCCGCTGGCGACCAGGCGCTTAAAGAGCGGGGCGACGGTGTCGAGCGCGCCCTCGATATCGCCGACGGTGCGGTTGGCATTCCACTGCTCGAGCTCGGAGATAAAACCGTCGATTGCCTCGTCCATGACGGCGGTGACGGCGGCGTCCATGTCGGCGAAGTAGTGGTAGAACAATGAACGCGTGCAGCCGGCTCGCTTGGTCACGGCCGATACCGATAGGTGGGACACGCCCAGCTCGGAGCTTACGGTGCGTACGGCATCGAGGATCTCGCGACGGCGTTCGTCGCCCGTCAGGCGCTTTGCCGCGCTATCGGATGCGGGGACGGCATCGACCACAGAGGTATCTGCTGCGTTGTTGCCCATGTTTTGCCGCCTTTCATCCTCTTTTGCCTGACCGTTCGCCTAACAGTCTTGAATATTGTTGACGGTTCGTCAATACTATTTTTGACACAATGTCAACAATGGCGGGTGAACGGCATGGGGGCATGCCCGGCCTGCAAAAAAAGAGGGGCGCCGCGGTCCCGCCGGGCTGTGGCAAGAGAAGGGACAACCATGATTCTCAACGGACCGGGGATTAGCTACACCGAGCCCGACATCGGTTCGGAGTTCGTGCCGCCGCTGCCGGAGCATCCGCGCGAGGCCATCGTCAAGCTGTGCGAGCACTGCACCAACCGTCTGCTGCATCGCGATGAGCTGCTGGGCTACGAGTACTGGTCGTTTGCCGAAGCTGCAACCGACGAGCAGGCCGAAGTGCTCTGCAAGATGAAGATGCGCCGCCCCTATACGCTGCCCGAGATGGTCAAGCTCACCGGCATGCCTGAGGCCGATATCGAGAAGATGCTCGACGACATGAGCTACACGGGTCTGCTCGAGTACAACTGGGAAAACCCCGAGCGCGCCAAGCAGTGGGTGCTGCCCATGCTGGTGCCGGGTTCCGCCGAGTTCCTCAACATGCGCATGAGCCAGCTCGAGGAGCACCCGGTCTATGCCAAGTTCTTTGAGCAGGCGTCCAAGGGATCGCTGTCCAAGGCCACGCCGATGGTGCCGCCCGGTGGTGCCGGCATCGGCATGCATGTCATTCCGGTCGAGAAGGCTATCGATGCCGCGAGCACGTCGGTGCCGATCGAGCATATCGAGCATTGGCTCGACAAATACGATGGCAAATATGCCGCTAGCACCTGCAGCTGCCGCGCGAGCCGTCGCGTGATGGGTGAGGGCTGCGCCGACGACCCCGCCGACTGGTGCATTGCCGTGGGCGATATGGCCGACTATGTGGTTGAGACCGACCGCGGCCATTATGTAACGCGCGACGAGGTCTACGACATCCTGCGCCAGGCCGAGGACAACGGCTTCGTGCACCAGATTACCAACATTGACGGCGAGAACAAGATCTTCGCCATCTGCAACTGCAACGTCAACGTGTGCTATGCCCTGCGCACCTCGCAGCTGTTCAACACGCCCAACCTGTCGCGCTCGGCCTACGTCGCCAAGGTCGAGAAGGACAAGTGCGTGGCCTGCGGTCGCTGCGTTGAGGTGTGTCCGGCCGGCGCCGCCAAACTGGGCCAGAAGCTCTGTAGCAAAAAGGCCGGCGGACAGGTGCCCGAGTATCCGCGCCAGGAGCTGCCCGATGCCACCAAGTGGGACCACACCAAGTGGTCGCCCAACTACCGCAACGACAACCGCATCGAGACGCATGAGTCCGGCACCGCTCCCTGCAAGACGGCCTGCCCCGCGCACGTTGCCGTTCAGGGCTATTTGAAGCTCGCGGCTCAGGGTCGCTATGACGAGGCCCTAGCGCTCATTAAGCGCGAGAACCCGCTGCCCGCTATCTGCGGCCGTGTGTGCAACCGCCGCTGTGAGGATGCCTGCACCCGCGGCCGTGTGGACGCCGCCGTGGCTATCGACGAGGTCAAGAAGTTTATCGCCCAGCGCGATCTGGATGCCGCGACCCGCTATGTCCCACCTGTGGTGACCCCGACGCGTGCCGGCGGCTTCGATCAGAAGATTGCCATCATCGGCGCCGGTCCGGCCGGTCTGTCCTGCGCCTTCTATCTGGCCGAGAAGGGCTATAAACCCGTCGTGTTCGAGAAAAACGAGCGCCCGGGTGGCATGCTCACCTACGGTATTCCCAGCTTTAAGCTGCAGAAGGATGTTATCGAGGCCGAGGTCGAGGTCATTTGCCTGATGGGTGCCGAGTTCCGCTATGGTGTGGAGGTCGGTCGCGATGTGACGCTCGACGAGCTGCGCGAGCAGGGCTTTAAGGCCTTCTACGTTGCCATTGGCTGCCAGGGCGGCCGCCTTGCCGGCATTCCGGGCGAGGATGCCGAGGACGTGACCGTAGCCGTCGACTTTTTGCGCGAGGTCAACAGTGGCAAGATCGACGCGTTGCCCGGCCGCACCATTGTGGTGGGCGGCGGCAACGTGGCTATCGACGTTGCCCGCAACGCCTGCCGTCTGGGTTCTGAGCACGTTGAGATGTTCTGCCTGGAGAGCGAGGCCCAGATGCCCGCCAGCGAGGAAGAACGTCGCGAGGCCGTTGAGGACGGCGCGCACATCAGCTGCGGCTGGGGCCCCAAGGAGATTCACTTGGACGAGGCCGGTCGTGTCTGCGGTATCACCTTCAAGCGCTGCACGCGTGTCTTTGACGACGAGGGCCGGTTTGCGCCCGAGTGCGACGAGAACGACCTGCGCCGTGTCGATGCCGACCGTGTCGTCATGTCGATTGGCCAGTCCATTGTGTGGGGCGACCTGCTGGCTGGCTCCAAAGTGGAGCTCGGCCGCGGCCAGGGTGCCCTTGCCGATCCCCAGACCTATCAGACCGCCGAGCCAGACATCTTTGTGGGCGGCGACGTCTACACCGGCCCCAGCTTTGCCATCGACGCTATCGCCGCCGGCCACGAGGCCGCGGTGTCCATCCATCGCTTTGTGCAGCCGGGCTCCACTCTCACCATCGGCCGCAATCAGCGCCGCTACACCGCGCTCGACCGCGACGACGTTGTGCTCGAGAGCTACGACAACGCGAGCCGCGAGGTTGCGCATGTGGACCGCGAACGCGAGAAGGCTGCGCCGTTTAGCGAGTATGTTGAGACCTTTACCGAGGAGCAGGTGCGCGCCGAGACCGCCCGCTGCCTGGGCTGCGGCGCCTCGATTGTCGACCCTAACAAGTGCATCGGCTGCGGCCTGTGCACCACCAAGTGCGCGTTCGACGCCATCCATCTGGATCGCGACCGCCCCGAGTGCTCTACGATGGTCAAATACGAGCAAAAGCTCCCAAGCCTCGGCAAGTATGCTTTAAAGCGTGCAATCAAAATCAAGTTCGGTCGTAAATAGGTAACCATGGCGGGTAAGGGGACGGCGCAGGCTAGACTTCGCCGTCCCCTTGCTTTGAGTTTGCATCGCATCAACCGTTGTTGAAAGGTTTCTACCTTGCATGAATTGGGAATCGTTTATCACATTATTCGTGATGTTGAGAACGTGGCGCGCGCCAATGGCGTGCGTCGCGTTTCGAGCGTGACGTTGCTACTGGGCGAGGTCTCGGGCGTCGTTCCCGACTTGCTGCTCGACGCTTGGCGCTGGGCAGCAGATAAAAAGCCTATCACCGAGGACGCGGAGCTTATCGTGGAGCCCGTCGAGGCCGTGACACATTGCGAGGCGTGCGGCTGCGACTACGCGACGGTCGAGCACGGCAAGACCTGTCCCCAGTGCGGTAGCGGCGAGACCTATTTGCTGCAGGGCCAAGAGGTAATGATCAAACAGATCGAGACCCCCGACGAGGACCCGGCAGACGCTGCTCCTGACGGCCTCTCCGACGCCCCCGATGCCGTCGACGCCGCCAACCCTCTCCACATCGCCTAACATCCAATGACTACATGGGCTAGAGTTCTAAACATATTTGCTTCGGTTAGTCAAGTCATGTCTGTTTAAACAAAATGGTGGCACGCAGACGCATTGGGATCAACCTAAAAGAGGTCTTAACGAACAGTGCACCTTTATATGTCTTTGAAAGCAATCAGCAAATCACGTTTTAGCAGGCAATAAGCTGTAAACCGGCAACGTAATCAATTTGTAACAAACTTAGACGTTTAAACAAATAATCCAACCTTTTGCGAATTTAGCTATAATTCCACAATCCAAACAGGTATACTCCTTTCATGTCGTGTAGGAAATACGTAGACAAAAAGGAGGTTATGTGATGGTAAGTATTGTTCTTGCTAGCCACGGGGACTTGGCAGCTGGAATCAAGCAGACGGGCTCGATGGTCTTTGGCGATCAGCCGTCTGTTGCCGTGGTCTCGCTCGAGCCGAGCATGGGCCCCGACGATTTCCGTGCCAAGGTCGAGGAAGCAGTCGCTTCCTTCGAGGACCAGGAGCAGGTGCTCTTCCTCGTTGATCTGTGGGGCGGCACGCCGTTCAACCAGATCAGCGGGCTCATCGAGGGCCACGATTCCTGGGCTATCGTCACCGGTGTCAACCTGCCTATGCTCATCGAGGCATATTCGCAGCGCTTTGACGCAAAGAACACTGCACATGCGATCGCAAAACATCTCGTGACTGAGGCTAAGGCTGGCGTGCGCGTCAAGCCCGAGTCTCTGGAGCCCGAGGAGAAGAAGCCGGCTGCGGCCGCCGCTGCTCCTGCAGGCGCCATCCCTCCGGGAACGGTCATCGGCGACGGGCACATCAAGATTGCCCACGTCCGTATCGACACCCGTCTGCTGCATGGTCAGGTGGCCACCACGTGGACCAAGCAGATCAACCCCAACCGCATCATCGTGGTTTCCGACGGCGTTGCTCACGACGAGCTCCGCAAGACCATGATCGAGCAGGCTGCCCCTCCGGGAGTCCATGCCAACGTCGTTCCCATCAAGAAGATGGCCGAGGTCGTCAAGGACACGCGCTTTGGTGACACCAAGGCCATGCTGCTCTTTGAGAACCCGCAGGATCTGCTCAAGGCCATCGAGGCCGGCGTCGACATCAAGGAAGTCAACATCGGTTCCATGGCTCACTCCAAGGGCAAGGTCGTCGTCACCAACGCCGTCGCTATGGGCGATGACGACGTTAAGACTCTCGAGGCTCTCAAGGCCAAGGGCGTCAAGTTCGAGGTCCGCAAGGTTCCTTCGGATTCCTCCGAGGATCTCGACGCCATGTTGAAGAAAGCTAAGGCCGAACTGGCCGCTCAAGCATAGTAAAGGAGGGTCCGATACATGTCTGCAATCACTATTCTGCTTGTTGCGATTGTCGCGTTGCTTGCCGGTATGGAAGGCATTCTGGATGAGTTCCAGTTCCATCAGCCGCTCGTGGCATGCACGCTTATCGGTCTCGTAACCGGTCACCTTCAGGAGGGCATCCTCCTGGGCGGTTCGCTCCAGATGATGGCCCTTGGCTGGGCTAACGTTGGCGCCGCTGTCGCGCCTGACGCCGCTCTGGCCTCGGTCGCTTCTTCGATCATCATGGTGCTCGCCCTCAACGGTGGCGCCACTGATTCGGCAAAGGCCGTTACCGCCGCCATCGCCGTCGCCGTCCCGCTGTCGGTCGCTGGTCTGTTCCTGACCATGATCTGCCGTACCATTGCTACCGCTATCGCTCACGCCATGGACGGTTGCGCCGAGAAGGGCGACTTCTCCGGCATCGAGCGCTGGCAGTATGCTGCCATCCTCATGCAGGGCCTTCGTATCGCCATCCCGGCAGTGCTTCTGTGCGTCATCCCGGCCGAGGCCGTTACCAACGCGCTTAACGCTATGCCCGACTGGCTGTCCGGCGGTATGGCTGTCGGCGGCGGCATGGTCGCTTCCGTCGGTTACGCCATGGTCATCAACATGATGGCCACCAAGGAGACCTGGCCGTTCTTCGTCCTCGGCTTTGTCCTTGCTGCCATCCCTCAGCTCACGCTGATCGCCCTTGGTCTCATCGGCATCTCCCTTGCCCTCATCTACCTTGGCCTTAAGGATCTGGCCAAGCAGGGTGGCGGCATGGGCGGTGGCTCCGGCGACCCGCTCGGCGACATTCTGAACGATTACGAGTAGGAGGGGAGTGATACATATGGCAGAGAACAAGATTCAGCTCACCAAGGCTGACCGCAAGAAGGTTTGCTTCCGTCATCAGTTCCTTCAGGGCTCGTGGAACTACGAGCGTATGCAGAACGGCGGCTGGTGCTTCGCAATGATCCCTGCGATCAAGAAGCTCTACACCAGCAAGGATGACCAGATTGCCGCTCTTAAGCGCCACCTGGAGTTCTATAACACCCACCCCTATGTTTCCGCCCCCGTCATTGGCGTTACCCTCGCCCTCGAGGAGGAGCGCGCCAACGGTGCTCCGATCGATGACGTCGCCATCCAGGGCGTCAAGGTCGGTATGATGGGCCCGCTCGCCGGCGTCGGTGACCCCGTCTTCTGGTTCACCCTTCGCCCGATTCTGGGCGCTCTGGGCGCTTCCCTGGCCCTGTCCGGCAGCATCGCCGGTCCGTTGCTGTTCTTCTTCGCGTGGAACATCATCCGTTACGCCTTCCTGTGGTACACGCAGGAGTTTGGCTACAAGGTCGGCTCCTCCATCGCCAAGGACCTCTCCGGTGGTCTGATGGGCAAGGTCACCGAGGGCGCTTCCATCCTGGGTATGTTCATCATCGGCGCCCTGGTCGAGCGCTGGGTGTCCATTTCCTTCACCCCGATCGTCTCCACGGTCAAGCAGTCTGCTGGCGCCTTTATCGACTGGGCTAACCTGCCCTCCGGTTCTGAGGGTGTCAAGGAAGCGCTGACGATGTACAACTCCGTCGGTGCTACCGCCCTTGATCAGATGAAGGTCACCACGCTTCAGGCCAACCTCGATCAGCTCATCCCCGGCCTTGCCGCCGTGTGCCTGACCCTGCTGGTCTGCAAGCTCCTCAAGAAGAAGGTCAGCCCGATCGTCATCATCCTGGCTCTCTTCGCCGTCGGCATCATCGGTCGCTTCTGCGGCTTCATGTAAGTACGCTTCGGCTTAAGACCGAGAATTGCTAGGCAAGGGCTTTTGAGCCATTGAAACGGACCGCACCCGGTGGGTACACTGGATGCGGTCCGATTGTTTTATTTGGAGGGCGAGGCGCGCATGGCGCAATCTCAGAACAGCACGGTCGATCTGGCAACGCCGGCAACCTGCCTGATGGGGCTTACCAGCCACGGTAACGTGATGGTGGGCAATAAGGCGTTCGAGTATTACAACGAGCGCAATCCCGAGGATTTTATTCAGATCCCGTGGGACGAGGTCGACTATATTGCCGCCGAGGTTTTACGCGGCACCAAGAAGATCACTCGTTTTGCCATCTTCACCAAGGACAACGGTCACTTTACGTTTTCGACGCGCGACGACAAAGAGACGCTTCGTGCTGTCCGCAAGTACGTCGACGAGGATAAGCTTGTGCGTTCGCCCGACTTTATCGATGTGACGGCCAAGGGCGCCAAGAGCATCCCCTCCGTTATCAAAAACCTCTTCCACAAAGGTAACTAGCTCCTCATAAGTTGCGGTGAAATAGTTCCTAAATACGGCTTTAGATGCTTCAGACAGGAACTATTCCACCGCAACTTCGAAGTCTAGTCATGCGACGTATTGCGATGCAGTAAATCTGCTACACTAGTACAACATGCCTCCGTAGCTCAGGGGATAGAGCACCGCTCTCCTAAAGCGGGTGTCGACGGTTCGAATCCGCCCGGGGGCACCAG
>OLSX01004226.1_pt1 | contig 10910 bp, 16 predicted proteins | sample 1673141 | NCBI WGS metagenome assembly OLSX01 (sample SAMEA3136759, study PRJEB25190) | human gut metagenome | biome: human gut; feature: human-associated habitat; material: faeces | place: Austria | collected 2013
CTTTCTTCTTAATTCTTTTCGCCTTTTTGTGTCCAGATTATTGACTATGGTCCAGTTGAACACACCCTCAAAAACGGGGGCAAGGAACTGGCAGAGGCCGTCCCAGACGGTTTTTATCACATCCGTGATGTCCTTAAAGCTGAAACCGAGGGCGTTCAGCCTGTCAACAATGCCCTGGCAGAACCCGGATACCGTTTCTTTTATCCGGTTCCATGTGCCGATGATGGCTTCACGGAATCCCTCATTTGTATTCCACAGATGCATAAAGGCAGCAACCAGCGTACCGACCACTGCCACCACCGCAACAACAGGCGCGGATATTCCGCCGATAGCCGCTCCCAGTTTACCCATCAGGCCGCTCATGCCGCCTACCTTTGCCGACAGGGTCATAATGCCCTGGGCGAGTGATGAGAACGCTTTCATTGCCGTGCCGACCTTTGAAATGGTCGTGCCGATAATGAGAAGCAGCGGCCCTATGGCGGCGACTAAAAGAGCAATTTTTACAATTGACTGCTTTGTACCTTCATCCATGCCGTTCAGCTTATCAATAAATGCCTGGACATGGGAGACGATATTCCGGATCGCAGGCATCAGGATTTCCCCAAAAGCAATGGCTAATTCCTGTAACTGCGACTTTAATATTGTAAGCTGCCCCGCAAGGTTATCCTGCATGGTGTCAGCCATTTTTGCGGAAGCCCCGTCGCAGTTATCTATCGCCCCGGACAGCTTTGCGATATCGGCAGGGGCGGCATTCATAAGGGCAAGGAAACCGCTCATTGCATTCTTGCCGACAAGGGACTCAGCAGCATTTGCTTTTTCTGATTCGGATAACTGGCTGAAAGCCCCGCGGCAGTCTGCAAGGATATCCGACAGTCCGCGCATGGAGCCGTCCGCATTGGTGGTGGCAATGGTCACATCACCAAGAGCCGCACCGCTGAGTTTGATATCGCCGGTCAGATTGTTCATGATGGAACGGAGCGATGTACCCGCCTGTGAGGACTTGATCCCCGCGTTTGCCATAAGCCCGATAGCCTCGGCGGTATCCTCTGCGGAGAAACCAAGCGCACCTGCAATCGGCGCACAGTATTTGAATGTCTCTCCCATCATGCCGACGTTCGTGTTGGCATTCGAGCTTGCCGCCGCAAGGATATCCGCAAAATGCCCGCTGTCCTTTGCAGTAAGGCCGAATGCAGTCAGGGCGTCCGTTACAATGTCAGAGGTGGTCGCCAGGTCTTCACCGGACGCCGCCGCAAGGTTCATGATGCCGTCAATTCCCGAAAGCATATCCTCTGTTTTCCATCCAGCCGTAGCCATGTAATTCATTGCTTCAGCGGCTTCACTTGCAGAGAACTTTGTCTTGGCACCCATTTCACGGGCTTTGTCACGGAGTGCCTCCAGGTCTTTGCCAGTTGCACCGGATACAGCCGCCACCTTGCTCATCGAGGTGTCAAAATCTGCGGCAGTCTTAACGGCGGCAGTCCCAAGTCCGCCAATGACGGTTGTGACACCCATCATTTTCTTTCCGGCTCCCGCTATGGTGTTGCCTGCATTTTCTAACTTTCCTCCAACCTCGCTGATCTTTGCAAGGGTGGTATTGGTCCTTGCTGCTTCCTCCTGCAGGCGGCGCAGCTCCTGTTCGGTCTCCACGATCTCCCTTTGCAGGGCGTCGTATTTATCCTGTCCGAGCGTGCCATTTTCAAGCTGCTGCTTTGCCTGTATCTGCGCCGTTTTCAGCGTTTCCAGCTTATCCTTTGTCGCACCGATGGCATCCTTTAAAAGCCTCTGCTTCTGTGACAGAAGCTCCGTGTTGCTTGGATCGAGCTTCAGCAGCTTGTTTACATCACGGAGGGAGGTCTGCGTGGTACGGAGCGTAGACTGCACACCCTTTAAGGCTTTATCCAAGCCCGTGGTATCGCCGCCGATCTCTACTGTGATTCCTTTGATCCTGTTCGCCACTCAGATTCCTCCTCTCCTAAAAATGGGCATAAAAAATGCCCGGAAACTTCTGGGGTGATAGTCAGAATTTATCGAAATCCTCCTGCGTGGCCTTCTTTTTGTACTTCACATCATCATTGGCTTTTTCCGTCCAGATATTGAGGACAAGCCCAATGGTCAGAAGGTCAAGGTCGGCTATGGAGATGCCGATCTCCACGCACCGCAGGAGGAACAGCGGCGTTGTCATTTCCCGCTCACTTGGGCGAAGTTTTTTTTAGTCTCCACCTCCGCCACCATGTTCTCGCCCCACAGCTTGAGGATTTCAGGCAGTATTTCATAAATGGAGAACATATCGAACTGGTCGAGCCAGTCCTCGATGGTCGGCGGGATATTGTTGTCGGCATGGTAAGCCATAATGTAAGCCACGTTCTCGAATATCTCCAGATCCTCTATCCGGAACTCGTCACCGTCCTCAGTCTTGCCTTTATAGGACTTCTCCAGCTTGGATAAATCCTTGAAAATATCCCGTTTGAATTTCGCACGGTATAATCTCGGAATGGTAGCCGAGGAACGGAACGGCACTTTCTTACCGCAGATCTCAATCTCTTTTTTCAGCATTTATACTCCCTCCTCTGATGCAGGTGCAGGGCTTACATATACATTTTTATACCAGTCGTCATAAGCCGCTTTATCCGTGGTATCTCCCGTCCTTGCTTTGACAAGGCCATCCGAGCGGGGATCAGCGGTAATGGACAGCGTCTCTGTGCCAGGCTCAATGGTATCCTCTTTTGTTTCTGACTCAATGGACGGGCGGGATGCCGAGCAGTTATACAGCACATGGCGGATCGCATTGATATCCCCGTCAAACTCAAAGAGCAGGGCAAACTTCACGCTTTCACCCACGCCGCTGTTTTCCACAAGCACACCCTTGTCATCCAGTGTCTCCTGCAAAATCTCCGTCCTGAACCATTCGGGGATAAGGGCAATCTCCAGGTCGCCGCTGTACCCGTTGTTGGTGACGGAACGGAAATATACGATGCCGTCAGCATAGAACGGAGAGGACTCGCCCTCTGCATCAAGGCTGATACCCACCGCTCCGGGTATGGCTTTCGGTTTTGCGTAGGTAAAAGACGCCACGCCGTCTGTGACTGTTTCTGTCATTTTTGCAGCGTGGACATTTTTCAGATTATATTTGACTTTGTTTCCCATAGTTCAGACCTCCGTTTCAAATGAATACAGGACTTCATACAGCTTTTCAGATTCAATCCATACTTCGGATTTCTCATAAAAAATGCCATGCTTATCAAGCACAGCCTCCACTTTCTGTTCCGCCGATAAGTCCTTATAATCGGTGTACAGTTCAATATTTACTTCGCTTGCCTTAAAATACACCCTGCCATCCGCAGAGAAATTGTCACTGCCCGGAAGCAGATAGCAGATGAACGGCGGATCCGCCGCTTCGCCCTCGGCAAAATGGTCATAAGCGAAAGGCAGGTGTATCTCTTCAAGCATCTGAATGATCTTATCCATTTCTAAGGCTCCTCTCAATCTCCGCCTCAAGCTGCCGGATGCCTATTTCCTCCGCAGGGGCGATATGGCTTTTTCCAGCAACCCTGCCGCCGTTCCGCTTGGCGTGGCCGTGTTCCAGAAGGTGGGCAAGCTGATATTTATTCCTTGAATACACCGTGACCTCCAGTGCATTGGCAGTTTCCTTCGTATTCTTCACCGCCCAGCTTTTTGCATAAGCGCCCGTATCTTTCGGGGCATTTGCCCCGATCTCCTTTTTTACAGTGTTTCCCGCCTTGCGGACGGCTTTCTTCATGCCCTCTGCGGAGACATCCGCATAATCGTTCAGGCACTCCATCACGGCATCCGCCAGTGCGTCTATAGAAATTCTCCTGCCCACACAAACCCTCCTTTCTTCGCACACTGCAATGTTTTGTGGTTTTGCTTTAGCAAAATCGAGGTCATCGACCTCGAAACAAAACTTGCATCTGAGCGTAAGCTCAGATTACCACCTCACTTTCTGGCATTTCAGTTTGACCGATCTCTTTTTGAAATTCTTATGGTCAATGCCGAGGATGTTATAAATCTCACCGTCATACAGCACACGGTAGCCTGTGGAATCAACAGCAGAAACAGCTTTGCAGTAACGGACGGCAAAATCAATCTTTGAATTGTCCACAACCGTCCCTGCATCTGTGTTTTCACTTGGCGATTCACCGCTGACGGTTGCATAACAGGAATAATAATCTGTCCATTCGTTTTTGTGGTTTCCTATCTTATCCACCGTCACCGTATTTTTCTGTACCGTTATCCTCACATTTAAAAGCGCAATGTCCATCAGAACTTACTCCTCCTGACTCCCTCAAGCAGGGAACGCAGGGAAAGGGTAAGGGCATGATGGTCTGCGTCCTCCCGGTGCTCATAAAGATATGCCACTGCATACATCACGGCAATCTTCGCAGTCTGCGTTTCAGCAAACTCCTCTGTGGACAGCCTTGCGATATCCGCACACAGGCTTTCCGCAGAGTGCAGGGCGTTTGTAATGAAACCGTCATCATCCCCAAAATCCACACGAAGGTACTGTTTCATTTCTTCCAGAGACACAATCATATATCCCACCACCTCACAGTGTTATTTGAAAAAATTATGCCTTCGCCGCTTTTGCTGCAGCCTTGACCTTTAAGATCTGCACCACTTCCGCAAGCACCAGCTTTCCGTCCACACGCTCTTTTGCCACAAAACCGATCATGCCGTTGCCAGCAAAAAGCTCTGTGAGCTGCTTGAAGGAACGTGTGCCACGGTCTCCAATGTTGTAATATTTATAATCACCGAAAGCAATCGCATCCGTTGGTGCGTAAGGGGAAGTGTAAACCTCATAGCCAAGCAGTCTGTCCGGCTCTCCCTGGGTGAGTGCAGGCTGCCACATATATGCGCCGTTGTTGTCCTTGAACGTGCGGATCTGTGCCACCGTCTTATCGTTCATGATAAACCTTGCATTCTTTCTGTAAGGACGCTTGAGGGCATAAACAAGATTGATAACATTATCTGCTGTCAGGGTTTCAACCGTATCTGCAACCGTCCCGCCGCCTTTCGCCGCAAACAGCCCCAAAGGCTGGCCTGTGCCTGTGCCGTTGAGGAATGCGTCCTCCTCGGCATTGGAGAGCGCCTTTCCGAACTGTGCGATGATATAGCTTTCCAGACCGAAAGCGTTATCATAGAGCAGTTCCTCGGTTACTTTGATCGCCACATGGAGCTTGTGTGCATCCAAAAGGACCTGGTCAAATGTTGCGTCACCGAAAGTCAGAGCGCCGCCTTCCTCGATCCATGCAGCCGCAGGCTTGGTGGCTGCAATATTGATTTTGTGGTCACCACTTGTAGTGATTTTCGTACCCAGCTTACGCATGATGTTTTCTTCCTCAAGCACATCGATAAGACGGCTGTCGTATTCCTCAGGCACAAGGTAACCGCCGTCCGCATCCACTCCTTCCTGCAGGACATTGGACACCTGCTTGAAATTGCTGCGGAGCGCCGCCAGCATACCCTCACGGTATTCATCGGACGCCCTGCCGGTCTTAGCCTTTTCACCGCCGCCGGTCTGCTGCGGGTTTGTCAGGATAGGTGTGTTAACGGGCTTGTTAAGCTCGTTTTCCAAAGCCTCCATCTGTTCCATACGCTCAATCTCTGCACTGTAGTCCTTAATTTTCTGCTCAATTTTTGCATAGGCTCCGGCATCTTCCTTTGAGAGCAGGCCGTCCTTGTCACGCTTGCTCTCGACAAAAGCCTTTGCACCCTGCCACGCCTTGTTTCTTGCTTCCCTTAATTCCTGAATCGTCATAATAGAATTACCTCCAATTTTTGATTAAATCCAGCCGTTCCATCAGGGAGTCGGCTGTGGTTTCTAGTTCCTGTTTTTGAATCCTGCATTTCCTTGCCAGCTTATCCATAAGCGAATTTGTCACTGCGGCACGGGAATAGGTCATGCCAACTTTTGGGATTTCCATATCCTCTGCTGTATTTCTCTGCATGATCTCATCTGCAAAGCCATACTCAACAGCCGAGTTAGCATCCATCCAGGTTTCCGCGTCCATCAGCTTTGACAGCTTTTTACGGTCAAGCCCCGTTTTAATCTCATAGGCATTGATGATGCTTTCCTTGACCTCATCAAGCATTGCCACAGCTTTCTGCATCTCCGCCGAATCGCCCCAGGCAATCGTAGCAGGATTATGGATCATCATCATGGAAACGGGGGACATAAGCACGGCATCTCCCGCCATTGCGATAACAGAGGCAGCGCTCGCCGCTATGCCGTTAATCTTCACGGTTACTTTTCCACTGTAATTGGTAAGCATATTGTAAATCTGTGCCGCTGCCACGCAATCGCCGCCTGGTGAATTGATCCAGACGGTAATGTCACCGTTTCCTGCATTCAGTTCCTCTTTGAAAAGCTGCGGAGTGACGTCATCGTCAAACCAGCTCTCCTCCGCAATCGTGCCGTTCAGTTCAAGCACCCTCTCTGTGGTTTCCCCGCCTGTTCCGCTGTCCTGAACCACTCGGTTCTTCCAGTTCCAGAACTTCTTCATTTTGGTTTTCCTCCTTCCCATAGGCCGCCCCTGACATTGAGAGCGGCATCATATTTCCATTAATAAGGTACAGGTCTCCGCCATCCTCCGCAGGGATGCGGTCGAGATTTTCAAGTTCACGGATATCGTTAGCCGACATCCAGCCATTCTGTCTTGCCGTGGCGTAGCCCTGCATACGGCTCTGATAGTCACCTCGGAGCAATCCGTCAACATTGAATTTGATAAAATACTTTGATTTATCATCGTGCGGGATCAGCGACCTCTGCATTGCCTGTTCCCAGCGGACGAGCCACGGCTCAAGCGTGTATTTTACAAATTCAAGCGACTGCTGCTCAATATTAGAAAAGCTCGACTTCTCAAGGTCGCCGACCATATGCGGCGGCACTCTGAAAATCCGAGCTATTTCATTGATCTGAAATTTTCTTGTTTCCAAAAACTGTGCTTCATTTGGTGAAATGGAAATCGGAGTATACTTCATGCCCTCTTCGAGCACTGCAATTTTGTGGGCATTGGAACTTCCGCCGAATCCTGCATTCCAGCTTTCACGCACCTTGTCAGGCTCTTTCACCGTCCCCGGATATTCCAGTATGCCGCTTGGGGTAGCCCCGTTTGCATAAAACTTACTGCCGTATTCCTCGGCTGCAATGGCAAGACCGATGGCATTTTTCGCCATAGCGATAGGGGAATAGCCGACCAGCCCGTCAAAGCCAAGTCCGGGGATATGCAGCACATCGTAAGGGGAAAGCCTCACCGTGCCGTCCTTCAGCGTTTTTGCGTCATCACTGCTGACCATATATTCATAATACAGCCGCCCTTTTTCATCACGGTTTACCGTCATCCTGTCAGGCATCAGCGGATACAGCCCCATGACTTCGCCCTTGCCGTTCCGGATAATCTGCGAATAGGCATTGCCCCAGAGCAGCAGATGCGTCATAAGCGTTTCACGGAACACAAAGGAAGTCATCTCCTTGTTAGGCTCATCATGCAGCAAAAAATACAGCGGATTATCTACCGCTTTTTCCTTACTGCTTTTGTCAGTATATTGGTAAAGGTGCAGCGGCAGGCCTGCCACCGCCTCAGATAGTATACGGACGCAGGAATACACTGCTGTCATCTGCATGGCAGAGCGTTCATTGACACGCTTGCCCGATGTTGAATTCCCCATGAAAAAGCGGTAGGCGCTGCCCGATGTGCTGTTCCTAGGTGCATCTCTTGAACGAAACAGACCGCTTAAAAATCCCATATCTTCTCACCGTCCTTTACAAAATCGCATAAAGAAAGCACCTACCATTTCTGATAGATGCTTATAAAAAAATTAAAATTCAGTTGTTTGTTCCAATTGCCGCTTTATATCCCGACCTCCATAGATAATACGGACAATATTTATAACGCCTGTTTCTTTCTTTGGCAGATAAAATACAAGATAGTTATCTACGGAAAAATACCTCAAATTCTGTGACTTCCACGGTTCTTCCTCATAGACTTTATATCTTTCAGGCATATTATTAAGCGTTCTGACAGCTTTCATTATCCTGTCAGATTGACGGCTCGCTGTATCGGGTACAAGCAATTCAAAAGCCAAATATTCATAAATTGCTTTCAAGTCCTCTCTTGCGTGCCGGGTATAATTTATCTTCCAGCTCATATGCCATACAACCTGTGCATTTCTTCTTCCACTTCATCAGCCGAATACACTCTGCCATTTTCTATATCGGCCATTCCTTTTGCAAGCTCTGAGTCAAGCTGTTCTTTGGTAAGTTCACCCATAGCAAGAGGTTTTTTCACAGGAAGTTTCATTTCAAACGGAATGCCTCTTTGGATTACCACCTGCCTTAAAAACATACCAACAGCATTTGACATTGGGATACCAAGCTGGTTCAATATGGTTTCAGCCTGCTCTTTTACTTCGGGTTCGACCCTTGCGAATACATTTGATGTTCTTGCCATATCCATCGCCTCCTGCATATATTATAAGCGATTTGCTTGCAGATTGCAAGCTATCAGATGAATTTTCATCAAAATTTCATTTTTACAAAAATAAAATCCCCCTGTGGTCATACACGCTTTCTGTCACGACATTTCCGCACCGTATCGCACGGTCAAGCCCCATGATAGTGGCAACCGCACCGTCGATCTTTTCTGTGGACTTTTCCTTATCCGCCTTGTGTTGCTAACAACTTTTTTTGTAATACTGCACAATTTAAAATGTAATGGGATTTTGCGGGTAAACCAGGGATTAGACGAATATCAGCGGTTTTCAGTGATACTTTAGCGGATTTTTGTGCAACTTTTGCGGGTAATTATGCATAAAATATACAGTCAGTAAACCATAATTAAAGCCTCATTCAAGAGGCTTTTTTTCATTATTAAATTTGTCATTTAATATCTGTTTTAATTCTTTGTATAATTCCGGATGGTCAGAAGCCAGAACACTGTACAACATGCTCTTAACCTGCCCCACGCCCATTTCTTTTAAATCTTCCGTTTTGTATTCCACATTCTTTTTATAAGCGGCTGCTCTTGTCAAAGAAATTGCACTTTTCATAAGTGCATTAAAATCTACATTTTGTATATTTTCTTTTGGTGTATTACTTAAAATCTCTAAAATATGGCTGCTTATCAGTCTCATTATACATTCGGTATAATCTACATTTTTATATTGTTCTGCTTCTTCCATAATAGCTTTGAAATTTTCCTGAGCCATTCTCAATTCTTGAAGCGTGGCTAATAAATTAGTTGCATATCTTTGAACACTGGAACGTGAAATGCTATAGCTGGAATTTTTTATATATTCAACTATATCAGAGTATGTAAAATCAGCTTTAATCATTTCATCAACGTCGTTCTTAACATCTTCCGGAAGTTTATCAATAGCATAATGCTTTCGCCTGTATTTGCCCATTTTATACCCCTAAACATTTACGGCTTTATCTTCTGTTTTACCTTTTAAAAGCCTGATTCCATCGACCGTCAGTGTAACAGCGGTTTCATTGAAATCTTTTACGCTGAATACTTTTTCTTTATTTGTAAAAATGTCAATTGTTTTTATATAGCCGCTTAATGAAAGATACTCTATACAGTCAGAAAAATTGTTAAAATCAACATCATTGAACAAAGTTATAAATGAATTCAGCTTTGGTTTTTTGTCATTCAGAACATTTAAACTTCTTAATATTCTTCCGTTAATTTCACAGAATTCAGCCGATTCATAATTTTGATTTATTTTTTCTTCCGTGCTTTTATACATATAAATCCACCTTTCTATAATGGGACTGCTGCACCAATTCAAGCGGTGCGACAATCCCATATCGTTTTTATTGATTCTTATTTAATCCAATAATCATAGCCGTTGCATCAAGTTCTTCAATAACCGGATCATAATCAAGATGTATAACATAAAAGCGCTTATCTTTCATAATTGCCTCTCTGCCTTCTGTTGTTTTTCTAACCTTAACATCATAAGTGTTGACAACAACAAGGTTTTTAGGGTCTGTAAGAATTATAATATCATCACTAATGGACGAACATTCAATTATAGGGATATTAGCAGGAGAACTATAAATACTTTCCGGCACGGTTGCTCCTGCTCCAAGAGCTTTATTTATAAGCATTAATGCCCATTCTTGTGCTCTTCTTGGTGACATAAGCCAACGAAGCTTTCCGTTGTTATATTTGTTAGGAAGCTGAGACAAGGTATTATAAAACATGTCGATACTCATACCGTTTTCACTGGAAGCGTCATAGATATGACCGCCGTTTTTAATCTGCTTGACCCATCCGTCATTAATTTTTAGAAAATCATAATCATCATCAGTGCTTTCTGTATCTCATCACCATTAAGATAAAGGTCTTCTAAATCAACGCCAAGCTGTAAAGTCATAAGTTCAAAAATACTGCTTTCAAGGGCTTCACCTTCAATGTTCTCACGAATAGCATCTTCTGTGATTTCCCATGGAATACGAACCGCAGTAGTTTTATAATCAACCTGAGATGTTATTGCAGTAACTCGGTAGCCGTCGTCTGTATCTTCTTTCTTTTCACGGATTAAACGCTTGGCAATTCCGATTTTGTCAATTTCTCCTATTCTGGAACGACGAAGTTCATGCCTTATAAGGGGGCTTAAATTCGTAGATTCAAACATCATTTTTATAAACATTTTTGACTGCTCGGCATTAAGATGTCCAGAAGTCAATGATCTAGTATCAATTGTATTTTTTTCTATTACACTTTTATTAGTTAACATGCTTTTCTCCTTTATGTTTATTATTTTTTAACTCACTGTTAATAATCTCACGGATTGTTTTTTCAGTACGTCCGTATTTCCTGCTAAGCTCTTTGTATGTAGCTCCCTGTATAAATTCATTGCAAATATTTAAATTACGTTCATCT
>OLSX01004228.1_pt1 | contig 10907 bp, 12 predicted proteins | sample 1673141 | NCBI WGS metagenome assembly OLSX01 (sample SAMEA3136759, study PRJEB25190) | human gut metagenome | biome: human gut; feature: human-associated habitat; material: faeces | place: Austria | collected 2013
TCAATCAATAACGCCATTTCGTTTTCCTTTAACAATTTCCCAATATAATATTTATTAATTTTTTATTTAACATTAATGTTCGGTTCCACGGATTCAGTATGATACCACTAATCTCCTCTACTTCTAAAGCAGAAGTAAACAGATGTCCCATATCGGTTAAAAAGGTGGACATGACTCCTTCACTTCCTTTTATCTCTTCTTCAAATCCGGTAAATGCCACCCACCAGTTCGCTCCGTCATCTGTCTGAACCGCCTGCACCTGCATCCCCTGATCTCCAACCGGAGGTTCTACTGCTATGATGACCTGTCCATTTTCATTCATACGTCTGCGTATGCACGTCAGTGTATGTGCTAACATTTCCTGAGACGGCTCCTGTTGAAGTACTGCGATTGCCTCTTCTATCTGTTCGTTGCCACACAGACCCTCGTCTACGTTCAACTCCTCTTTATGATTCATATCTTTCCTGTCCTCCAATTCATATCCTCCATATCCGCAAAGGGAATCACCTCAGCCGGTGGCACTTGATGTTCCCCGATAAATTTTTCCATCCAGACCATATGGTACCAGGTTTCAAACTTGTATCCACATTGATGAAATGTGCCAACCATCTGATACCCTAAATGCTCATGAAATTGCACACTGTTTTTTGTCAGGTGTTCATCCTCATTTTCGGGATAAGCTATGCAGGCATTCATATTCAATATATTTTGAGCCTCTGAAATTTCTTCAAGTGCCTGATACAGCAGCTTGCCAATTCCTCTTTGCTTTTTGTCCTCTTTTACATAAATCGTGGTTTCCACTGCCCAGTCATACGCTGCACGTTCCTTGAACGGTCCCGTATAGGCATACCCTAAAATCTCGCCTGCTTCTTCTGCAACCAGATATGGATATTTCTTTAAGGTATGTTGTATCCTTCCACGAAATTCCTCTAATGCAGGGACTTCATATTCAAATGTAATTGCCGTTTTTTCTATATAAGGTGCATAAATTTGTAAAATCTGCTGTGCATCCTCCACCGTGGCAACACGAATGTTGATCTCGTTATGTTCTCTCTCCATTGATTAGTACCTCACATTTTGCTTCTATCCGGCATATCAGAACATATGCTAGAACTCTAATTCCATTCCCACATAGAACTGACCTGCCATATCGCCAAGTTCTTCCCGCAGGATTCGGTAACCTCTTTCTTTCGAACAATGCCCGGTATAAATACGCTCAATCCCTGTCTCTTGAATTAATTTTGCAAGCTCACGGATTTCTGCCTCCGGATGCTTAAAGATATGGAATCCTCCGATCAATGCTGTGATTTTTTTATTCGGAAACGCGGCTTTGACTTCATTAATAATATTTACAACGCCTCCATGGGAACAACTGTTGAAGATTACCAATCCGCCATCTGTATCCAGCACAAGACTCTGCTCGTGGCAAAAATTATCCGGTTTCCATCCCAGCTTTGTCTTTTGGTACATCATCTCTTTTTTTCCGATCTGCTCTAAATGCGGTGTGGAATGTGACACTAAATAAATCCCATCCGCAACCGTATAAACCCCGGAAACATATTTGATCCTGTCCTGATATTTCTTTGTGATCCCTTTCGGGATTCCAATATATTTTCGGATAAACCCTTTCTTAAAGTAGCAGTTTTCACCGCATCCTTCCTGCAAATAAAACGGTGCCTTCTCATTGATTTCAAAGAATTTTCCCATCCCATTGGCGTGGTCATAATGTGCATGCGATAATACCGCAAAATCCACATCTTTTAAATCTATATTTAATTTTTCTGCATTGTCTGCAAACAGGTTAGATGCCCCGGTATCTAACAGCAGCTTCTTTCCGTTCTGCTCTATGTAGGCACAAAATCCCCACTCGCCGGGAATTCCTGCGTGTTCAATATTGTCTACGACAATGGTTACTTTCATGGAGATGCTCCTTTCCTGTTCTTTTTGCTTACGCTCATTATATCTTAATGTTTTCACTTTGTATATGAAAAGAGTCCATATCAACCGATATGGACTCTTGTTCCTACATCTTCTATGTTCTTAGTTTATCACTAACTAACCAGACTTCCCAGCACTCCATAAGATACAATATCCATAATGATCGCTGCTAAAATGATTCCGATCAAAATCGCAAGAGATGCTTTTTTAATATCGAACTCTAATAAAGAAGCGATCAGAGAACCGGTCCATGCACCGGTGCCCGGAAGCGGTATTCCAACGAACAGCAACAGGAAAATAAATTCTCCCTTTTCCACGCCACTCGATTTCTTTGCGGCTCTGTCCTCTAACTTGTATACTAATTTTTTCATAATGTTGTGTTTTTTCATAAATTCAAAAATTTTCTTAATAAACAACAAAATGAATGGAATCGGAATAATATTTCCAATGATACAGATAATGTTTGCCTGCACCAACGGCACCTTCAGCAAAGATGCAATGATCAGTCCGCCTCGTAATTCGATCAACGGGAGCATGGATACCAGAAAAATAAAGACTTCTTTTGGCATAAAGCTTCCTAAGGAATTCTGATACCAGATAACTAAACTTTCCATTATAACCTCCAATTTACTTTAAATGTTAAAATGCTATTTACTTCCAAATTTTCTTTCGCTCATTATAGCATACTTCTTCTCCTACGGCATTGAAAATTTTTCTTGCATAGGAAAAAAGACACAATCTTTACACTATTTCTGATTCGCCGGCTCCATATTGATGGATTTTCCTTTGATCTTCGCATTTTTCATCGCTTCTAAGACTTCTCTTCCGTATTCCTTCGGCACTTCCACGAATGTATACTTATCATACATATCGATCGCACCTACCAGACTTCCCGGCATTCCGGTCTCACCTGCAACCGCACCTAAGATGTCACCCGGCTTTACACGCTGTTTTTTTCCGATATTGATAAAGAGTCTGACCATGCCCTCTTCTGCACCGGTATTCTCAAAATCATAGTCACTGCTGCCTGTAACATTTCCTTCCTGTGTTCCAAGGGCATCTAATAAAAATGCTGCTGCAATGTCCATTGCGGTCAGGTCATCGGATTCATTGATCGCCTGCTCAATGAAATTGATCGTCTTGCTTAAATCTTCTTCCTCGATGATATTTCCGATCCGCTCCATGATCTTTTCTGCCTTGATCATCGCAACATCCTGACTGGACGGGATCGGCTGCGCTAAAATTTTTGTCTTGCAATAACGCTGGATGTCCTTGAGTTTGTAGACTTCCTTTCCTTTTACAAATGTAAACGCCCGTCCGGTCCTTCCGGCACGTCCGGTTCTTCCGATACGGTGTACATAATACTCGTCATCCTGTGGAATATCATAGTTAAAAACTGCCTCCACATCGTCTACGTCGATTCCTCTTGCTGCTACATCCGTCGCCACAAGAATATCTGTTTTTCCCTTTCGGAAATTATTCATAACGCGGTCACGCTGGGACTGCTTCATGTCACCATGCAGACCTTCCGCAAAATATCCTCTGCCCTGAAGCTCATTCGTCAGTTCGTCTACCTTACGTTTTGTGTTACAGAACACTAAGGACAGCTTCGGATCGTAATAATCTAAAAGTCTGGATAACACGTCAATTTTTTCTTTTCTCTTCACATCATAGTAGAACTGGTCAATGCTCGGTACGGTCAGTTCCTTTTTTACCACCTTAATCGTGACTGCATCCTTTTGATACTTTTTCGTGATCTCTAAGATCGGTTTCGGCATCGTTGCAGAAAAAAGAATCGTCTGATGCGGTTCTGGAATATATTCTAAAATGGTCTCGATATCCTCACGAAACCCCATATTTAACATTTCGTCTGCTTCGTCTAAGACAATTTTGTTGACATGATCACAACGGATCGTTCTTCGGCGAAGGTGATCCATGACTCTTCCCGGTGTACCGATGATGATCTGGGCTCCGCCTTTTAACGAGCGGATCTGCTTGCTGATCTCCTGACCGCCATAAACCGGAAGTACCTTGACACCGTGCATATATTTTGCCAGAGCACGGATCTCATCGGCTACCTGTATGGCAAGCTCTCTCGTCGGTGAGAGGATGATCACCTGTGTCTTCTTATTAGAAGGGTCTACGGTCTGTAAGATCGGGATTCCAAATGCTGCTGTTTTTCCTGTTCCGGTCTGTGCCTGACCGATGACATCACTGCCGCTCATCACAACCGGAATTGCCTGACTCTGGATCGGGGTTGCCTCCTCAAATCCCATTGCCTTGATCCCTCTTAAAATCTGCGGCTGTAACTCTAATTCGTCAAATCTAACTGTTTCCATCAATTCTCCTTATGCTGTTTCGCGATCAATGCCTCTTTTTCGCTGCGGCTGAGTCGTTTGATCGCCGCCTCTCTTTTTAAGGCTTCGCTTTTGGTCTCAAATGTTTCACTGTATACCAGCTTTACCGGTGTCCGACCCCGCGTATATTTTGCTCCCCTGTTCTGGTTATGGTCCTCGACCCTTTTTTCTAAATTGTTCGTCCAACCGGTATAATAGGTTCCATCTGCACATTGCAGAATGTATGTATAATTCATCTTACGCCTCTTTTTTACAAATATCTGTTCAGAAAATTTCTTTTTAAAGAGCATGAAAATCGACGGTGTATTCCACCGCCGAACACAATATCTGTTATATTATAGCAGACTTCCGAACACCGTTCAAGAATTACTTGAAATAACCCATTGGGTCTATCGGCTGGTCATCCTTTTGCAGTTCAAAATATAAGTTGCTGCCCTCTTCTGAGTAATATTTTGTCGGCTCACTGATGTAGCCAATGACCTCACCCGGAGCAACATAATCTCCTGCTTTTTTGCTTACTTCTTTCAACTGTCCGTAGATTGCTTTGTATCCGTCGCCTAAATTCACGGTAACGGTGCATCCGGTTACTTCATTATTAGAAACATCTAAAACACTTCCGGCTGCCGCTGATGTCACCTTATCGTTCACCTTTGCTCCGATGATGACTGCCGGGTTATAACGGTACTGGTCTAACGATTTAAAATAAACCGTCTGATCCATGCTGTAGTTCATGATCACTTTACCTTCTTCGGCTGCCGGCCATGCGAGCTCTCCCTTAAAAGTCAATGCGGATGGCTTACTTGCTGTCTCCTGCACCTTCGGCTCTTCCTTTGCTACATTTACTTCTTCCTTCTGTGTCTCTGCTTTCTGTTTCTGCTCCTGCTTTTGTTCTTCCTTTTTTTCTTTCGCTTTTAAAATACTGGACACATCTTCCACTTCGTCCTTTGCGGTCTCCTTGTCTTTTTCGACCTCCTGAAAAGCAACCTGCTGCTCCTCTTTTTCCTGTGATTTCTTATCTCCCGACTCCGTGTTATAAGCAAATACCATTCCTACAATGGCAAGACTCAAAAGTGAGCCGGCGATAATATACTCCTTCTTTTTCTTCATTTCTTCACCATCCATTATCTACATTTGATAATGTTAGTGTTTCCCCATTTTTTCGATTTTAATACCGGAAAAATAATATTTTAGAATTTCTTCATAAGATTTCTTATTTTTTGCCATATCCTCTGCACCGTACTGACTGAGTCCGTAACCATGACCACACCCCTTTATCACAATGCGGATGTGTCCGTCCATCTCTTTCAAAAAAAAGCAGGGCGACGGCAGCTCAAATGCCTGCACAAATGCATCGACATCCAGAGGATTCCCGTCTTTTTCTAACTCCGTGACATACTCTGCCCCATCCCGCTGGATCGTAAACGTGTTCAGATATGCCTCAATTTCTTTAGGATCTTCTTCTTTATTTTGTAATACCCCCGCCAATTTTGCCTCAAATTCCTTCTTTGTGAAAAATTTCACGCTCAAATAGTCCTCCGATAAGACATCCTCCGAACTTTTCACGCTCAAAAGATACGGCGTATCCTTATAAATCTGGCTTCCGTCCCTGGTCATTCCCGCACTGACCTTATGAAAAGACGGATTGATGACCTTCCCTCCAAACGTCATAACCTGTCCATTCGTGTCCCCGGCAGCCCGAATCATTTTTTCATAAAATTCATAATATTTTTCCTGCCCCCAAAGCTGCTCCATCTCCTTTTTTGATAGCGGCTTCGGTGCTTCCTTTTTATTCTCTTTGCACCATTGCAGTTGTGTCCGCACAATGACCGCCTGTGCTTTAAGTGCCTCTTCTTCCACCGTAACCGGAACCTGCGAAGCAAGGATTCCTGCAATCTCAATACTTTCATCCGTTTTGACGGTCGCCTTTGCCGGCTCTCCCTGAAAACAATAGGTTACAAAATATGGCAGACAGATCAGGATCAGAACACAGGAGAAAATCAGCTTTAATTTTTCTTTCACATAGACCTCCTGACTCATAGGACAATTTCATCCCGTTTTAGTATATGGAAAAAAATTCCTTTTATTCCAGAACGTTTGTTCTTGATTTTTTCTCTCTTCTGTGCTATTCTTATTTCAGAACATTTGTTTGTGTTTTATGGAGGGACGCTATGCAAATTGCAATGGATATGACGCTTTTTGAAAAATTGACCATTTTATCAGACGCAGCAAAATATGATGTTGCCTGTACATCCAGCGGCGTAGACCGTTCCGGGAACAAGACCGGAATGGGGAATTGCCTTGCACCGGGCATCTGTCACACTTTTTCTGCTGACGGACGCTGTGTCTCTCTCTTAAAAATACTGTTTACGAATGAATGTATTTTTAACTGTGCTTATTGTTTGAACAACTGCAACAATGATGTGCATCGTGCTTCTTTCACGCCGGAGGAAATCTGCACCATTACCTTAGAATTTTACCGCAGGAATTATATCGAAGGACTTTTTTTGAGTTCCGGGATTCTGATCAGTCCGAACTATACGATGGAATTGATTTATCAGACTTTATTTTTGCTGCGTAACAAATACCATTTCAACGGATATATCCATGTGAAGGCAATTCCGGGGGCTGATCCGCTCTTAGTCCAGAGAACCGGATATTTAGCTGACCGTATGAGCATTAATTTAGAGCTGCCGACTGCCGATGCATTAAAAAAATTAGCACCTTATAAATCCCGCCGGACCATCTTAAAACCTATGCGGCAGATCCAGAACGGTATCACGGAGAACAAAGAAGAACTGGCACTGTACCGCTCTGCTCCAAAGTTTGTTCCTGCCGGACAGAGTACTCAGATGATCATTGGTGCAACCCCGGAAAATGACTACCAGATCATGAGTGTTGCAGAACAGCTTTATGACAAGTTCTCCCTAAAGCGTGTCTTTTATTCTGCTTTTATCAACGTGAATGAGGATTCCAATCTCCCTATGCTGCCCGGTGGACCGCCTCTTTTGAGGGAACACCGTCTTTATCAAGCAGACTGGCTGTTGCGCTATTACCATTTTCATGTAGATGAACTGTTAAGCGAGGCAAGGCCTGACTTTAACATTTATCTCGACCCGAAGTGCGACTGGGCAGTCCGTCATTTAGAATATTTTCCGGTCGAGATCCAAAAGGCAGATTATCGCACACTGCTGCGTGTTCCGGGCATTGGTTACAAATCAGCCCAACGGATCATAAGAGCAAGACGGCACGCAAATCTTGGTTTTGATGATCTAAAACGGATGGGGGTCGTCTTAAAGCGGGCATTATATTTTATTACCTGTTCCGGCAGAATGATGTATCCCACAAAATTAGACGAAGATTATATCGTGCGCAATCTTGTTTCTGACCGGACCATGGTACCAAAAGAATTACGAAATCAGGGCTATGAACAGCTTACACTCTCCGATATCTTAGGATGATCCTGTGTGGGCTGTCACATCTGGCCTATGGATAAGGAGCTTTATTATGTATGTTTTTTTATGTGAGGATTCTCCCGAAGGTATTTTTACCGGTGTCTACGATGCCTGGGAGAGCCGCCTTGGACACAACAATATTTCCCTGCAGATCCACACCGGAGAAGAGAACTATGATCTGTTCTGCACTTACCGGGATGTCACACCGGATTTACAAAAGAGTGAGAAAGTAAGCAGAACCTTAAAGCAACGCCTGGGTGAAGAAGTCTATTCGATCCTCTATCAGGCTGTCATCTCTGATGAGAAATGCGTCAGCAAACGGCATCCGATGGACAAAGCCGATGCCGTATACAAGAGTATTGTCCTTGGACTTGCAATTCCCGATGGAAGCCGTCTGCCGGATTACTTAGCAGAACCCTATGTCCATGAAGTCTTTTCCCTTGCCCGTGCTGCCGGCAATGAAGCACATCATCTGCTCGGCTTTCTACGGTTTGAAGAATTAAAAAATGGCGTTTTAATTGCCACGGTGCACCCAAAGCACAACATCCTGCTTCTGTTAGCAGACCATTTCAGCGACCGGCTGCCGCAGGAAAACTTTATGATCTATGATGAAGGCAGACAGTTAGCGGTACTGCATAAAAAAGGAAGCCCCTGTGTATTAACAGACGCTTCCGATCTCAATGCCGATATGATCACAGACTATTCCTCTATGGAATTAGAATATCAAAAACTCTGGAAAGGCTTCTTTGAAAGTATCGCGATCGATGCAAGAAAAAATCCTGCCCTGCAAAACCAGAATCTGCCGAAACGTTTCCGAAAAGATATTGTGGAGTTCCAATAGTTCTTCTGCATAGTTTTTACATATATTTTTTTAAAATATTGCTAAGCCGTGCAAATTGCTCTAAGGTCAATGTCTCTCCGCGGATGCTTGCCCCGACCCCCAATTCCTCTAAAGCCTTTGCAATATCTTCCTTGGATACCTGAATGTCAGGTGCATTATTCAGTCCGTTGGCTAAGGTCTTTCTTCTCTGGTTAAACGATGCACGGATCACACGGAACATGAACTTTTCATCCTCCACTTCCACCGGACATTGCTCATGTCTGGTCAGACGGATCACTGCCGAGCCAACCTTCGGTCTGGGCATAAAGCAGTTCGGTGGTACATTCGCAACAATTTCCGGTTTTGCATAGTACTGCACTGCTAAGGATAAGGCACCATAGTCTTTTGTTCCCGGTCCTACCTGCATCCGGTCAGCCACCTCTTTTTGTACCATGATCGTAATACTGTCGATCGGCACATGGCTCTCAAAAAGTCCCATAATGATCGGTGTCGTAATGTAATATGGAAGATTTGCAACCACCTTAATTGGTTTCCCGTCATTTTTCTCTTTTGCCAACGCCGGAATATCCAGCTTTAAAATATCCTGATTGATCACCGTGACATTCCGGTAATCACTCAAAGTATCTTCTAATATCGGGATCAGATTTTTATCAATCTCTACTGCAACCACTTCCCTTGCATTTTCACAGAGGTATTGTGTCATCGTACCAATTCCCGGACCAATCTCTAAGACAAAGTCCTCCTCTGTAATCCCCGCCGCATCAATGATCTTATCCAGTACATGCGTGTCGATCAAAAAGTTCTGTCCGAATTTTTTCTGAAAATTAAATTTATATTTTTGTAATACCGCAATGGTATTTTGTGGATTTCCTAATGTTGCCATACTTCTCCTTTTACTTTCCTAAAAACAACTGCTCTGCATTCCGATAGGTAACTTCTTCTACTTCCTTCGCTGTCACACCTTTTAAGCCGGCAATCTTCTCTACGACATAAGGCAGATAAAGTGACGAATTCCTCTTGCCCCGGTACGGTTCCGGTGCCATATACGGACAATCTGTTTCCAATAAGATTTTCTCTAACGGAATCGTTTCAATGACCTCTTTTAATTTCTTTGCATTTTTAAAAGTGGCGACTCCGCCGACTCCGATATAATATCCCAGTTTCACATACTCAGCCGCCAGCTCTTTTGAACCGGAAAAACAGTGGATAATTCCGGTCAGATCCGATGCGTGCTCCTTTATAATAAGAAATGTATCTTCCGACGCATCACGACTGTGGATATTTACCGGAAGCCCGACCTTTCTCGCCAGATCAAGCTGTCTGATGAACCACTTCTGTTGAACCTCTCTCGGCTCCACATCCCAGTGGTAATCAAGACCAATCTCACCGACAGCAACCACCTTCGGATCGTGACACATTTCCTCCAGACGCGCCAGCGCATCATCGTTCAACTCGCCGACCTCGTCCGGATGGACACCGACAGCCGCATAAACTGCCGGATACTGATGTGCCAGCGCAAGTGCATTTTCACTTGTCTGCATAGAAGCACCCACCGTCACAATTGCTTTCAGCCCACGCTCCTTTAAGTTCGTCAGCAACATTTCCCGGTCCACATCGAACTGTTCGTCATCGTAATGTCCATGTGTATCGATAATCATATTACAGAATCTCTTTTCTGAGCTGCTCTGGTGTCTTCATAGATAACAATGCAGGCGCAATATCAAATACACTTCTTGCTCCGTTCTCGCCCTTCTGATTCAGGCGGTAAGCTGCTCTTGCATAAGCAATCAGAACGCTCGCTGTGAACTCTGGATTAGAATCCAGTTTCAGAGAATACTCAATCACATGCTTGTTGCCCTCTTCTCCAGTTTCACCTGTGCGGATCACGAATCCACCATGAGGCATCTTACTGTGGTCTCTCTTCAGCTCTTCCTCAGAAATAAAATGAACGGACGTGTTGTATTCATCAAAATAATTCGGCATAGTCTTGATCGCATTTTCAATCTCAGCTTTGTTGGCACCCTCTTGCGCTACGACATAGCACTCACGCGTATGTTTGTCTCTTGTAGTCAGCTTTGGCTCACTTCCACTTCTCACCTGATCAACAGCCTCGTCAACAGGAACTGTATACTGGATCGCATTCTTCACACCCGGGATACGGCGGATAGCATCAGAATGTCCCTGGCTTACACCCTTGCCCCAGAATGTATATGTGCTTCCCTGGACAAGAATAGACTCCGCATAGAGACGGTTCAAAGAGAACATTCCCGGATCCCAGCCAACAGAAATAATACCGATATTATTTCCCTCTTCTGCAGC
>OLSX01004229.1_pt1 | contig 10904 bp, 8 predicted proteins | sample 1673141 | NCBI WGS metagenome assembly OLSX01 (sample SAMEA3136759, study PRJEB25190) | human gut metagenome | biome: human gut; feature: human-associated habitat; material: faeces | place: Austria | collected 2013
CCTGTACGCTGCAGGCTGCCGCAACATCCCCCACTGCTTCATCTCAGCCTCAATCTTGTCAAGCTCTGGCTCAAGAAGATCTGCCGGACGACATGTGATGGCATTCTTCTTATCATCACCAAGAACCTTGTCAACAACCTCTGGGTTGAAAGGCTTAACTGTCTGACCATACTTACCAAGAAGGATATCCTTAGTCTCCTTAGTAGCAACCTTGTATCTCTCGCCCATGAGTACGTTAAATACAGCCTGTGTACCAACGATCTGTGAAGAAGGAGTTACAAGTGGTGGCTCACCGAGGTCTTTACGCACACGAGGTACCTCTGCGAGAACCTCCTCGTACTTGTCCTCTTTGCCCTGCTCCTTGAGCTGTGAGATAAGGTTTGAAAGCATTCCTCCAGGAACCTGATAACGGAGAGTATTGATATTTACTCCGAGTACCTTTGGGTTCATGAGACCTGAAGCTAAGGCTTCCTCTCTCATTGGTCTGAAGTAATCAGCAATCTCACTTAAGAGATTAAGATCAAGACCTGTATCAAACTCTGTGCCCTTGAATGCCTCAACCATAACCTCTGTTGCAGGCTGGCTTGTTCCAAGAGCGAATGGTGACATAGCTGTATCAATGATATCAACTCCGGCCTCAACAGCCTTCATGTATGTCATTGAAGCAACACCTGATGTGTAGTGTGTATGAAGCTCGACAGGAAGGCTTGTAGAATCCTTTAAAGCCTGAACAAGCTCCGTAGCCTTTGCAGGGACTAAAAGACCGGCCATATCCTTGATACAAAGTGAGTCAGCACCCATGTCCTCAACTCTCTTTGCCATATCCATCCAGTAGTCAAGTGTGTAAGCATCTCCAAGTGTATATGAAAGAGCTACCTGGGCATGTCCCTTTTCCTTGTTACATGCTGTAACTGCTGTCTGTAAGTTTCTGATATCATTTAAGCAGTCGAAAATACGGATGATATCGATTCCGTTTGCGATTGACTTCTGTACGAAATACTCAACAACATCATCTGCATATGGACGATATCCTAAGATATTCTGTCCACGGAAAAGCATCTGGAGCTTTGTATTTTTGAAGCCGTCTCTTAATTTTCTGAGACGATCCCATGGATCTTCCTTTAAGAATCTAAGGCAGGCATCAAATGTTGCACCACCCCAGCACTCTACTGCGTTGTATCCAACCTTGTCCATTTTGTCAACGATTGGAAGCATCTGCTCTGTTGTCATTCTGGTTGCAATCAGTGACTGATGTGCATCACGAAGAACAGTTTCTGTTATTTTTAATGGTTTCTTTACCACTTCTGACATGATTAATCCTCCTTAATTAAATCTAAATACCGAATATAGCCATGAAGCATCCGGCCGCTACGGCAGTTCCAATAACACCGGCTACGTTAGGTCCCATAGCATGCATAAGAAGGAAGTTTGTTGGATCCTCTTCTGCACCGACCTTCTGAGATACACGGGCAGCCATAGGAACAGCGGATACACCGGCTGAACCGATAAGTGGATTGATCTTGCCTTTTGTAAAGAAGCATAAAAGCTTTCCAAAAAGTACTCCGGCAGCAGTTCCCACCATGAATGCAATAAGACCAAGGATAACGATCTTGATTGTGCTCATATTAAGGAATGACTCTGCGCTTGTAGAAGCACCTACTGATGTACCGAGTAAGATAACTACAATGTACATAAGGGCGTTGCTTGCTGTCTCCTGAAGCTGACGTACTACACCAGACTCACGGAAAAGGTTTCCAAGCATGAGCATACCAACGAGTGGTGCTGTAGTTGGAAGCAGTGTACAAACAACGATAGTAACTACTACAGGGAAGAGAATTCTCTCAAGCTTGCTTACAGGACGAAGGTTCTGCATCTTGATTGCACGCTCTTTCTTTGTAGTAAATAATTTCATAATTGGCGGCTGGATGATAGGTACTAATGCCATGTACGAGTACGCTGCCACGGCGATAGGTCCCATCAGACCTGTCTGACCTAATTTTCCGGCAAGGAAAATAGATGTAGGTCCGTCAGCTCCACCGATGATAGATACGGCTGCTGCTGCCTTGTCATTAAATCCGAGAAGGATTGCAAGGAAATAAGCTCCGAAAATACCAAACTGTGCTGCAGCTCCGAGTAAGAAGCTGATAGGGTTTGCGATAAGCGGACCAAAGTCTGTCATAGCTCCGACACCGAGGAAAATCAGTGAAGGAAGAATTGACCACTCATCAAGTGTATAGAAATAATAAAGTAAACCACCTACTCCATTGCTTGAGTGCTCCGGGCTTACAATAATATCAGGATAGATATTAACAAGGAGCATACCAAAAGCAATAGGTACTAAAAGTAAAGGCTCAAATCCTTTTTTAATAGCCAAAAACAGGAATACACATGCTACGGCAATCATAACATAGTTTCCGACTGACAGATTAAAAAAGGCAGTCTGATGTAGGAGGTTTGAAAGTGTTTCACCTACGTAACTCAAATTAGTTTACCTCCTGGAATTAGTTTAATGTTGCAAGTAATGCACCTGACTCTACTGAATCACCAACAGCAACATCAATGCTTGCTACTGTTCCATCCTGTGGTGCAACAACAGGTGTCTCCATCTTCATGATCTCAAGAATAAGAAGTGTATCACCCTTCTTTACTGCATCGCCAACCTTAGCCTCGAGCTTAAATACCTTTCCGGCAGCTCCGGCCTCAACCTTGATGCTTCCTGCTCCTGCAGGTGCAGCAGCCTTTGGTGCAGCGGCAGCAGGTGCTGCAGCTCTTCTAGGTGTGCTTGCTGTGCTAGGTGTGCTTCCTGTCTCTTCTACTGTAACATCGTAAACATTTCCGTTAACGGTAATTGTATAGTTTTTCATCTCAAATGTCCTCCTAAATTATCTTCTATTGATTGAACGGACTACAAAGCCCTCTGTTGTAGTACCCTCGCTTGCTGCTATAGCTGCTGAGATAACAGCTACAAGCTCTGTATCATCTGTAAGGTCTGCAGCAGGTGCAGCTGCAGCAGTCTCTTTCTTTTCAGGCTCGCTCTTTGCTTCTGCCTTCTTTGGCTTATTGCCGATAAGAGCAATAAACTTGAAGCAGTAAATGATAAGAGAGATAAGAATAAGTACACAGAATACAATACTCATTGAAATTACTGTGTTCTGTCCTGCCTTAGCAAGCTTCTGCCCCATTGTCTGAACAGGAGTAAGTGAGATACCTGTTACCTCCATGGTAACCGAATCATATACTAATTCGTATGTTACATCCTGCTTGCCAAATGTAAGTGTCATATCGGTAGTGAGTGTACCACCTGACTTGGTTACTGTAAAATCCTTGCCATTAGTTGCATCCTTTACGTCTCCGTATTTGTCAACCAGATCAAGCCATGATGAAACAGCATCAAGCTCAGCGTCGATATTTTTCATTGAAACGCTTGCTCCCGACTGTCCGAGTGTGTTGTAAACAACCTCACCCTCTGTCATGCCTGTCTTCTCCTCAACTTCCTTGACACTCTTCTCATAGTTGTCATAACCGCCACAATTATCTACGAGCGCAATGTAGTTCTGGATATTGCCAAGGCTGTCTGTTGCCTCAGTATGAAGCTCGTCTGTTGTGTATCCGCCGTATGTCTTTTCGGCATTGTCAGAGCCACATGCTCCAAGCATACATACAATCATAAGAAGGCTAAGGATATATGTTATTTTTTTCTTCATAACAAAATGCGCCTTTCTATTATTTAGTTCCGTGTTTCTTCTCTGGTGCATCTACATATTTGGTGTAAAGCATCTCAAAAGCACCTACAAGATATTTTCTTGTGTCAGCCGGATCAATGATGAGATCTACATATCCTCTGGCTGCAGCTGATGAAACAGAAGACTGAAGCTTCTCATAATCAGCTGCCTTCTCATCGATTTCCTTTGCATCAGCGCCCGGATACATAATCTCAGCTGCAATCTTTGAATCCATCATACCAATCTTTGCATCAGGGTATGCATAAACCATATCAGCTCCGATTGACTTAGAGTTCATTGCAACATATGCGCTTCCGTAAGCCTCGCCTGTAATCAGGTTAACCTTTGGACATGTTGCGCTTGAGAATGCATATGTCATTCTGGCAAGAGCCTTTGCAAGCTTCTTCTCAGAGCACATGCAGTTCTTGAATCCGTTTACATTTGTAAGTGTAAGTACAGGAATTGAGAAAGCATCACAGAATGATACAAACTCAGCTGCTTTGTTGCAGCCCTTTGCAGTAAGAGAGAGTGCAAACTCCTCTGCCTTCTTGCCCTCAGCATCATATACTGTGCTGCAGTTTGCAACTGCACCGACTGTCATGCCGTTTAATTTAACAAAACCTGTAACCATATTCTTGGCAAAGTCTTTCTTTGTCTCAAAGAATACATGATCATCAGAAAGCTCTGATAAGAGGAATCTTGGATCAGCCTTCATATCAGCCATGCTGTTACATGCTCTGTTGAGATCATCCTCACATGAGTCTGTGTATACATCTCCCTCGTTGTTGAGTGGAAGCATGCTGACAAGAGCTCTGATATCAGCGATAATATCATCCTCTGAACCAATTCCGTCTACACATCCATTGTTCTCACTCTGGAATGAAGCTGCTGCTGTATCGCATTTCTCAACACGGTTACCCTCTATTGCATCAGGAGTATTAACAAACATTCTGCCCTTAGACTCTTCGATATAAGCGAAATCACAAAGAGCCGGTACTACAGAAAGTCCGCCACCACAATTACCGAATACACCACAAATCTGTGGAATAACGCCACTTGCTGCAACTTCCTTGGCGTAGATAAGACCAAATCCGTCTAAAGCATCAACTGACTCCTGAAGTCTGATACCACCGCAATCGATAAATCCGATAACAGGTGCGCCCATTTTCATGGCCATATCATATACAGAAGCAATTTTCTTTGCATGCATCTCGCCGATTGTTCCGTTAAGAACTGTTGCATCCTGGCTGTAGATAAATACAAGATTTCCATCAATCAGACCGTGTCCGATAATAACACCATCTGAAGGAGCTTTTGCTGCAGTAAGGTTAAAATCTGTACTGCGAGCTGTCACAAGAGAACCAATTTCCATGAAACTGTTCTCGTCGACTAACTTAGCAATACGCTGCATTGCCAAGCTTTGATTGTTACTACTCATTTTATATCCTCCATCTATAAAAAAATAAAATTTTTCGCTAGTATGATAATAGACTATTTCTAATTTTTTTTCAACTAATTTGTTAAATTTTTAACCTTTATTTTTGTTTAGAAAAAATTTCCTATATTAATTGTAAAATTCTTGAGAAAATTCTTGCAAATTTTCTTATTTTTCTTGTTATTTTCTATATATTTTAAGTTAATTGTGTTTCGTATATCACCGGTCTGTTGTGTTGTTACACAAGCAGCATCACAGTAAGAATCTTCGGCAGCATCTGAAACCGCATACTCCACCAGACTCTTTGCATCAGCCCACTTATAGTTTTTATTGTTTGGCCACCCACAGCCCAAGAGAGAAAGGCACATTCTCCTTCCATCCTTTTCAACTGCTGCTACATAGCAGTAGCCTGCCTTTGTGGTAAAGCCGGTCTTTCCCGATATGCAGTAGTCCGTCTCCGTAAGAAGCCTGTTGTGATTGCTAAAAACCATCTGACCTTCCTTTGTCTCAAATGTGTACTGCATAGTCTGTGTTATCTCAAGAAACTGTGTTGATTTTGGTGATTTCCACGCACAATAAGACATTATAACACACAAATCTCCCGCTGTGGAGTGGTGAAAGCTTATATCATTCTCAGCATCCAGCCCGTTTGGTGTAATAAAATACGTGCCAAGGCACCCTATCTCATTTGCTTTTTCATTCATAAGCTTTGCAAAGCCCTCCGTCGAGCCGCCCACATGCTCCGCAATCGCATAGGCACAGTCATTGAACGACTCAAGCATCATGCCATAGAGTAAATCCTTCATATTATAGCTATTCCCTGCCACAAGTCCAAGCTTGACCTCAGGCTGTGATGCGGCATTTTGTGAAATCGTAACAGTATCATTTATATCAGCTTTTTCAAGTGCCACAATGCACGTAAGAAGCTTCGTGGTGCTGGCATTTGCCATGCTGTCTCTCATGTTTTTACCATATATAAACGTCTCGTCATCCGCATCATATAATGCCGCTGAAACAGCATGAAGCCTGGGCTCATTTACGTCTTTGTCAGTATTCTTAGCAACAGTATTTTCCGCTGCCATAAACACACTTTTCTTTTCCAAACCGGGCATTTTTTGCTTTCCTAGCGTCTTAAAATCAAGCAAACAGCTGACAGCACAAAACAACACACAAATGAAAACCATTAAAGCTATTTTCGACTTATATTTTCTAAAAAAAATAACCATATAATTACCTCCATCGGTAATATATATGATTATTTGCATGTCCATATTATATGAAATGGCAGCTTACGCAATACACCTGCACTACACATCAAGCTTCACGTGCATCTCTTCCTCTGCCTCCTGCTTAAACTCCTCAACCTGCACAGGGCTTAGTACCGGCAGCTCGTCAATAGACGAAACCCCAAAGCTCCTTAGAAATTCCTCTGTGGTACCAAATAAAAGCGGTCTTCCCGGAGCATCAAGCCTTCCAAGCTCCTGCACCAGATTGTATTCGACAAGCTTGCTTACGGCATGTTCACTTGACACACCTCTGATTTTTTCTATCTCTGCCTTTGTTACAGGCTGCTTGTACGCTATGATTGAAAGAGTCTCTAAAAGCACATCCGTAAGCACCCTCTTCTTAGGCTGCTTTGCAATGCGGATGAGATATTCATACATCTGTGGCTTTGTACACATCTGATAAGCACCATCAAGCTCTATGATATTCATACCTATATTTGAAGAGCTTCTATACTCCTTAATCAGCTCGTCAAGCAGCTTTTTTGTTTCTTTTTCATTTAATTGTATTGCATCGGCTATCCTTCCAAGCTCCACAGATTCTCCCATGGTAAATAAAATAGCCTCTATTGCAGCTTTATAATTCATATATCCTCAAACCCTCTTTATGCAGCAATCCTTGACTCAATCCGGATATCATCAAAAATATGCTCCTGAACGATAGTTAATTTGCCGGTCTTCATAAGCTCCAGTATGGCAAGAAATGTAACTATGACTTCCACTTTGCTTGACGATGCAGTAAGCATCCCTCTGAAGCTGAAGTGCTTGTGTGAGGCAGCATAGTCTGTCAGAAAGTCCATCTTTTCCTCTAATGAGACCTCTTCCTTTTCAATCTTTCCAAACTTCGAACGGACCTTATCTATCTTTTCTTCCTGTCTCTTCATTATACTTTGAAAGATTCTGTTTAAATCAGAAAGACGGATATCTCCGACAAGCTCCTCAAGATTAACAGGCTCCTCATATGCAAGGACCTCATCAGGTATGTCCTTCTTCTTATACCACACCTTGCCGGCATCCAGCTGGCGATCCTTAAGCTCATTTGCCATGCACTTGTACATCTTGTACTCAAGCAGCTGCTGCACAAGCTCTGCTCTTGGATCTTCCTGCTCCTGCTCTTCTTCCTCTTTCTTTGGGAGAAGCATCTTTGACTTTATGTCGAGGAGTGTAGCTGCCATCACGAGAAACTCGCTGAGCGTGTCCAGATTATCCTTTTTCATCTGATCCACATACTCCATGTACTGTGCTGTAATCTCGACAATCGGGATATCATAAATATTTACTTTATTTTTCTCTATCAGGTATAAAAGCAGATCAAGCGGTCCCTCAAACACCTGAAGCTTAAAAGTCATATCCATAATTTGCTCTCCGTTAATCCCTCAAAAACTGTGCCATAACGTAATTGGCTACATCCTTTCCTCTCTCCGATAAATATATATGCCCGGCCTTTACCACGAGCAGCTCCTGTTTTTTCAGGCTGTCTATCGTATCCTTGTAGATTGCATCTATCGAAATGCCAAATGCCCTCTCAAAGGCTTCTCTTGTGACCCCCTCATTCATACGAAGTCCAAGAAACATAAACTCCTCCATCTGTCCCTTTTTGTCTATAACATCAGCTGCCACATGCAGATTGGCCTTAAATATATCATCACCCACATCATGTATATGACGGCAGCGCGACAGATATTCGTCCATATCGGATATATTGGTATATCTGACATTTGATATAAGCGATGCCGCCCCTATTCCAAGTCCTAAATAGTCAGCTCTGGTCCAATAGCCTATATTATGGCGGCACTCCATACCTCTTTTAGCATAGTTAGATGTCTCATACTGCCTGTAGCCGGCATCCATAAACGCCTTCTGTCCCGCCTTTTCCATATCATATAACTCGTCCTCATTAGGCAGAAACTCCGTTCTCATGCCCGCCTCCTGACGCACCATGTCAAACTTGTACTTTTCATAGAAAGGGGTACCCTTTTCCACTATAAGAGAATACGCCGATATATGATCCGGATGAAGCCTTATAATCTTGTTTACTGTCGCCATATACTGTGACGCTGACTGTCCCGGCAGACCATACATCAAATCTACATTGATATTTTTAAAGCCCACGTTTCTGGCCACCTCGTAATTCGTCACAAACTGTTCAAAGGTATGTATACGCCCGAGCAGCTTAAGCTCATCATTATTTGCCGACTGCAGTCCTATGGACAGGCGGTTGATTCCCGCATCCCTGTATGCTAAAAGTTTTTCCCTGCTAAGCGTACCGGGATTGCACTCTATGGATATCTCAGCATCAGGCAGCACATTAAAGCAGTCAAACACACCCTCCATCAAAGCAGCAATCCACTGCTCATCTATAGAGCTTGGAGTACCTCCTCCGATATAGACAGATGACACCTGATAGTTCTTCATAAGCGGGCCGTAAAATATCATTTCCGCCATAAGCCCCTTGACATAGCGAAGCTTTGCATCATCGTCTGCGGGAAATGATAAAAAATCACAATATTCACATTTTCTCACACAAAATGGTATATGAATATAAATCTCAAGATTCTTCATATGTGCGATTACTCCTCATCCAGCTTAAGCACACTCATGAATGCCTCCTGTGGTATCTCTACATTGCCCACCTGACGCATCCTCTTCTTTCCTTCCTTCTGCTTCTCAAGCAGCTTCTTCTTACGTGAAATATCACCACCGTAGCACTTGGCAAGCACATCCTTGCGAAGCGCCTTAACCGTCTCTCTTGCTATAATCTTACCACCGACTGCTGCCTGAATAGGTATCTCAAACAAATGCCTTGGTATCTCACCCTTAAGCTTCTCGCACATCTTACGGCCTCTTTCGTATGCACTCTCCTTGAATACGATAAATGAAAGTGCATCGACCATTTCCTTATTGATTAAGATGTCAAGCTTGACAAGTTCTGAGCGCTCATAATCCTTCATCTCATAGTCAAACGAAGCATAACCCCTCGAGCGTGACTTTAAAGCATCAAAGAAATCATAGATAATCTCATTTAATGGCAAGTCGTACTTTATGAGAGCTCGTGTTTTTTCGATATACTCCATGCTGATATAGACCCCTCGTCTCTCCTGGCACAGCTTCATAATCGCACCGACATAGTCACTTGTTACCATAATCTCTGCAGATACGTATGGCTCCTCCATATACTCAATCTCTGACGGATCCGGCATATTTGAAGGATTGGTCAAATCTATCACCTCACCGCTTGTCTTGTGAATCTTGTAAATAACACTAGGTGCAGTGGTAACGAGATCAAGATCAAACTCTCTCTCCAGTCTCTCCTGAATAATTTCCAGATGTAAAAGACCAAGGAATCCGCATCTGAAGCCAAAGCCAAGTGCCAGTGATGTCTCAGGCTCAAACTGTAATGAAGCATCGTTGACCTGCAGCTTTTCAAGCGCATCCCTTAAATCAGGATACTTTGCACTGTCTGCAGGATAAAGACCACAGTAAACCATAGGGTTGACCTTCTTATAGCCCGGAAGCGCCTCATCGCACGGTCTGTCAACGAGTGTAACTGTATCACCCACACGTGTATCCCTGACATTTTTGATGCTGGCCGCAATGTATCCAACCATACCGGCCGAAAGTTCATCACATGGTATAAACTGGCCTGCGCCAAAATAGCCCACCTCTGTAACCACATCAGATGCACCTGTAGCCATCATCTTTATTGTGTCTCCTACCTTTACAGAACCCTCTCTCAGTCGGCAGAAAATAATGACTCCCTTATAAGAATCATATGTTGCATCAAATATAAGTGCTTTAAGCGGTGCATCTTTATCGCCTGTTGGTGCCGGAATCTTTTTTACAATCTGCTCCAGCACATCCTCTATATTGAGTCCTGTCTTTGCGGAAATACGCGGTGCATCCATAGCTTCAATACCGATAACGTCCTCAATCTCCTGTGCCACCTCATCCGGGCGCGCACTCGGCAGATCCACCTTATTTATAACAGGAAATACATCCAGGTCATGATCCAGTGCAAGGTAAACATTTGCAAGTGTCTGGGCCTCAACGCCCTGGGCCGCATCCACTACAAGTATAGCTCCGTCACATGCCGCAAGACTCCTTGATACCTCATAGTTAAAATCCACATGTCCCGGGGTGTCTAACAGTGTGATATCCACATCTTTCCACCGGATTCTCGCCTGTTTGGAGAAAATGGTGATTCCTCTTTTCCGTTCCATGTCCCCGTTATCCAGAAAAGCATCTCCGTGATCCACTCTTCCAGCCTTTTCTATGACACCACAGGCACATAAAAGGCTTTCTGCCAATGTTGTCTTCCCGGCATCCACATGTGCCAGGATCCCAACGATACTTTTTTTCATGCTTATCCTATCCTTCCAATGCCAGCATCATCCTGCAGGCACGTATAAAACGTTTTTTCTATTATAAAGAATACTATATCCATGAGCATTTTCCAACTGTTTT
>OLSX01004232.1_pt1 | contig 10903 bp, 9 predicted proteins | sample 1673141 | NCBI WGS metagenome assembly OLSX01 (sample SAMEA3136759, study PRJEB25190) | human gut metagenome | biome: human gut; feature: human-associated habitat; material: faeces | place: Austria | collected 2013
TGGGCCGGGCGGGTTATCCCCGGCGGGCGTCTGCAAGCGTGGCGAGCACGGCTTTCTGGGCATGCACCCTGTTTTCCGCTTCCCGGAAGATAACGGGAGCAAAATGTTCCAGCACGTCTTCCGTGATTTCCTTGCCGCGGTAGGCGGGCAGGCAGTGGAAAACGGAGTGGCCGGAGGCGGCATGTTCCAGCAGCTCCCTGTTCACCTGGTAGGGGTAGAAGTGTTTTTCCTTGGACAGTCCTTCCGATTCCTGGCCCATGGAAAGCCAGACATCCGTGTTGATGACGGAAGCTCCCTTGACGGCTTCCACGGGGTCCGTGGTGAAGATGACGTTCTCGCAGTCCAGATGCCTGCGGAAGTCTTCCAGGGGAAGGTAATTGGTAGGGGCTCCGATGGCGAGCGTAAAGCCCAGCCTCTTGGCCGCCCACATCCAAGAGCGGGACATGTTGTTGTCCCCGTCCCCCACGAAGGCGATTTTCATATCCTTCCAGGAACCGGGGCCGTAGATTTCCTCAATGGTAAGCAGGTCCGCCAGGATCTGGCAGGGGTGCTCCTCGTCCGTCAGGGCATTGATGGTGGGAATGCCGGAAAAGCTGGCGAATTCCTCCACCTCCTGCTGTCCGTAAGTCCGGATGGCGGCGCCGTGGATCATACGTCCCAGCACGCGGGCCGTATCCTTGATGGGCTCTCCACGCCCGAGCTGGATGTCATGGACGGAAAGGAACATGGGACGGCCCCCCAGTTCACTGATGCCCACTTCAAAGGAAACGCGGGTGCGGGTGGAGGATTTGGAAAAGATGAGCGCCCAGGTCTGCCCCTTCAGGGGAAGGCGTTCGTGATGGCCGCGTTCCGCCTTAAGCCGGTGGCCCAGGGCGAGCAGGTCCCGGATTTCGTCTCCGGTAAGCTGTTCGATGGAAAGGAGGTTGTTCATGGTTTTTGAAAGGGAATAAAAACGGGAAAGCCGCACCATACTCCCTGTTTTCTTAAAAGAAAAGGGAATAATGCGGCTTTCCAGGGAGGGATGGAGATGCCTTTACAGCCTGGCCGCCGCCTGGTCCGGCCACGGTACGGGAGCGCCTTCACGGGCTCCGGCGGGATTATTCTTCTTGTAGGTGGGCATTTGGGCCTTGCGCTCCTTGAGCAGGGCGGTCATGGTCCTGGCCATGGCCTTAACGCGTTCCGGCTGCTGTTCCGCCAGGTTGTGCTCTTCGCTGATGTCCTCCTTGAGGTTGAAGAGTTCGAACTTCTGGTCAGGGTGCCAGTAGATAAGCTTCCAGTCCCCCTGGCGCATGGCCGTGCTGGGGGAATAAAGGGAGTTGTTTCCGTTCCCTTCCCCCCATACGTTGGGCGTGTGGAAGAGCAGGGGGCGGTTGGGATTCATGCTGGCGCCTTTCAGCAGGGCAACAAAACTTTTGCCGTCCACAACCTGAGGCGCCTGAATTTTTTTTGCTCCCGCTATTTCCAGAATGGTGGGGAAAAAGTCTTCAATGATGACGGGAGTGGTGCAGACGCTTTCCGCCTTCGTGACCCCGGGCCAGTAGACGATCATCGGTTCCCGGATGCCGCCTTCCCGGTTGGACCCCTTGCCGAAGCTAAGCGGGTAATTTGATTCTTTGTTGCCCATGCGCCCGCTGATGGCAAGGCCCCCGTTGTCCGCCATGAAGATGATGACGGTATTTTTATCCAGATTGTTTTTTTTCAGGTATTCCCGGATGTCGCCCAGGCTCTTGTCCATCCCCTGGATCAGGGCGGAATAGCGTTTTTCGTTGTCGGACCATTTGTGACCGTCATTGGGGTTGGAGTACTCTTCCGCAAACCTCTTGTCATAACCGCGCATGTCGAAGGGGGCATGGATGGCGTAGTGGGACATGTACAGGTAGAAAGGCTTGTCCGCCTCCCTGGGGTTTTTCCGGATGGCATCCAGGCGTTTCAGCGCCTCCTGCGTCAGGGCTTCCGTCAGGAATGTGTCGTTTTCATAGTAATTATTTTCATCCAGTCCGCAGACATGGAAATTCCCCGTGCCGTATTTCCGGGAACCCCGGTAGTCCGCCGGGCCGCCTATTTCCGTGCCGGCGATATTGTAGTCAAAGCCGAAGAGCCTGGGATTGGCTCCGGGCGTATTTTTGGAGCCGAAATGGGCTTTTCCGCAGTGGATGGTGGTATACCCCTGTTTTTTGAGCAGGGCGGGCAGCCCAAGCACCTGGGTGAAGGGTTTTTCCATCCTGTACTGGATTTTTTCTTCCGTCAGGGGAAGATGGGTGGTTCCGGATGCCCTGGTCCCTGCCGGCTGGATGCCGTTGACGCTCCAGTCTGCGGGAGCCTTGAGCGCTTGATGGCCTGCGTCCGTGGTTTGGTCACGCAGGAGCGTCCAGTTCGTGACGCGGTGGCGGGCGGAGTTCATGCCGGACATGAGGCTGCACCGGCTGGGGGAACAGATAGGCTGCGCGTAGGCGTTCGTGAAGACCATGCCCTGCTTGCCCAGAGCCTCCATGTTGGGCGTGCGGTAGCGCTTGTTCAGGAAAGTAGGTTTGGGAGTGCCGTCCTCTTCCCTCCAAAAGGGCAGGGATGTATCCTGCCAGCCCATGTCGTCCACCAGAAAGAGGATGATGTTGGGGCGTTTCGGTTCTGCCGCGCGGGATGCTTTTACGGAAGCTGCGGAAGCGGAGCAGGCGCTTCCCAGCAGGAACGGGATGAGAAAGGCTGCAATACGGGAAATGTTCATTACTAAGAAAACCAGTACTTATTATAATAACGCATGAGACGGACGTTTCTGTCAAGGATTCGTATTCCCGCGGCAGTTTGTTCGGGAACGCTCCGTTTTTCCGGTGCGGCGTGTACCGGGATGAAAGAGCCTTATTCAAACAGGGCCGGATAGGATTTCCGGGCCAGGGCCGTGCTCAAGTCCACGATAGACCTGCTGTTGGGGGCCTGGAGCGCCTTTTGCGCCATGTCCCGGCACTGGCCGTAGTCCAGATTGCGGATGGCATACCGGATGATGGGGACAAGGTGGACGCCCACGGACATGGAGGTGGCCCCCAGGCCGATCAGCAGGGGAAGCAGGGTGATGTCCCCCGCCATTTCCCCACAGATGGCCGTGGGAATGTTTTCCCGTTCTCCGGCGGTGATCGTCATGTCCATGATGCGTATCACGGCAGGATGCGTGGGGCGGAACATATTGGCGACGCGGTTGTTGACCCGGTCCACGGCAATAGTGTACTGGGTGAGGTCATTCGTGCCTATGGAGAAGAAATCCACCTCGCGCGCCAGCACGTCCGTCATGATGGCGGCGCTGGGCACTTCAATCATGATGCCCACTTTCAAGTCCCGCGCATAGGGGATGTTCTTCCTTTCCAGTTCTTCCCGGCATTCCTGGAGGATGTGCTTGGCTGTGACCACTTCCGTATAGCCGGAGACCATGGGGAACATGATGCCGCAGCCGGGCGTGTCCGCGCAGGCACGGAGAATGGCCCGGAGCTGCTGCTTGAACAGCTCCGGGCGGCTGAGGGAGACGCGGATGCCCCGCCAGCCAAGGAAGGGGTTCGGTTCCGGAGTGCGGAGCTGTTCGCACGGCAGCTTGTCGCCGCCTGAGTCCAGGGTGCGGAAGATGACGCCGTGGGGGGAGCAGCCTTCCGCCAGCTTTCTGTAGTAGCGCGTCTGTTCTTCTTCGTCCGGCATGCCGGATGGGTTGCCCAGCAGAAAGAATTCCGTGCGGAACAGGCCTACCCCTTCCGCTCCCACCTCCTTGATGCCGGAATATTCATGGGGGAACTCCACGTTGACGGACAGGCGGATGTTGCGTCCGTCCCTGGTGATGGTGGGCAGGCCGCGCAGCGCTTCCAGCGCCTTGTAGGCCTTTTCCTTTTCCACCTGGAGGCGGTGGTAGTATTCCTCCGTTTCTTTCGTGGGTTTCAGGATGAGCACGCCCTTGTAGCCGTCCAGGATGGCGGGGGAGTGGCTTTCCACTCTCAGAAGGGCCTGGTCAAGCCCCACGACGGCGGGGATGCCCATGGAGCGGGCGAGAATGGCTGTGTGGGAAACGGAGGAACCTATTTCCGTGGCAAAGCCGTGAATCAGGCTGGCATCCATGGCGGCCGTGTCGGAAGGGGTCAGGTCGTAGGCCACCAGAACCTGGTCTTTTTCCGTTTCTTCCTCGTCTTCAGGAGGTTCCGTGCTGCGGAGGTTGTTGATGACCCGCTGCATGACATCCTCCATGTCCGCCGTTTTGGCGCGCAGGTAGGGGTCGTCCACACGGCGCAGAACTTCCATGTAGTTCTGCATGACCACATAAAAGATGTGCTCCACGTTCTGGAGGCGCTTGAGCAGTTCCGTCTGAACCTGCTGGAGGATAATTTTATCCTGAAGGAGAAGGATGTGGGCGTCGAAGATGGAGGCATCTTTCTCTCCGGATATCTGGATCATGCGTTCCCGCAGCGTCCTGATCTGGTCCGCAGTGGTTTGCAGCGCCCGGTGGAAGCGCACCAGCTCGGCATCCACTTCTTCCGGGGAAATATCGTACGCTACGGGTTCCTTGGAACCGCTGATCTGAATTTTAATCTTGCCAAGGGCAATGCCGGGGGAAACGGGAATGCCCTGAAGCCAGGTTTCTTCCGTTGAAATGGGTTCCTGAATCATCTGCGGGCTTAATGGCCCGGTCTCATATGGCCGTGAGCCGGAGTGTTCAATCTTCTTCAAACTTGCGGGAAATCAGGTCTTCCAGCGCATTCAGCGCTTCCTGTTCGTCCTTCCCTTCCGCCGTGATGGTGATCTTGGAGCCGTGGCCTACCGCCAGCATCATCAAACCCAGAATGCTCTTGCCGTCAACTTCCTCGCCATCCTTCTCCACGACAATGTCTGCATCAAATTTGCTGGCCAGTTTGACGAATTGAGCAGCCGGGCGTGCGTGAATGCCGAGTTTGTTGATGATGGTGAGTTCCTTGGTGACCATGGAATTTGAAGTAAGGGGTGATAACGGTTGCTACAACGGTAAGTACACTAATTAAAGTTTTTTTCCAAGAGTTTTTTGTCAGTCCTAGTTTTCGGAGGATTGGAAGTTTGACATGAGGCGGCGGTTGAACTCCCCGGCCATGTCGATGCCCATGTCCTTGAGATGATAGTCCATGGCGGCTACTTCCACCAGCCTGGCAATATCCCTGCCGGGAGCCACGGAAAGCTGAACATGGAGCACTTTTTCCCCCAGGACGTCCAGCCCCTCCCGCTCCAGGCCAAGCCTGTCCAGCTCTTCCTGGTCCTTGGCGGGAATGAGGGTGACGATGAGGTCCAGACGCTTGTTGTGGCGGATGGATTTCAGGCCGAAAAGGGTGGGGATGTTGACGATGCCCAGGCCGCGCACCTCCATGAAGCCGCGGCTCATTTCCGGAGCGCTGGCCACCAGTTCTCCGCCCACGTTGCGCACGTACACCATGTCGTCCGCCACGAGGGCCGCGCCGCGTTCAATCAGGCCCAGGGCCGTTTCACTCTTCCCCACGCCGCTCTTGCCGCGGATGAGGACGCCCACTCCGCGCACGTCCACCATGCAGCCGTGCAGGGTGACGCTTTCCGCGAATTCGTTTTCCAGAATGATGGTGGCGGAGTTGACGAATTTCATGGTCACCAGGCTCGTGCGGAAGACGCAGACTCCGGCTTCATCCGCCAGCTCCACGATTTCCCGGGGGGGAATTTTGTCACGGGAGAAGACGATGCCCGGCACCTCGCACCGGAACATGCGCTGAATGCGAGATTTGCGCATGCCTTCCGGCAGTTTTTGAAGATAGGCCAGCTCCGCGGAGCCGAAAACCTGGATACGTTTGTTGGCAAAGTAGGAGTAGAAGCCGGCGATCGCCAGCCCGGGGCGGTTGAGGGCAGGTTCGCAGATGTGGCGGCTGAGGCCGGCGGGGCTGTTGATGAGTTCCAGTTGAAGGGCTTCCTTGTACTTGCCGTAAAATTTGGACAGGGTGACGAAATCCACTTTCTTCACTTTGGATTTGCTGAACATAATCCTATATAAAGGAACAAAACACACGCGAGAGCAATCAAATATTGTTCCCGGCGCCATGTGCGGGCTCCATTTTTTGAAAAAAGGCCCGTTCCGGCATGGAATGCCACACTTTACCGGTTGATTTGAAGCCCCAGGCATGGTCTGATGAAGGCATGAACAGACTGGATCAATTAGCCACCTTGTTGAGATTTCCAAGCATTTCCGCACAGAAGGAACACGCCCGGGACGTGAGTGATTGCGCGGACTGGCTGGTAGACAAATTGTCCGGCATGGGATTGGAAGCAAAGGCCTGTAAAACGCCCCTCCATCCCATTGTGCTGGCCCGCAGCCCGCGGGAGGAAGGAAAGCCCACCGTGCTGATTTACGGCCATTACGACGTGCAGCCCGTAGATCCTGTGGAATTATGGGAATCCGACCCGTTTGAACCGGAAGTGAGGGACGGGAAGATTTACGCCCGCGGCGCTACGGACAACAAGGGGCAGCTGTTCGCCCATATTCTGGGCGTGGAGGAATTGCTCCGCCAGAACGGAGGCCACCTCCCCGTAAATGTGATTTTCCTTCTGGAAGGGGAGGAAGAAGTTGGCAGCGGCAGTCTTTCCCAGTTTATCAAGGAGCACAGGGAAGAGCTGGCCTGCGACGTTATTGTAGTTTCCGATACCGGCATGGCCGCTCCGGACACCCCTACGTTTTCCTACGGGCTGCGCGGCCTGGCCGGGGCGGAAATTATCGTCAAAGGCCCTTCCGCGGATCTTCATTCCGGCGTGTTCGGAGGAGCGGTGGCCAATCCCATCGCCGCTCTTGCGGAAATAATCGCCTCCTTCCATGATGAAGAGGGGCGTGTGGCCGTGAGAGGGTTTTACGACGGCGTGGAACCTATCGCCACATGGGAACGCAGCATGTGGGCCACGGTGCCCGGCATGAGCAATGAGGAGCTGGCTCAGCTGACGGGCGTGGAAACCGTGGTGACGGAGGCCGGTTTCACCGGAGCGGAATGTATTTTTGCCCGCCCGACGCTGGAAATCAACGGTATCGGCGGAGGTTACCAGGGTGAGGGAAGCAAGACGATTATCCCCAGCCATGCCTTTGCCAAAATTTCATGCCGCCTGGTGCCGGGACAGCAGCCTGAAAGGATTGAAACCCTGCTGGAAGAACATGTAAAGAAACATTCCCCCAAGGGCGTCACGGTGGAATTCAGGCGGGGCCATGGCGGGAATGCTTACGTGTGCGATCCGAATTCCGAGTTCGGTCTTGCCGCCCAGCAGGCGCTGGAAGAGGCTTTTGGCCACAAACCCGTGCTGGTAAGGGAAGGGGGCAGCATCCCGATCATTGAAGAAATGAAGCGCGTGCTGGGAGCGGATGCCCTGATGCTGGGCATGTGCCTTCCGGATGCCCGCATCCATTCCCCCAATGAGAACTTTCCCGTGGATTTGTTCTCCAAGGGAATTGACATGAGCCAGATTCTTCTGCGCCGCCTGGGGCAGATCAAGCATTGACCTTTTTTATGGACCAGCCTGTAGCCGCTGAAATAGTCAACCTGCACAAGACCTTTAAAACAGGTCTTGGCAAACCCGTGGTGCATGCCGTGCGGGGGATAGACATGAATATCCGGCAAGGGGAGGTATATGGCCTCATTGGCCCGAACGGCTCCGGCAAGTCCACCCTGATGAAGGCTCTGCTGGGGCTGGTGAGGCCTACGGAAGGTTCCTGTTCCATTTTCGGCAGGTCCAGCCTGGCTCCGGACAGCAAGGAGGAAGTGGGCTTTCTTCCGGAAAATCCCTACTTTTACAAATTCCTGACGGGGGCGGAAACTGTTTCCTTTTACGGCAGGCTGTGCGGCCTGAGCGGAAAATCCCTGAAAGAGAAAGTCAGGGAACTGCTGGAGCTGGTGGGATTGGCTGATGCGGCGGACAGGCGGCTGGGCGGCTATTCCAAGGGGATGCTCCAGCGCATCGGCATGGCGCAGGCCCTGGTTCAGTCCCCCCGCCTGCTGGTTCTGGACGAACCGACCGCCGGCGTGGATCCTCTGGGGTCGAGGGATATCCGGAACATTATCGAAAACCTGAAAGGGCGGGGGATGACCGTATTCCTGTGTTCCCACCTGCTGGAACAGGTGCAGGAGGTTTGCGACCGGGTGGGCGTCATTTTTAAAGGGCTGCTCATTGCGGAAGGGTCTGTGAATGAGCTGACGCGGGATTCCGACAAGCAGGAAATACTTCTGGAACATGCTTCCCCGGAATTGATGGAACGGCTGAAGGAGATGGTGAAGGAAGACGGCCGTGCCGTTTGGCTGGAGGATGGGCATCCGCGCAACTCCCTGGAAAGCGTATTTCTAAAAAGTTTGTTGGAATGGAAGGAAAAGCATCCCAATCCGGAACCGTAAGCGGTCCGGCGGCTGCCAAACGGGAAGTGCGCCGCATGATACGTGAAAGGGTGGGCGGATTGGATGCCGCCGCCCGGGAAGCCATGTCCCGTTCCATCTGCCGCCGTGTGTCGGCTATGGTGCGGGAGAGGAATTTCCGGCGCGTGGCTGTTTTTGCCGCCAGGCCGGGAGAGGTGGATTTGCTTTCCCTGCTGGATCTGCTTCCGGACCGGGAATGGTACTTCCCGCTGGTGCATGAGGGGAGAAGGCTGAGTTTTCACCGTGTATGCCATCACGGGGAATTGGTGGCGGGCAGCTGGGGCATACGCGAACCCGGTCCGGGATGCCCGGAACTGCATGCTGGGGAAATGGATTTGATCGTGCTGCCTGGGGCCGCATTTACCAGGGGCGGCAAGCGGCTGGGGTATGGCGGCGGATTTTATGATACGCTGCTGGCCGGCCCGGCTGCTGGGGGGCCGCTGGTGGGAGTCTGCTTCCCCTGCCAGCTTCTGGACGATCTGCCCATGGAAGCCCATGACAGGCATGTGGACATGGTGATTGCGCCGGGAGGGGAGTAACACCCTTCCGGAGAAAGGGAAAGAGGCTAGATACGGAACCGGTGTTTCTGCACGGTCAGTTTATAAAACAGGTCGTAGCGGGCGTTGAGCAGGGGCTGGAGGTATTCTACCCCTCCGGCTACCTGGCCGCGGATGTCCGCATACAGTTTTCGGTAGTCGGAAAGTCCGCTGATCATGGCTTCATACAGGGGGGTGCGCAGCCCGCATTCCACGGCAATGTGCATTTCCGCCGCTGCGGCCACGATCTGGCGGGACAGGCGGAACTGCATCCAGGCCAGCCCCAGGTTGCCGCCCACCCAGACGACCAGGGCCGCGCCCACGCAGGCGAACCCTGCTGCGTGCTCTCCGAAACAGCCCAGCAGGGCTCCCAGAATCACCAGAAGGAGCATCAGCTTGATTTCCGTCCTCATCACATCCTCCTGATCCAGAAAAAGCTTGCTGAGGCACGGCTTGATGCCGAAGTCCTTCAGGGGCATGTAAATGGAACGTCCCAGCCTCTCCTTGTACACTTCCAGATCCGTCTGAAGCTTTGCGGCCGGGAAATCCCCTATGTCGCAGTCCCATTGTTCCTTCACGCGTGGGCGCACATGGTTCCAGTGCGTCTGGCAGATGTTCAGGAATTCCTTGTTGTAATACGCGTGCCGTTCCTCAATGCCGGATTTGACCAGCTCATAAAACCATTCGTCAATGACGGGAGGAAGCTTGTGCAGGATCATCGTGCGCCGGATGGATAGGAAACGCCCCATCTGGCGTGCCGACTTTTTCCCCAGACGCGGCACGCAGTCCTGCACGTATTGCGCGTACGCCTTGAGGCGTGCCGGCATTTCATCCTCCATCTGGAGCTGGATGCGGTCGATTTCCCGGTCAATAGACGTCAGGAAGCCGGAATCCATCTTGGAAAGGCGGCTCAGTTCATCAAGCACCTTCCCCTGTTCTTCCAGAAGGCTGTCCGTAGCCAGCAGGAGGCGTTCCACGCGCTTGTCCGTCAGCGGGCTGCGTTTCAGCACTTCCTGAACGCACGCCGTCAGGGCTTCCACTCCTTCCCCTGCATGCTCTCCGGCGGTCGTGACAGGGTACAGGGGCAGCTGCACGCCCAGGCATTCCCGGGAGGTGGAGCGTAGCTCCTCTTTCAAGGATTGAAGCTTCTCAAAGGAGAGCAGCTCCGCATGGGTGATGACGAGAACCATGCGGGAATGGAGACGTTCCTCCAGCGTCCGGAGATAGTCCCACAGGGCGGAATGGTTGCCGTCACTGGCGGAAATAACCACAAGGATGGCATCCGATTTGGGAACGATGTGCTTCAGCTTTCTGGGGGCATCCTCCTGTTCCAGGCCGATGGTATCCCAGAACTCCAAGTTGAGCAGGGCGTCCGACGGGTAAAAAAGGTCCAGAACCCATTCATGGGTGTGTGGGGCGGGATGAGGCCTGTACTGCCAGCGGACCAGTGTGGCTTCACTGGACACGCGGGAACAGAACCGTTCCCCGGCCAGGGCGTCCAGCGTGGAGGATTTGCCGGACCCTGTCATGCCGATGACGGTGACATTTTGCGGAGAGCAGCATTCGGCTAGGGCTTCCTCCACCTTTTCCTGGGAATCGAAATGACGGTCGGGGCCGATGCGGGCGGAAAACGCCGCGGCGGCATCCGCTACGTCCCGCACCGCATGCGGAATCACGTTTTTTCCTCCTGTCAGCATGGGGTGATGAAATCAGGTCTCCGTCCGGGCTGTTCCGGTTTTCCGGAACAAACCTACACGCCGCTTTTCCTTCTGTCCAACTAAAATCACGAAGCGGGAGCGTACGAGCGGCCGCCGAAAATGGCCGTCCCTACGCGGACGAGCGTGGCTCCTTCCTCTATTGCCGTTTCAAAGTCGTGGCTCATGCCCATGGACAGAATGTCCATCTGTGCCCGGTCATAGTGCCGGGCGTCGGCTCTGGCCAAAAGCTCCCGCATCTGTGCAAAAAAGCGGCGGG
>OLSX01004236.1_pt1 | contig 10898 bp, 6 predicted proteins | sample 1673141 | NCBI WGS metagenome assembly OLSX01 (sample SAMEA3136759, study PRJEB25190) | human gut metagenome | biome: human gut; feature: human-associated habitat; material: faeces | place: Austria | collected 2013
CTGTTTATTTTCTGTTTGCACACGGTATGCATAGTGATACGTGTACGCCCGGACCCCTCTTTTTACAGAATCAACCGATGCAATTTCCGGGCAATCGAAACCTTTCCCCTGTTCAGGTTCGACAGCCGCTGCATAATGTCCTGCATCTCGTCGTCCGTAAGATTCTCGTCCTGAAGTTTTTCACGAAGCTCCCGCGACATCCGCTCGATCACCTTCGACTTGTAGAGCGTCACGGCCTTCGGCACTCCGACAGCCAGCATCTCGGCATCGCTCTCGACATGGACCTCCTTGCGCCGCCACAATTCGCTCGGAACGTAATGATCCTCCGAAGTAAGGATATCCACCGACACGTTACACACCTCCGGATCGGAGTGATTGATAAAGTGGTGGATCGGAACCTCGACCCCCAATCCCAAAGCGCACCACTGTTCGCGGTAAACCCGCAGAATCTCATTGAAGACCCGGTTCTGGAACTCCAAACCGTCGGCGTCCAACTCCCCGAAAATTACCTCGGCGACATTATATTGAACGACATTCCGGCCCTCCTTGAAATCGAACGAACAATGACCGTACTTGAGCAGATAACGCGTCAGCTCCCGTTCGAGCGCTTCGGCACTGCTGCCCCCGGTCACCTGTCCCGCAAAAACCGTTTCAGGGCGCTGCGCAGTCTGCTCGGCACGAAAACGGGCGCTCTGACGCCGCACGAACTCCTCGGCTTCGCGGTCGCCCGTGGAAGCCATACGCTTGCGCCCCACTTCGGCAATCAGCAGGTTCTCGTCGATGTCCATGATCCGTGCGCACTCCTTGATATAGACCGAGCGCTGGATCGGGTCGGGAATCTGCACAATGGATTGCACCATGTCGTTAATCAACGCCGCCTTCTTGATCGGGTCGCCGGCAGCATCCTTCAACAGTAGCTTGGCCTTGAACGTCAGGAAATCCTCCTCGTTGGCCCGGATATACTCCTGCACCTCCGCAGCCGTATGGGTTCGGGCGAACGAATCGGGATCGTCTTCCGGCGGAAGCAGCACCACACGGACATTCATCCCCTCGCGCAGAATCATGTCGATTCCCCGCAGCGAAGCGTGAATACCCGCCGAATCACCGTCGTAGATCACCGTGATATTCCTGGTAAAACGTCCGAGCAGGCGAATCTGTTCGGTCGTAAGGGATGTACCGGACGAAGCCACCACATTCTCCACCCCCGCCTGGTGCATCGAAATCACGTCGGTATATCCCTCGACCATGATCGCGAAATCATACTGCTGGATCGCTTTCTTGGCGAAAAACAGGCCGTACAGCTCGCGTTTCTTGCTGTAAATCTCGCTTTCGGGCGAATTTTGGTACTTCGCAACCGACTTGTCTGTACGCAGCGTGCGACCTCCGAAAGCCACCACGCGGCCGGAAATGTTATGCACGGGGAACATCACCCGCTCCCGGAAACGGTCGAAGAGCGAACCGTCGTCGCGCTTGATCGAAAGTCCGGTCGAAACCAGAAACTCCTCCTTATAACCGGCAGCCAAAGCCGCCCAGCTCATTCGGTCGCCCCTGGCGGGACAGAATCCGAGCCCGAACTTCTTGATCGTCGCATCGGAAAATCCCCTCTTCTGCCGGAAATAGGTCATGCCGACACTCATCCCTTCGGTTTCATGGAGCAGGTAATTCGAAAAATACTCCGCCGCCCAACTGTTCACGACGAACATACTCTCGCGGTTGTCGTTGCGGGCGACCTCCTCGGGCGTCATCTCCTTCTCCCGCACTTCGATACCGTAACGCTTGGCCACGGCTTTCAACGCCTCGGGATAAGTCATATTCTCGTGCTCCATCAGGAAAGTGACGGCATTGCCGCCCTTGCCGCAGCCGAAACACTTGTAAACCCCCTTCGAAGGCGATACGACGAACGACGGGGTCTTCTCGTTGTGGAACGGACAACACGCCTGATAATTGACACCCTTTCGTTTGAGCGTCACGTATTCGCCGATAATATCCACGATATTCGCAGCGGCGTAAATCCTATCTATTGTTTCCCGGTCGATCATCTTTGCAAAGGTACGAATAATTCAATTATTACGGATTACATCAAGTACTTATTCGCCTCTTCGAGGCGATACTCAGGAGAACATTCGAATAGATAGTTCAGTAAATTCAGATGCCCCGCTCCGAAAATAACGAGGATCCTGTCGGACGGCCCCGTTTCGATCCGTTGAATATTCCGGAATATCCGCAAATTCCGGTTAAACCACCTTCCCGTTTCAAAATCTACACCGATATAATCGTTCGAGAAGAATTCATATTTGAAATGACCGATCAAGTAATTACCCAGACTACGCCGAATATGCTCCGGGTCGTTCAGCTCGATAAGTTCGGCAATAATTCCCTGCTCCTTGAAAACAGCTTCGGGCACAAACCTTTTAATAGAATCCGGATGGTCGTAAAAACTGGTTTCGAAACGGATATACTCCTTACTGTTTTCATCGCGTAATAACTCATCGATTTCGTCATAGTGCTTTCCCCATTCATCTACGCAGTAAATCCGGTCTATCCCCAGCCGTTTTGCCAGCCGGAATCCGATCTGCTCGTCTTCTCCTCGCTGCAAATCATAACAGTCCGCCAAATATCGACGGAACAGAGAGTCCGTCTCGAACTGCATTTTAACCGGCCGTTCGATAACGATAATCGTTGGGGCAAACTTCTCCAACAAACCGACCAATGTTTCGATCTCATTCTGGTAAACCGGGTTCAGGACATCTATTTGCTCGCTTTCGGCATACTGCACCTGATCCAGATTGGGAAAATCGAAATGAAAGGTACCTAAAGTGAGTACCGGAACAGGCTCTTGTGCAGCGGCAAAACAAGCCGACAAAACACAAACGATCAAAATAATTATTTTTTTCATGTCGTATATTTTTTCCGCCGCAGGAAAGATTGTTCGCAAAACTGAATTTATACAAAAATACATGTTTTACATAAAACATATTCTATTACACTCCTGAAAAAACAGAGGCAAAATATATTCTGTTTTTGAACGTTAATTTTCAATTATCGTTATCTTTGCCTTATGGACTTCAAATTGGTATCCGACTATGCCCCGACGGGCGATCAGCCCGAAGCGATCGCACAGCTATTGGCCTCGATCCGGCACGGCTCGAAGCACAATACGCTGCTGGGCGTGACCGGTTCGGGCAAAACTTTCACGGTGGCCAACGTCATCAGCCAGCTCAACCGGCCGACCCTCGTATTGAGTCACAACAAGACCCTCGCGGCACAGCTCTACGGGGAGTTCAAGAACTTTTTCCCGGAAAATGCGGTCGAATACTTCGTTTCCTACTACGACTATTATCAGCCCGAAGCCTACCTACCTTCGACGGATACCTATATCGAAAAGGACCTTTCGATCAACGACGAAATCGAAAAGATGCGTTTGAGTACGACCGCCACCCTGCTCTCGGGGCGGCGGGACGTCATCGTCGTTTCCAGCGTATCGTGTCTGTACGGCTGCGGCAATCCGAGCGATTTCCACTCGATGGCCATTCATATCGAAGTCGGCGAAATCCTCAACTACAAGCAGTTCCTCTACAAACTGGTCGAAGCGCTCTATACCCGGACCGAACGGGAACTGACCCCCGCGACATTCCGCGTGACGGGCGACACGATCGACATCATGGCGGCTTTCGGCGAATTCGGCAACCAGTGTTTCCGCGTCACCTTTTTCGACAACGAAGTCGAGAGCATCCAGAGCATCGACCCCGTAACCGGCCAGCGGATCCAAACGCTCGACGCACTCACCCTTTACCCAGTGAGCCTGTTTGTCACGACCAAGGAGCGCATACACACGGCCGTGCAGCAGATCTACCTCGACCTGGGCAAGCAAATCGCCTTCTTCGAGCAAGCGGGACGTCCGGCCGAAGCGCAGCGGATCAAGCAGCGGGTGGAGTACGACCTGGAGATGATCAAGGAGTTGGGTTACTGTCCCGGCATCGAGAACTACTCCCGCTATTTCGACGGACGTGCAGAAGGGACGCGACCCTTCTGCCTGCTGGACTATTTTCCGCAGGATTACCTGATGGTGATCGACGAGAGCCACGTCACGCTCCCCCAGGTGCACGCCATGTTCGGCGGCGACCGCGCCCGCAAGGAGAACCTCGTGGAGTACGGGTTCCGTCTTCCCGCAGCCAAAGACAACCGGCCGCTCCGCTTCGAGGAGTTCGAACAACTGGTCGGCACCACGATCTACGTGAGCGCCACACCGGCCGACTACGAACTGATGAAGAGCGAAGGAGTGATCGTCGAACAGTTGATCCGGCCGACAGGACTGGTTGATCCTCCGCTCGAAGTGCGGATCACGGACAACCAGATCGACGACCTGCTGGAGGAGATCGACAAGCGGGTACGCAACGACGACAAAATACTCGTCACGACCATCACCAAACGCATGGCCGAGGAGCTCTCCAAATATTTCGACCGAGTGGGCGTCCGCAACCGCTACATCCATTCGGACATCGACACGCTGGAACGGGTGCAGATCCTCGAAGACCTGCGGGCCGGCATGTTCGACGTGCTGATCGGCGTCAATCTGCTGCGCGAGGGACTCGACCTGCCGGAAGTGGCCCTCGTGGCGATCCTCGATGCCGACAAGGAGGGATTCCTGCGCAACGTGCGTTCGATCACCCAGATCGCGGGCCGTGCGGCGCGGCATTCGAACGGCAACGTCATCCTCTATGCCGACCACTGCACCGACTCGATGCGCTACGCCATCGAACAGAGCAACCGCCGCCGCGAAAAACAGATGCGCTACAACATGGAGCACGAAATGCTCCCCCGGCAGGCGCAGAAAAGCGGCTCGGGACAGAGCACCCTGCTGGCAAATACGGTTCAGACACCCGTCACGGATGGAATTATCTACCCCCTGCCCGACAACCGGCAGACGCTGGCCGCAGACGTTACGTCGGCCTACTCGACCGAGAGCATCGACACGCAGATCGCCCGGGCCCGGGAAGAGATGGAGCGTGCGGCCAAGTCGTTGGACTTTCTGGCCGCCGCGAAATTCCGCGACCGCATGTACGAACTGCAAAAATTGAAAAACGAAAAATGAACATATCAGCATACATCTCGGAACTGAACAGACAATACGCCTCTGGAAATGCAACGGAACACAGTTATCGTCCCGCATTGAAGTCGCTGTCGGAAACACTGCTGCCCGACCTCACGATCATCAATGAACCCAAGCGCACGGCCTGTGGTGCACCGGACTATATCCTACTGCGAAACGATATTCCCGTAGCTTTCATCGAGGCAAAAGATTTCACTCAGACACAAGACCTTGCGGGACAAAAGGAGAACAAGGAGCAATTCGACCGTTATAAACATTCGCTCGATAACATTATTTTCACCGATTATCTCGATTTCTGGCTTTACGAGAAGGGCGAATTTGTGGACAGCGTTCGTTTGGCCGAAATCAAAGGAGGCAAAATCGTCGCCGTGGAAGGCGCCGAAACGAAATTCGTTCTCATCATCGAACGCTTGGGCAAAGCCGTCCCGCAAAGAATCACGTCTGCGAAACAATTGGCCCGAATCATGGCGGCAAAAGCGAGACTGATGGCCGACGTCATCGAAAAGGCGCTGCTGCAAGACGATAGCGACAGCAATCTCAAAGGGCAGATGGAGGCCTTCAAAGACATCCTGATTCACGACATCACGCCGAAAGAATTCGCCGACGTCTATGCCCAAACTATTGTTTACGGTATGTTCGCCGCGCGTCTGCACGACACAACCCCCGATACTTTCAGCCGGCACGAGGCGGCGACGCTCATCCCGAAAACGAACCCGTTCCTTCGCCAACTGTTTCAGAATGTCGCCGGATATGACCTGGACGATCGGATCAGTTGGATCGTGGATGATTCGGCCGAAATATTTCGAGCCGCAGATATGCGTCAGGTAATGGCCGGATTCGGACACCGCACCCAGCAAACCGATCCGATGATACATTTCTACGAGGATTTCCTTGCAGCGTACGACCCGAAACAACGCAAAAACCGGGGCGTATGGTACACACCGCAGGCCGTGGTGAGTTGCATCGTAAAGACCGTGGACGAAATTCTGCAAGCCGAATTCAACCTGCCGATGGGTTTGGCCGACACATCGAAAATAACCGTCGAACGCAGCATCGACCAAAGCAAAGACAAACGGTTCTCCGACGGCAAAAAGAAAGAGACCGTCAAAATCCACAAGGTACAGCTCCTCGATCCGGCAACCGGAACAGGCACGTTCCTCGCGGAAGCCGTCAGCCGAATCCATGACAAGTTCAACGGACAGGCCGGAATGTGGCAAGGCTATGTCGGGGAACATCTGCTGCCGCGTCTGAACGGATTCGAACTTCTGATGACCTCCTATACAATGGCCCATCTGAAACTCGACTGGATTCTCACAGAGACAGGTTACAAGGCCGACGATAACGAACGCCTGCGGGTGTTTCTCACCAATTCGCTGGAAGAACACCACAAGGATACAGGCACACTGTTCGCCCAGTTCCTCGCCCGCGAGGCCAACGGCGCAAACGAAATCAAGCGCAATACTCCGGTCATGGTCGTGCTGGGCAATCCGCCGTACAGCGGAGAAAGCAAAAACAAAGGCGAATGGATTATGCGCCTGATGGAGGATTACAAGAAAGAACCCGATACGAACCAGCCTCTGAAGGAACGGAATCCGAAATGGATCAACGATGACTATTGCAAATTCATACGCTTGGGACAGTTCTTCGTGGATCGCAACAACGAAGGGATACTGGCTTATGTCAATAACCATAGTTTTATCGACAACCCCTCTTTCAGAGGGATGCGGTGGAATCTGCTGCGGAGTTTCGACAAAATCTACATCATCGATCTGCACGGCAACAGCAAGAAAAAAGAGGTTGCACCCGACGGCGGCAAAGACGAAAACGTATTCGACATACAACAGGGCGTCTCAATCAATATCTTCGTAAAAACGGGACGCAAGGCAAAGAATGCCCTTGCCGAAGTATATCATCACGACCTATACGGCCGAAGAGAGACGAAATACGATTACTTGTCGTCGCATACGGTGGCGAACATCCCGTTCGTGAAACTTCAGCCGTCCGCACCGGAATATTTCTTCGTGCCGAAAAATTACGGAGCAAAAGCTGCGTATGACAGGGGCTTCTCCGTTACAGAGCTGTTCCCCGTTAACTCCGTGGGCATCGTGACAACACGGGACGAACTGCTGATAAAAGACAGTCCGGAAGAAGTAGAAACGCTCATCCGCGATTTCATAACAATGGAAGATGCCGAACTCAGAACAAGGTACAACATAGGCAAGGACTCACGGGATTGGTCTGTTGCAAGAGCAAAAGCGGATATAGGAAATGCCGTCGATACGGCTAAAATCACACCCATCGAGTACCGGCCGTTCGATCGCAAGTATCTGTATTACACTGGTAAAACGACTGGAATCGTGGCCAGGCCACGATTCCAGGTTATGCGGCATTTTGCCGCCGAAAAATTTTTCGATTTTGCAGCCGGCTGCAAAATCGAAAAGAAAAATTTCGGCCTGGTCATCGCTCGGCAATGCGTAAGCGATTGGCGATATATATTCTGCACAGAAAATATCTGCGACCTCAACTTAACAGGAACCGCCGGACGATTCGGAGCCGGTTATGTCTTCCCTCTCTACACCTATCCCGATCAGACCGACCTGCTGAACACCGGACGCACCCCGAACCTCGACCCGAAGATCGTTGCAAAAATAGCCGAAAGCATCGGATTGGAGTTCGAGCCGGAGAAAAGCGGAGAACCGGATAAATTCGCCCCGATCGACCTACTCGATTATATCTATGCCGTGCTGCACTGTCCGGCGTATCGGGAAAAATACAGGGAGTTTCTGAAGGCCGACTTTCCGCGTGTACCATATCCTGAAAATACCGGACAGTTCCACCGCCTTACGCAAACAGGTGCCGAATTGCGTCGGCTGCATCTGATGGAAAATTCCGACTGCTGGGAATTGTCGGTCACCTATCCGGAATGCGGAACGGACGAAATCACGGAAGTCCGCTATGAAAATGAAAAAGTATTCATCAATGATCGGCAATATTTCGGCAATGTAAGTCCCGTCGCCTGGAATCTCTTCATAGGCGGCTATCAACCTGCCCGGAAATGGCTGAAAGACCGCATAGGGAAGAAACTCACATTCTCGGACATTCGCCACTATCAAAAAATCATCTTTGCACTCTGCCGCACAGATGCCCTGATGCGTACGGAACTGAATATCGAAAAATTCTAAATCCTTATCAATATGAACAACTTCACTTTCCAAAATCCGGTCAAGTTGATCTTCGGCAAAGGCTCCATCGCCAAGCTGGCGAAAGAGATTCCGGCCGACAAGAAGATCATGGTTACTTTCGGCGGCGGCTCCGTCAAGAAAAACGGCGTGTACGACCAGGTGGTCGCAGCGCTCAAAGGCCGCGACTTCGTAGAGTTCTGGGGCATCGAACCCAATCCCAAAATCGAAACCCTGCGCAAAGCCATCGCCCTGGGCAAAACCGAAAAGGTCGATTTCCTGCTCTCGGTGGGCGGCGGCTCGGTACTTGACGGTACCAAGCTCATCGCTGCGGGCATTCCCTACGACGGCGATGCCTGGGAGCTGGTGCTCGATGAAGACAAAATCGGCGAAGTCGTTCCGTTCGGCGACGTGATGACCCTGCCGGCCACCGGCTCCGAAATGAACGCCGGGGCGGTGATCTCCAACCTCGCCACGCAGGAGAAGTTCGCATTTCACCACTCGTTCCCGCAATTTTCGATCCTCGATCCCGAAGCCACCTTCTCGCTGCCGCCGTTCCAGGTAGCCTGCGGTATCGCAGACACTTTCGTACACGTCATGGAGCAATACCTGACCGTCACGGGCGTTTCGCCGCTGATGGACCGCTGGGCGGAAGGTATTCTGCAAACGCTGATCGAAATCGCCCCCAAAATCCGAGCGAATCAGCACGATTACGACCAGATGGCCAACTTCATGCTCTGCGCGACGATGGGACTGAACGGCTTCATTGCGATGGGTGTACCGCAGGACTGGGCGACCCACATGATCGGACACGAACTCACGGCCCTGCACGGAGTTACGCACGGACAGACCCTCGTGGTCGTACTCCCGGCCCTGATGAGCGTAATGCGGGAGCAGAAGAAAGGAAAAATCCTGCAATACGGCGAGCGGGTATTCGGCATCCGCGAAGGCTCGGAGGACGAGCGTATCGACCGGACGATCGAGGCGACCGAACGGTTCTTCCGCTCCCTGGGGCTTTCGACCCGTCTTTCGGAGGAGGGAATCGGTGCGGAGACCATCGCCGAAATCGAGCGGCGCTTCGATGCCCTCGGCGCGAAGTACGGCGAGGCCGGAAACGTGGACGGCGCCACGGCCCGCCGGATTCTGGAGGCCTGTCTCTGAGAGACCGGATGAGCCTGCATGAAAAATCCCCGCAGTCCGGAGACTGCGGGGATTTTTCATGCGAAAGGGAGAGAGTCATTCGTCCACGCCGAACGTGGAGACGTTCAGACTGCCGAGGGCATCGACCGTGATGCCGTATTCGCCCGGCTCGACGTCCCGGAGGACGATCAGGTAGGAGCTGATGCCGAAACGGCGCGACGTGAAGGGCTGTCTCTCCAGCGTATTGCGCTGCCGGTCGCCGAAAGTACCGACCGAGGCGTATTCGGCGACGCGTTTCTTTTTCTTGACCTTGAACCGGAAGACGCTGATGACCGACATCGGGTCGATGCCGTTGTCGGGAACACGGACGATGAAGGCGATGCCGTCGTCTTTCCGGAAGCGGTTACGGGCCTGCGTCCCGTTCAGCGTCATTTCTTCGATATGGTCTCTGCCGATGCCGAACAGCTTCTGCCCGGTGGACGAACGGTGACGGGGCGTCAGGCTCTCCTGCACGAGCTGTTCGGTCGTGTCGTCCGGCAGGACGGCCAGCGTCTGGCCGATGAATTCGGGTTCGGGCGTCGTTTCGGGAATCGTTTGGGCCTGTGTTGCACCGGCGAGCAGAAGCAGTGCGGCGCCGAGGAGGGTTTTGAGTTGCATAGAGTTTGGGTTAAATGGTTTGCGAAGGACAAATTTAGGACAAATCACCCCCCCCCTCCAAATTTTGCGGGCGGAAAATGGACGGCGGGGTTCTCTTTTTTCATCGGCGGACGAAAAATCGGACCGAAGAGCGGGAACGCGGTGAAAAAAGCGTACTTTTACCGGAAAAATTATAACTTTGCACCTTGCCTGACAAACGTTTTCGAATCTGCGGAGGCTGGTAGAGCCGGTGTTTGCGGAAGCGGAAAGCGGGCGAAGAAGTTCAACGTAATAAAATTTATCCGATATGCAGATTGCCGACAAATACGCTCCGCAGGAGATCGAGCAGAAATGGTACGACTACTGGGAGCGGCACGGACTGTTCCACTCCGAACCCGATGCGCGCGAACCCTATACGGTCGTCATTCCGCCGCCCAACGTGACGGGGATGCTCCACATGGGCCACATGCTCAACAATACGTTGCAGGACGTGCTGATCCGCCGCGCCCGCATGCAGGGAAAAAATGCCTGCTGGGTGCCGGGTATGGACCACGCCTCGATCGCTACCGAGGCGAAGGTGGTGGCCAAGCTCAAGGAGCGCGGCATCGAGAAGTCGTCGCTCACGCGCGAGAAGTTCCTCGAATACGCGTGGGAGTGGAAGGAGCAGTACGGCGGCGTGATTCTGCGGCAACTGCGCAAGTTGGGGGCTTCGTGCGACTGGGACCGCACCTGCTTCACGATGGACGACGCCCGCACCGAAAGCGTGTTGCGCGTCTTCTGCGACCTCTACGACAAGGGCAAGATCTACCGCGGCGTGCGCATGGTGAACTGGG